>JFJP01027159.1_pt1 | contig 18573 bp, 29 predicted proteins | sample 431651 | NCBI WGS metagenome assembly JFJP01 (sample SAMN02602958, study PRJNA72255) | Microbial mat metagenome, whole genome shotgun sequencing project. | biome: fresh water; feature: sink hole; material: water; isolation source: purple microbial (photo- and chemosynthetic) mats found in...
AATTGAAAAAAAAAGAAAAAAATGCATAAATCCCTGAAACATCTCAAACGAGAAAACCTTAAATATAAGCAAATTTATAAGCTTTTTTCTGGAGAAAATCCATCAGTTTTTTTAAATGTTTTACCATTGGAAACACTTGATTCTCTCGAAAACAATTTGAATTTGGCTATAGATCAAATAAAACTTAGGAAATTCATAAAAGATACCAATTTCAATACAACAAATGATTCATTTCGCAATTATTTTCTTGATGTTTTAGAACAAAAGGCTTCATCTTATTCAGCAAATCTTGAAAACAAACGAAGAATTCCTTGTGATTTGCTAGCTGAATTGGAGAAAACTACCAAATTCAAAAGCCCGAAGAATGAAAAAAAAGAAAATCTGAAGAATCTTGGAGGAAAACTTATGAGAATGATGAGCTCTAATGAGAAAAACGAAGAAAATCTATTGTCAAATGTTTCCCATTTGTATGAAGAGAAGTTCGAAATTGAGAATATTCTTGATTAAATTCTTAAATTTTGATTTTGTTTGTTTATTTAAAATTTTGAATTTTTATGTTAATAACATAATAACATAATTTAGAATTTTTTTTTTTTTTTTTAAATTTCTCACCAAAAAAAAAAATTTCAATCATTTTAATCAAAAATTAAATAATTTTCCTAGAAATAACATAAATATAGAAATTTTTCAAATTATTTCTTTAAAATTAAGGAAACTTTGCACCAAAAAAATGAGCGAAAAACCTCTAAAGAAGTTTCAAAGTACAAATAAGCACAAATCTCCCGAACTTGTTGAGAATTCAAGCAAATACTATATCATCAATAAAAATTTTGGAAATCCCCAGAAAGAATATGAGAACAAAAACAGCATCACTGAAAAAAATTCCAAATACACTGAAAATCTGAACACAAATCAATTCATCAAAGAAAAAAAAGGCACTAATTCTAAATATTTGGCAGAAAGAATGCAAACTCAATTTAAGTCATCATCTGCTCAGATGAATAGTAAGAAATTCGAACAACGAGAAGAAAATGAGAATTGTATCAAAAAATTTGATGCTTTTCCTGAACAAGAAAAAAAATCAAAAAAGATGGTTAAAGGTGAAGGTTATTTAGGAAATAAAATACAACAAAACGATGATATCAAAAAAACAACAAAACTCCATCAAAAAGAAATTAAAGAAGAAGATGCCGATTTAGAAATATCTGATAGTAATGTTTATAAAATGAAGAAAATTTCTGAAAAAAATGATGAGCATATTTATGAAAACAGTAAAAAAAATCCAAATGTTGATAACAATTATTATAAAAACAACACAAAGATCGAGTATTTTGATATAGATCCTGAGAACATAAATAAAAATAAAAAGTCTAATTTGGAGGAAGATGATTATCAAAATAAAGTCGATCGAACGAAAATTCAATATAACAAGCCATCAAATAAAAATGAAAAATTAATTCAAGGGTCCAAAGAGTTTTTTGAAGATCTTAAAAAGCTTAAAAAAGAATTGATAGATAACGAACCTTCTGGTTCTAAGCAAACAACAAAAGAAAATAATATTTTATCAAAAGAAAACAAAGATTTAAAAAAACAATTGCGGGATACAATAGAACGTTATGATCAAAAATTGGAAGAAGAAATCAATAAAATTAAGCTTTTGGAAAAAAAACTCAAGCAAATCGAAAATCCACGGAATGAAGAATCATCTCAAATCACTGAATTAATTAATGAAAACAAGAAGTTAAAAAATCGATTAGAAAAAAATCAAAACACAAATGAAGAGATTCAAACAAAATCAAAGATTTAAAAAGTCAACGAAAATCACCAAATATAAAATTCTTATAGAATTAGATTAATGATTATGATAATATAGAATTATTATCAGAAATATGTTTAATAAAAACAACAGAAATTGGAAAATCAAGATTATTTTTTTTTTCTTTCCAATTATTGACTTAAAACTTTGCCATTATTAGATTTTTGTTGAACAGGAAAAAATTTATATAATTTTTTATTTAAAAATAGAAATTTTTTTTTTTAAAAATTAGTGTTGAAGTGCCTTGAAAGGATATTTTGTCAAGTTTGCTAATTTTCTATTGATTCCTTTGATATTTTCGTCGATGTTCCCATTAATAAATTTGGTGTATTTATTCAGATATTCTTTTTTTCGATTCTTTCCTTCCCAATCCCCATAATCATCATCCTTCAACATAAAGAAAGTTTTCACTTTATGGTCCAAGCCTTCGTTAATATCAATCATTTCTCCATTTTCAGAGACTTTTGCCTTTAATTTCTCAATAATTCTCTTATCATCTTTCTCGGGCAATGCTTTTAAATTAGATTTCGATCTCAAACCAAATGAAGGTTTTTCATAAAGTTCTTGTTCTTGAGGCTTCAAAAAACTAGAAGGTTGAATTCTATTGGCCGAAACAGAACTATCTCTGATGGATCTCATTGATTTATTGCCTTCTATTTGGCCTAATTTCAAAGGTTTTAAAGATTCTTCAACTAATTTAGTAGCATCTTCTTTCTTTTTTTTCGTATCTTCATCAATTTCTTTCAAAATTTTTTGGGGATCGAAGCTTCGTTTCCTTGCGTTTTCAAGGATTATTTTCGAAGAATTCAGTGCTGAGTATCTTTGTTCTTGTTTTTTTAGTTGAAGCGAGAGATTTCGCATATGTTTGAAGAGTTTTTTAGCTTTTTCAAGATTATCTATTTTCACATTTTCATTGATAAAATTTGCGTTGTTTTGATGAAAACTAGAAATTTTCGGCAAGCTTTTCGAAGGTTTTTTTTTTTTTTTTTGATCCTGAAATTTATTCTGGAAATCTTCATATAATTGAATGAATGTTCGAGTTCTGTTGAGGTAGGATTTGTCTAAAGAATAATTGATAGTTTTGGTCTTTGTATGCGGCAAAAGAGGAGCGTTGATAATTGAAGAGATGCAAGGACTTACCTGAAAGCAATTGAATTGCATTCTTTCAGAAACTTGTTCTGTTTCATCGAAAATAGCAGCCTTTATTGTGAAAAAAATGTTTTTAAGAAAAAAAAAAAATAATTAATAAAATTTCAAAAGAAAAAGAATAAAATTTCTTACAAAATAATAAAGCGAAAATTTATTAATAAACATAAATAATAAAATAAAATCAAAAATTCATTTAAAAATTTACTTTTTTCAATGGACTTTTTTTGCTGGATTTAGAGTGTATGAAAACACTATTAATAGATTTTTCTGAATCTCTTCTCCGAAGAAGGCTTTGTTTAATTTTCAGTCGATTTGATAATTCCCCAGCAAAATCATGGTATTTATTTTCATTATTCATTGAAGAATCTTTGGAAATCAAAAATGACTTATCTCTGAAAGAAGATTTGGTGTTTTGATTTTGATTTTCTTCTTTTTGTGAAACAATGGGTTTATTTACTTCATATTCTAGAAATTTCCCTGTAAATATTCTTTCGAATTGTGTTTGCAGATAATAATCGCTGATGAAAAGCCCATTTATTTGAAAGATTACTATATGATAGACATCAAAGATAAAGCGTATTGTAAAAATTGCTCGATCTAAAGGAAATATCAGAAAAAGAACCATATGAATCAAATATCCGATTGAAAAGATCACTGCGTTTTGAAAATCATCGTTAGCTTTCGGGGTTCGAAGAAATATTTTCGAATATTTTCGATTTATGCTTTTGCCTAATTTTTCTTTAAGTTCTTCGAAATTAATTTTTTCATTTTCTTCAGGAAATTTATGCAGGAAAATCAAAACAAAAAGCCTTTCTAACCAATTTTCTTTAAAGGAAAATTGAATAAAAACAACCTTTGAACGAGTCTTTCCACTGTTTTGCTCAGAAAAAACTCTTCAAAACAAGCTTTTTGTTTTGAGTTTTCAAAAGGATGTAAAACTCCTGATTGTAAAAAGGACTTTATATGTTCATTGATCTGCAAATTTAAAGGGAATTTCTTTGACAATATGTGAATTTCTGATATTTCAGGTGGTTTCGGAGGATTAGCTTTTTGTTTTAAGTGGAGCTCTTTGAGACTTTGAAAGGAATCTTCAAAAAAATCGTCTAATTCCTTGATGGTTGTTTCGTTTTGTTTTAGTAAATTTCTTAGAGTCATAAAAAAATTGTTAAATTTATTTATAGATTTTTCTCATTAAATGATTAAATGATTAAATGTAATTAATACATAAAATAAAAAAAAATTATAAATTTTCTTAATAAAATTAATTTCACCAAAAGCATTCATTTTTTCTTATTTTCCTTAAATTTTCATTAAAAATGTCAAGTTTTAAAATAAACCAAAACAAAATATTCCTGAACAATTCCTCCTTCCTCAAGCACGAACAAAATCTCGACGATTACATAATTGAACACACTCTAAACTCGCAACTACTAGACCCATATTCCCATTCTCCCAACACTTCTAAAATCTCTTCCACAAATCTCTATTCCAGTGTTCTCAAATACAAAAGCACAATAAATAAAGAATTCGCCAAAAGTAAAAACAAAGATCCGCAAAGCGATGAAAGGGAAAACCAAGAAATTTCAAAGGAAACACTTGGTCTCTTACAAATACCTTTAAATTCGAAAGAAAAAAACCCAATGAATAATGAAGAAGTTTCATTTCTGAGATTCGACGATATTGAAAAGCATAATGAGGACTTAATTACAAAGAATTCCAAGAGTCTTTCACTGCCTAAATTGCATCAAAGATATCAAATATTAAAAGATTCATATCAAGGAATGAACAATTCTTTGAATTCACATACTTCTTCTCCGAATAAGAAAATGATATTTGATATAGAAGTGACACATAATAAAGAGATATTTCAAGGCCTCTCGAAGAAATTAAAGCAAGATATGAATGATTCTTTTAATCATTTGCAAAACTCCATCATTCTTAACAAGAAAGTTATGGTGAAAATGCCTCCAATTCGTTCATATCCAATGGTCAAAATGAATAAAATCTCTTATAAAAACAATAAAGATCTTGATGATTTGGAGTCAAAAGGCCAAACCACTGCTACTTCAGGCATTAACGTCACTGAAGCTGGAGTTATAAAGGATACACGTTTTCGAATATATTGGAATTTAGCGAACATATATACATGGAAGCCAGAGGTCAGAGAATCTGCTAGTTTCATTTTGGATGGAAATAAAGGAATATTATATGGAGGATTAGGCACAAAAGTGATGGATGATGTTGTCAGTATTGATTTCGGTAAAATTAAATAAATAACAGTCATATTATTTATGTCATATACAGATAGGTTTGAATGGGAGAAAATTAAGGATGTTGGGGATAAATACACTATGGGGAAATTAGGGCATTCAGCTGTTAAATACAAAAGGAAAATGTATGTTTTCGGAGGTGGCACTTCTTTCCAATCGCAATCGAAACAAAAGGAATGCTTAGGAGAAGTTCGGACTTTGAATTTGGGTTTTTTTATTTCTTTATTCTTGAAGTTCTTATTGATTGTTTTGAGATGATTTTACTTGGAATTGGGTCAAATGCAGTGGAGATCTGATAATCCCGAGAAGAAGTCATACAGCTGAAATAGTTGGTAAACATATGATCGTTCATGGTGGAATAAACTATAAGAATATTGTTTTAAATGATGTTTGGCTCTTTGATTTCGGTATTTTTTTTTTTTAAGAAAAAACTTTTATTTTAAAAAGGGGTTCAAAAATGGAGTCAAGCTAATATTAAAACCCCAACACAAGGATTGGCATTTCATAGTTCCTGTTCAGTTTATTACTTACAAAGGACGCGACTTGAAGTTTATAAAGGTTTGGATCGGAAAATAGCAGAGAATAACGGGGATCTAGTAAGATTTAAATATTCATAAGATTTAATTTTCCATTTTTTATGAAAAAAGATAAAATATGAAGGCCTTTATTTTTTCGGAGGAAAAAATACAAAGAATGAAATTGTCAAAAATCTTTACATTCTCGAAATTCGTACATTTTCTTCATTAAGAGAAAATTTAATATAATTTTAGATAAAAATCCTATGAATTGGTTTGAACCTGAAACTTCAGGCAAAAGTCCATCAGCAAGATGTGGACATACCATGAATTTTTGTCCCCAATTTGGGCTGTTGGTCATTATAGGAGGAAAAGATGATAAAAGTCTGGGAAAACCATTTTGCAACGATATTTGTCTTCTGAATCTTTCTAATATGAATTGGCTCAGAGTAAAAATTTTCGGATTCACGATGATTCCTCCAAGAGCTTTTCATTCATCTGAGATAATAAGTTCTTCTAATTTTATTTTTATATTTATTTTGTTATAAATAGATTCAAAACTGTATATTTTTGGAGGATACAATTCTAAAGGTTATGTGAACAATGAGGTCAATATTGTTGAATTTGGTATTTTTTTCATAATTTAATATAAAATATAATATAAAAAGATGCTAAAACTATCAAAGACATATTGCAAGCTGAGAAAGAGAAGAAATTATTAAAACAATTACAAGAGAGAATCCTTCAAGAAAAAATGGAAAAACATAAAAAAAAGAAAAATAACAAGCTTAGTTCTTTCATGATCAAAGAAAAGCCTGTGGTAACTCTTGAAAGTGAGAGTGATGAGGAGAACGGAAATTCATTTGATGAACTCTCTCCTGAGATAAATTTCAATAAAAACAGAAAAGATGCAACGATTTTAAATAGTGTTCAACTGATGTTGAATGAACGAAATGAAGAAATTAAGGAAAATAAATGGAAAAATATTCTTGAAAAATATAATCATAAAAAATTCGTGAGTTTTATGCCATTGCCTCAAATTCATCAAAACCCACATCTTTCTAGGCTTGCAAATAGTTTATCAATTGGGAATCAACTAAAAAGAAGCAGCACTGTTGATAACCCGGGAAAAAATAGTGATCAGCAAACGAATATGCAAGAATTGGATTTAGAAGGTTTTTTAAAATTGACAAATTCAGAAAAAAACATCAAAGTTTCTGATACTTTGAAAATGATAAATAATATCGAATAATTTTTGTGTAATATTTTATATGGCACTTAATAGGAAATATGAACTTATGTTTGTTACAGAATTTAATCTAATTCTTAAAAAATGGTTAATTTTAATTTATAATTCGCCAAATTAAAATCACAAATTTAATAGAAAAATAATAGTCACAAATCGGAATTTGTGAAAGAATTTTATTAGAATTGCGAAGTTATATTATTAAGGAATTAAAAAAAATTCTTAAAAAATGTGTTTTAATTTTGAGCTCAAATTTAATAAAAGAAAAGAATATTCAAATTTTATTTAAAATTACAAATTTAAAATAACTTCATAAATTTGAAAAAAAATTAAACAATTTTAACAATTAAATGGATACGACAAATGCCCCTCAAATGATAGAGCATCTCTACAAATCATTGAATTTCACCCCATTCGATGTGAAGTCAGACTACCAATATTTCCTTTTATTCATCTTATTTTTTCAGATGGATCCCCGGCACCGCTAAATTTTGTCTAATGGGTCAAACTCCAAAAGCCGAAGGAATTTTGCAGATCTACCAATTAAACAAAAAGGAACTTGAAAGCTCTGATCAAGTTTAAACTAAAAACACTTCTGAAAATTAAAATAAAATAAAGATAACACATTCCAAAGGCTTCAAAGCTTCAAGTTTCGGAGCCTCACCTGTGAATAAAGCTCACCTAGCAATAGGAGATTTTGATGGATATTTAGAAATTTATGATCTTGAAACAAAAAAAGCATTTTTTTCTGTTAAAGCACATGATCAGATGATCAATAGTGTTGATGCTATCGGTGGCTTGGGAATAGGATTTGGAGCGCCGGAGATTGTAACTGGAGGAAGAGATGGTTTCTTCGTATTTTGTTTCGGCTTTAAATATTTAAAAGAATTTAAATAAATGAAAAAGGTTGTGTTCGAGTTTGGGATCAAAGGCAAAAAAGTCCTGTTTTATCATTGGAACCTGTAGAAAAAGAGCCAGCAATTCCAGATTGTTGGGCTGTATGGTTAGTTTTTAAAACTTTTTATGAATTTAAAAGATATTTTTTTTAGTTTTGGTAATTCCTATAATAATGAAGAAAGAGTTTTGGCAGCAGGATATGATAATGGAGATTTGAAATTATTCGATATGAGACAAAATAGTTTGATTTGGGATACTAATTTGAAGAACGGGGTTTGCGGAGTAGAATTCGATCGTAAAGACATAATGATGAATAAATTGGTTGCCACTACCTTAGAAGGGAAATTCCATGTTTTTGATACCAGAACTTTCAACGCAGAGTTTGGATATGCAAATTTATGTGAATCTAATTTAAAAAGCACTGTTTGGGGAGTAAAACATCTACCTCAGAACAGAGAAGTATTTTTGGTTCAAGGGGGTAATGGCACTTGCTCTTTATACAAATATAATTATCCTTCTCAAAGAATAATTAAGGATGCTAATGGGAAAGAAAGAGGTGTTATTGGGAATGTGGAATTACTCAATTCAAAGGAATTAGCTCAACAACCGGTCAGTGGATTTGATTGGAATAGAGAAAAGGAAGGCTTGGCAGTTTTGTGCGGACTAGATCAAAGTTGTAGAGTCGTTATTTTTACAAAATTAAATTTTTATTAAGAATTTGAAAAATGAAATTGGAGATTTTTTCAAATTGAAATTTATTTTAAAAAGTCTTTCTCCATTTGAAGTAAAAATGAATAGAATCGTTTATATTAATGCTTTAAGACATTTTTTTGTTTCAAATATATTAAAAATTTAAATATTTATCAAATAAAAAAAATTAAGAAAATGCAAAATCCAATTGCATATTTTGCAATCATTAACAATAAAGTCATTTTTTTATTTTCCTTTCGTCTTAACAAATCAATTTCGTTTAATAATATAATAATTCAGGATGAACCGGTTTTGCTGAGAAATTTCCTACAAATTAAAGAAGATGAAATGCAATTTCAATTGGCTGCTCTTTCTGCTTTAGATATGATAGATCTTCAAAGTTTTTATTCATTTTTTAAAAAATTTGCTCAAAAATAGAAAAAAAAAGTTAACAAAAAACATAGCCCGAATGCTCTAAATTCTTCAGTCAGCTCCTATTTAGGTAATTTATTATCAGATCAAATAAAAAATAATTTATATTTTTAAAAGGTTTATTAAGCAATTTATTTCTCAGCGATAATGAATATGAAATTTATGGTTATTACACTGCCACAAAGCTAAAGTTTATAATGATTTTGAATCAAAAATCAAATTTAGCAAATTATGAAGAACGATTAATAAAACAAGTTTTAAACAAAATATTGATAATTATATTAGATTTTCCATTAGGTTTTTAAAACAATGCATGAAATTTACTTGAAAGAAATATTCAATCCATTTAATTTGGGAGAAGAAAACAAATTATCTAATACTTTTATCAAAAATGTTGAAAAAATAATTCTTGATTTTCAATCTCTATTGTAATAAAATAAATTCAAACCAAAATAACTTTTTTTTCAAGAAAAAAAATAATTTTTTGTTTGTTTATTATAGATAGATCAAAAATTTTTTAGATTTTTCAATGAATTTAATAATGAGTTTTTTTCAATGAATTTTTTTTATAATGAATTTTTCAATAAATTTACATTTAAATTTTTCATTGAATTTGTTTGTTTAAATTTGGATTAATTAAAATTTCTAATTTGTTTGTTTGAAAATGTGATTGAAAGAAAAAAAAATTATTATGTCATTTTTGGGTTTAAAAATTCGAAAAACTATTTTCTATTTAATATAAAAAAAAAAAAATTCCAAAAATTTAAAAAAAATGCAACATAATGAAAACCTTGAAAAAACTTCAAATAATTTAATTAAAGGCAAAAGGGAGAAATTTCGAGTTGAATTTCGTAAGCAAAATAATGAGTTACTTCTTAATCAGAAACGCAATTTTCAATCATTTCATTCTCCCTCATCATCCTTGATAATTATAGAAACTCCAATAGAAGAAACAGAAAAAATTGTGTCTTTTGCCAAAGAACTTTATCTAGCATTGGAATCGCAAAATAAAATAAATATCTTTAAGAATGTTAAAAACCTGAGGGTTATGACTTGCAAAATCGACAATCCCCCTTTTGAGTCAATAATCAATACACAGATTTTACCCCATATTATAAAATTATTAGGTAGTAAAAACAAAGAATATTCAGAAATTCAATTAGAAGCACTATGGCTCTTTACAAATTTATCCACTGGAAACATCAAAATAATCAGATATTTGATAGAAAACAATTTATTATTATATTTGAAAGAAATAATTGCAACCCAAGAAGACATGAGTTTGATTGATCAATCTATTATGTGTTGTGCAAACATTGCATCAGAGATTGAATATCGTGATGTGTTTATAATTCAAGAATTTGATCTTCTAATACAAAAGATTTTAATTACAAGAAAAGAAGATCTAAGTAAAAATCTTTATAGAAATATTTCATTTTTCCTTGTGAATATTTCAAGAAAAAACCGGCAATATTTGGAAAGAATTGTTCCATTTCTCGATACTATTGCTCAATTTTTATATGTAGAAGATGAAGAAACGGTTATTGAGAGCACATGGACTTTATTCAATATAGCCGAATTAGATTATTATTATTTAATGAAGGTAATATCAATTGGTGTTATAACAAAGATCATCAAAAATTTATCAAATCCTAATGATAAAATGAAATGGGCATCTTTGCGCTTGATCTCTTTGATAGCAGGAGGACCCGACCCTTACACAGAAATCTTATACCAGAATAATATCTATGTTCATTTGAGTGGAATCTTGGATAATGCAAGACCTACTCTTCGAAAAGAAGCCTTATATATCGCAAGCAATTTAGTAGCTGAAGATAAGGAACAATGGCTTGAAAATTTCATTGATTCTGATGTTTTTCACAAGGTTTTGAAAATTAGCAAAATAGATGAGATTATGGTCGTGAAAGAAGCTATCTATGTTTTAACCAATTTCATAAATTCAGCTACTCCTGTTCTTATCAAAAAATTCGTTTATAAAGGAGGTTTAACAATTTTAATTGAATTGATTGATAAGTTTATTGATGAGAAAGATGTTTTTGTGATGAATATGTTGGGAGCGATTGATAGAATCTTGGGAACTGAAGGAAAAGATGAAATGGAATTTATAAGAGAGTTTGCAGAAAATGGAGGGATTCGTGTGATTAAGACCGGAAAAGAAAAGTTCTGGGAAAATATGTCAGAAAAATGTATTGATATTTACAATAAATATATTCGAGAAAACTTTATTTAGTTTTTATTTATTTAATTGAGGAAAAAAAACTAGAAATTTAAAACTAATTTTAATTTTAATTTCGATTAAAAATTAATCGAAAATAATTTATTTTTGAAATGAGAACTAAAGGGAAATCAACACATGAAAAAACCACTAATAAAACACAAGATAATGTCAAGTATGAAGAAGAAGATCTTACTTACAATAAATTTACAAAACAAGCTTTGTTTAATGATGATAAAACCCAGATAACGAAGAAGCTTTTTCAGATTACTAAAAAAGAAGAATTAAATAATTTACAAAAACCACCATATACAAGTCCTATTTTACATCAAGCTAAACAAAATGAAGATTATCGTGCAAAATATCAAAATCAACCAAATGTTTTTCCTGCATTTCCAAATTGCAAACAAAATGAAACTTATTACAAAGCTATAGAAAAAGCTCAAAAAACACAATTTGTTAAAGATAAGCCAGAAACTAAGGAAATAATTAATAGAAGTCAATTTAGCGTAAAAGATTTACTAAAATTCGTTGGATATTCCCAACTTTTAGAAGATTTAAAGGCAAAAATTCTTGATTCTTCAGAAATAAAAAATTTGAAAGAAGAAAATAAGACCCTCAAATATCAAATAAACGATATTATTTCCGAATATGAAAAAAAGCTTTGTGAAAAGGGTGAAGAAATAAAAGAACTAAAAGAAAAAATATTGACTCACAAAAATTTAGAAAACAAATTGAATAATGAGTTGAGAAGAGAGAAAAGTAAATCTCCTGCGCCTGTTTTTCGAAAATAATTTATGTTTGCATAAATTTTTGTTTTTTCTATTAAAAAACTCAAAAAAAATAAATATTCTGATATTTGTCTCATTTATACAAATAATTTAAATTTTCATTCAAATTAGTTTTATTTCATTTAATTGCTTAATAATAAACTAAGACAAATGCGATTACTACTGAAATGGCTCGATAAACATATCAGCTGTATTCGGTGATGAAAACTGTTGTTATTAGAGACGATTTATTCATTGTTTTAAATTTTTTTAATTTCATTTATTATTATGATTTCCATTTTTAAAATAAAAATTGATAAATTTAAAAAATAAATATTCAATTTTTAAAAAAACTTTGATTTTATTTTTCGTTTGGAATATTTTGGTCTTATTTTTTTTGATTTGAGTTAAAATAGTTTTTTGATAAAAAAAAATTTAAATTTAAAATAAAAAACTTTTTTTTATTTTTGTCAAACCCAAATGAAAGCGTTTACCTATTTTAATAATAAAAAAAATATAGTTTTGAATTTATCATAAAAACAACGAAAAAAAAAAAACCTTGGTAAAATTGAATTATCTTCATGAAGACTTGCATGAGCTTCGATATTTTCATTATTAACAATAAATGCTCAATAGAAGATTGTAGTCTTGTCTTGCTAATAATAATTGTGTTTATGCTTATTATTGTGCTAGTTTTTGCTTATGTAATTCGTCGCAAACTCCGATCAAATAAAAGTAAAATCTATGATAAAAAAATCTTTCATCCAGACTTTCCATTTCAATAAGAGGGATGAAAAAAAAACCCAGAAAATTGCTCAAACCAAAAAGATTAGAAAAACAAAAGAAAATCATGAAAATTTTAGTTTCGATACAAACCAGAGAAAAATCTCAAAAAAGTGAACCAATCAACTTGATATTCAATATTTTGAAAATCGTCCAAAAAAAGAAATTCCTCCCGAAAAGAATCCAGTCAAAACAGTCAAAAATAAAAATATTCTCATAAATGAAGCTTTATCAAAGAATGTTTAAAACATAAAAAAACAAATGTTTCCCGATGATCATAGCATTCGATTTCGAATTTTAGCTTTGAAAGCAAAAACAACAGCGTTGTAAGCTTTTATCACAATAAAAAACAAACAAAATTGAATAATCTCATTGTTGATAACAAAGAAAAGTTTATTAAGATTGTTCTTTTTCAAAAGGAGGAAGAGAAGCTAAATACTATTAAAATTAAGCCAAATTTTATAAATATTAATGAAATAAAGAATTAATAGGATTTCCGAGAGAGATAGATAAAAGAACTATTATTCCAAAGGAAAGCTTAAAAATAATTCGGTTTGATGAATTTTAATGAATTCCTTTTTATAACAAAATATAATTGTAAAAATCCCATTTTTTTTTTTTTTTCTTTAATAAAATAATTTCAGACAATATTTCCTTCAATAAACTCTTCACTTATGCATTCTTTCATTGGAGGGCCTTGTTCATCTTTTTTTTCCTCAATATTTTCTTTAATCTCTTCTTTTTTCTCTTGATTATCAATTTTTTCTTTAAAGGCTCTTAGTTCTTGTAATTCTGATTGAGACTTTTTATTTTCCAAACGGAGCGCCTCATTTTTTTCAATAATATTTTCATTTATTTCAATCAAGGTTTCTACTTTAAAATCATTGTTTTTCAAGAGCTGCTTTTTCAAATCTTCAATTATTTTTATTAGTTCCTCTTTTTCTTCTATAAACATTTTTTTTTCTCGAAAATGTCTATTACTGCTTGCAATAATATCTGCCTTTAAATAGGAAATCTCTAAAAGATTAATACTTTGATCTCCAGTTTCGTTCTTTAGTCCTTTAACATCCCCGCTAGAGTTATCAGATTTCTGAAACTCTTCTTTAGATTTAGTGTTTACTGAAAGACTGGCTTCAAATTCTTTTAATTTAAAGTCCTGATCCGACAGTCTTTTTTTTAAATCTGAGATTTCAGTTTCAAGATCTTTTTGTTTTTTATTGGAAATTTCATGAATCTTGAGTATTTCACTTTCGAACCGCCCTTTTTCTTCTTCGTTTTTTTTCTCTTTATCTCTGAGATTATTATTTAATTCCTCTTGATCTATGATTTTTTTTCTTAAATTTGCTATTTCATTTTCTAATTCTTTTTGCTTTTTATATGCAGTCTCAAGGTTTTTTTGCAAGGGTTGGTTCTCTAAGATCTGTTTGTCAAAGAATTTAATTTCTAGCTGATGTTTTTTCTCTTTTTCTTCAGCAGCTGTGAGATCATAGAATAATCTATTATTTACTTCTTTCAAGTGTAAGTTTAGTTTTTCTAATTCTTCAATTCTTTCAGAGTTTTGTTGATCGATTTGAATATTTTTGTACTTGCCTTTATCCATTTATTTAGAGAAAATTTCTTTTATTTACTCTTTATTTGAATAAATTAGCAAGAAAATTTATGATAATTATAGGAAATCAGGATTTATAAGAAAATTTTTTGCCTTAAAACTAAAATTAAATTTTAAATAATTCAAATGTGCAATGGAAAACGTTTCTAACAAACCACAAAATACTTCAATTCTAGAATACATTCAAAATTATATGGAAGAATTCAATGATTTTTTAAAAAGACATGAAATCAAAGAGAAGATAACATCATTTGCGAAAACATCCTACCAAACAGTCTGTTTTTTTTCTTTCACAAACATATTAAAAATTCAAATTTAGATAAGCCAAAAAGCAGAAGAATATAAAATCAAAGAGAAAAGCATAGAATTTGCCATTAAAACCAAAGATTTTATAATTCCCTATGCCCATAAAGCTGTAGAAGAAGCTCGTAAAATATTTAAATTTATAAAGAAGAATTTAAAGTTAATTATTTTGAAAGAAATCGCTGGAACTTATTTATTTGGAGTTAGCAAGAAAGCATATGATGATTATTTGGAATATAGAGAAAAAAAACTCAACGGTCCTGCAGTAGAATCCCAAACCCATTAATTTTCATTTAATTGTTAATTTAAAAAAAAAAAAATTGTTTTTGTAAATAAAGAAAAACATTTTTCGATTAAAATTTTCAAAAAATTCAGAAAAATAAGACTTAAATGGTAAATAAAACTTCTTTGAGAGTTAAATTAAATTCTTTAAAAGAAAGAAAATTACAATAAATTTTTATTTCTTTGATAAAACAATAAAATATTTTTACAATAATCATGATAAAAAACTTTCATTTTCTAGAATATCTGTTTCTGATAGATAAATAGGGTTAATCTGAGTGAAATCTGGGATTTTTTTATTCAAAGCAAAATGAAATTGGTTTTTCTCGATCATATTGGGCTTTCTCACAAATGGTTCCTGGGCCTCGTTTTTCATGCATTCAATCTTCCGATGAATATCTCCTTCTAGACTACCCACTTCTTCAACAATCCCCTCATTTGTTTTCTTTTTTTTTTCAAATCCGAAAATTTCTTTAAGCATTTCAGGGAAATTGGAAAAAAAATTTTTGTTATTTTTGGTATCCTCAAGATTTTGCTTTTTATTTGCATTTGAAAGAAGGTTTATTGCATGTTTTGAATAAGATTTCAAGGCGGTATTGGTTAATTCTTCATAAAAAGGAGTGTGATCCCATTCTAATTTCCTTTTATTGTGAGAAACTTTCAAAAGAAACATTTCAGTCTTGCCTTCTTTATATATTGATTCCAAAGAAACTAATAATCGATTGGTTACTTTGAACGTGAGGATTTTTGATAAAAATATTCTCTTTTATTTTTTAATACTAATGATGAAATTAAAATTTTAAAAACCTCTTTTTTTAATGAAAAATGAGCAAAGAAACATCTTAGAAAATCACCTAAATCGTCTATTCCTTGTGCCAAAATTTCATCTAATTCCATTAAAATACATTAAAATATGCCAATTTATGTTAATAATTGCAAAATAGATTTTATAATTTTTTTATGATAAAAAAAAAATTTTCATATAAATATAAAAAAAAAAGAAAAAACCTTTGAAGACCGAAAGCAAAGCCAAACCACATTGTATCATGATTTTCCAGCCTTTTATCAGAAAGAGATTCCACACGATATTTAACTAAAATCATTTTTTTTATGTCATATTTTTGAGATAAATTACTAAATTAAGAGGTATTTCATAAGCAAATAAAGTGAGGAACCAAGGGTATGTGAAATAAGTGATTGAAATTCCCTGTGTTTCCTAAAATATAAGTTAACTCGGATAAAGTTTTGAAATATTCTACAAAATGGTCTCGAATTTCAGGGAGATAATTATAAAGAAAAACATCCATTTGATATGTTAAAAGTTTCAATTTGGGGAATTCACTTTTCATAACATCTTTCAATTTCATTTTTTTCAGGAAATATTTTGCAATCCAATAAGCATCATGGTCACATACATCATTGATCAAGAAGGTTGAAGCGAAAACATTTAAACCTTGAATATATCCAATTTCTTTATCAGTATTAGCCAAAGCAATCAAAACTTTCTTTAATTGTTTTTGCCTTAATTTCAAATTTTTTATTTAAAAAATTCTTATTTTTAAATAAATTTAATTTTTTTGAAAAAATAATTTGAAAACAAAAATGAAAAAATATTTATAACAATTAAAAATTAAACTTTTCCAATGATGATAAATGTCTTGTGCAATGATAAGTTCTATCAACATCTTTAGTGATGTCTTTTGTAGACAAAGACGGTTTTTCCAAATTAACCTAATTTTTTTATATTTTTTGGTTTTCGCTTACATTTTTTTAATTTTTTACTTGGAATTGTTTTGGAAATTTTCTCTTCAAAGACTTAAAATGTATGAAATGATCATAATATTGATATTGTTGCTGTTTTGTAATTCCCTAAAAAATAAAATAAAAAATAAAAGTTGGTTGTACTCCTAATTAATATTCAAAATTCAAGAAAACCTTCAAAATCTTTTCACAAACCAATCTCTTAATCAAACTTTTGAATTCAGCAGAAAGTGATTTTTTGCAGACATATTGAAAATTCAACACATCCAAAAAATCCAAAAACCCAATGATTTTTTTAAAATGTTTCAAATCAAACAAAAAATTCTCTTTAAAATTTATGGAAATCAGATGTTTTTCATCTTCATAATAGTTTTCAGAATGCGATATTCCTTTTATATTTGATTCATTAAAGCTTTTGTCAGGGGGTTGATTGTTTATTTGCCCATAATTGCTTTGTTGTAAAAACAAATCCTTTCTTAATATTCCTCTTAAATTTTTTATGTAATAATTATCTTCTTTGTTTAAATTCGAATTGAATTCAGACTGATCAAAAGCCTTTTTTTTTAAATGGGGAATATTCGAAAAACAATGTGTATTTTCCTTATCCATGTTATTTTTGCTAAAATTTTGCACTGGCAAAGCTTTTTGACGATGAGATATCAAATTTCGTGAAGAATCTAACGGAGTTGAACCATGACGATATGGGTTTTCTTCAATTTTGATATTAAGCTCATTATTTTTTGAGCAAAGATATTTCCTGCCTCTCATATTTTTTGTCTGTTTGGAGTTAATAATTTCTTCTGTTTTAATTAAATATCGTTAATTTTTTTAAAAAAATCAATACAACAAAAATTGTTTTATTTAAAAAAAAAAAAAAATAGTTTTTTGGAAATTTTAAATTTTTATTTGAAGGACTTATTTAAAGGACTTATTTTTTTTGAGGATTTAATTAAAACAAAATAAATTTTTTTTTCTTGAGCCCAATGCAATCTTCAAAATCTTTTCGCAATATTCTTTTCATCTTTGCTCTTGAAAAAGAAGCATCGCCCTTTATAACTCTTCTTTCTCTGCCCCAAGATCCCACAAAATTCCAAAACCCTGTCATTTCTGCTTATTCCGGCGCTTTTAAATCAATGATCATATCAATAATTTTTCCAAAATATGATCCGAAATTCAAATGTGATAGCATAGGTCCGGAAAACGCAGCTGTGGCATCTTATATTGGAATAAAAGCTTATAATCCGGATTTGATTATCAGCGCAGGTACTTCTGGAGCTTTTCCAGCTGAAGAAGGTAAAGAAATTCAGTTTGCCTTAGGGGATGTTTGCTATTCTAAAGAGGCTATTGGATTTATTGATAGAGAAATTGTTTTGCCTTCTTTTAAATCATATATTGAAGGAAAATATGATGTGATATTGATCAAAGATATGTTTGATCAATTGGGATTCAAGGAAGCTCATATTGGAACAACATCTTCATTCCATGATTTTAGTCCATCTTTTTCTATAAAGAAAAAAATAGATTTACAAGATATGGAATCTGCTGCTATTGGAAAAATCGCATTTCTGATGAAAATTCCTTTTTTCGCTTTGAAAATTGTTAATAGTTTGAACCATAAAAAAGATCAACCAGAGGAAATTATGAGGAAATTCTTTGAAAATCTGACGGAACAATCAGAAGCTTTTGCTTCGCACCTGATAAAATTTATCGAGCTTTTAGCATTAAATTAAAGTTTTTTATTAACAAAGAAATATTCTTTTCACTATTTAAACGATGAAAAAAAAAATAGCATTTTTTTTTTATGAATTTTTTTT
>JFJP01027293.1_pt1 | contig 18571 bp, 22 predicted proteins | sample 431651 | NCBI WGS metagenome assembly JFJP01 (sample SAMN02602958, study PRJNA72255) | Microbial mat metagenome, whole genome shotgun sequencing project. | biome: fresh water; feature: sink hole; material: water; isolation source: purple microbial (photo- and chemosynthetic) mats found in...
AAAATGAAAAAAGAATTCAAAGGTTGTTTTTGATAATTTCGAAATTTTTATTTTTCTTTCTTTAAATCGTTTAAATTTTTAAAAATCAAAATATTTTTAAAAAAACTCAAATTCCCTCTGCGTATCTTTTTTTCCAAAAACAAGCTTATTTGAGCTTTTGTGATAAAAAAAATTTGAAAATTAAAAAAAAAAACAAATCCAAATCAATAGCAACAACATGGATCTCGTCGGAGTAAAACCCTTCCCTTTTTTCTTTCCCTCCCCTTAACTCCTCATTTAATCCAGAACGTTCTACCTCAAGTCCTCAAAGGCCAAGCATCAGAAGAAAAAGGTGAAATGGCTAGATTGGTACTTTTTAATCATATTTTTTTTTTAATTCTCTTATAAACAGACCACTTTTATTGGAGCTATAGCAGTAGCAGATCTCGTGAAAACCACTTTAGGTCCCAAAGGAATGGTTTATAATTTTTACCTTAAAAACTGCTCTAACCCTTTTTTATTAGGATAAAATCCTCTTGCCACAAGGAGCAGGTCCTAGTCAAAACAATATCACAGTTACCAATGATGGAGCCACTATATTAAAATCTATGCATGTGGACAATCCAGCAGCCAAAATCTTAATAGGTTCGAATTTTTTTTTTAAATAGTTTTTTTCTTTAAAATTTTTTTTTGTTTTGTTCGTTTCTTTTTTTATATTTATAACAAAACGTAAAACTATTTCATATTTATTTTTTATAATAGAGATCTCAAAGACTCAAGATGATGAAGTGGGTGATGGTACCACAACAGTAGCAGTTTTAGCAGGCGAATTGCTCAGAGAAGGAGAAAAACTCGTTTCACAGAAAATACATCCACAACATATTATTAAAGGATGGAGGATCGCCAGGGATATTGCCAAAGAAACCTTGCAGGCTTTGGCGAGAGATAATTCAGGAGATTTGGTCAAATTTAAAGAAGATCTGATGAATATCGCTAGAACTACCTTGAGTTCGAAACTTTTGCAACAGGATAAAGTTTTTATTGATTTTTTTTTAGGAAATCAATTAAAAATTTTTCTATAGGAACATTTTTCTAAATTGGCTGTTGACGCAGTTTTAAGATTGAAGGGTTCATCGAATTTGGACTACATTCAGCTGATCAAAAAGACAGGTGGTTCGATTAAAGACTCTTATTTAGCTGATGGGTTCATTTTGGAGAAGAGCATTAGTGTTGGCTGCCCAAGAAGAATAGAAAACGCTAAGTTTGAATTTTTTTAGAATTTATTATGAATTTTTTTAAAACGTTTTTAAATATTTTGAGTTATTTGGAGTTTTTTATTTTTATTTGAATCTTATTTTCAAATCTCAAATTTTTTCATTTATTTTCCTAAAGAATTTTGGTTGCAAACACACCTATGGATTATGATAAGATCAAGATTTACGGGACAAGAGTGAAGGTCGATTCCATGGAGAAAGTAGCTGAAATTGAAGCAGCTGAGAAATTGAAGATGAGGGAGAAAGTTGATAAGATTGTAGCTTATCAACCAAACGTATTCATCAATAGACAGTTGATCTATAACTACCCTGAACAATTATTGGCTGATAAGGTCTTTATATTTTTTTTTTTATCGTTTTATTTATTATTATATAGGGCATAATGGTTATTGAACATGCTGATTTTGATGGAATTGAACGAATTGGAGCTGTAAATTGATTGAAATTTTACGTTGTTTTTTATTGTAATAATGGTAAATTAGGCTATGGGAGCAGAAATCCTTTCCACTTTCAATAACCCTGAACGCTCAGCCAAAATCTTAGGACGATGTGATTTGATTGAAGAAATAATGATCGGAGAAGATAAAATGATTAGGTTTTCTGGCTGTGCTGCAGGTTCTTAATTTCTTTTGATTTAAATTAACCAATCCCCATCAATTCTTATCAATCCCCATAAATCAAATTTTTTAGGTGAAGCATGTACTATTGTCTTACGAGGCGCAAGTTCTCATATTCTCGAAGAAGCTGATAGAAGTTTGCATGATGCCCTTTGTGTGTTGATCGAAACCGTTAAGAACCATCGAGTGGTTTATGGAGGAGGCCATTCAGAAATCTCAATAGCCAGTGCTGTTGAAAAAAAGGCAAAGACTGTGAAAGGAAAAGCCGCTTTGGCCATGGAGGCTTATGCGAGAGCTTTAAGACAATTGCCAACCATCATTGCTGATAATGGAGGTAAAATAAGGGAGGTTTCAATAGGTTTTATTTGTGTTTTCAAGGGTATGATGCAGCGGAATTGATTCAAACTTTGAAGGTTGAGATCGAAAATGGAAATAAAACTGCTGGATTAGATATGAATAACGGAACAATTGGATGTATGAAGGAGCTTGGTGTCACTGTAATTTGATTTTTTATGGTATATTTAGGTTATTTGGATTTTTCGAAAAGGAATGCTTGAGAGTTAAGGAACAGGCTGTTTTATCAGCAAGCGAAGCTGCGGAAATGATTATGAGAGTTGACAGTATTGTGAAATGTGCTCCAAGAAAAAGAGAGCGATAATATAATTTTGAGGGAAGAAATCTAAAAATTGGATTTTAATAAATTTTTTGAAATTTAAAAATGAAGAAAATTAAAAAAAAATGAATAATTTGTATTTATATAGTTTTTTGAATTTTTTATGGAAAATCATTAAAAAAAAATGTTATTTAAAAAAATTTTAAATGAGGTAAAAAAAATATTGATTAAAATTTTTCTTCGGAAAAAAAAGAAAAAAAAATCATTTAATTTTTGAAAATGATTTTTAAAAAGCTGCATAACCACCCTAAACTCACATATTCCTTATTATATCATCATAGCGACTCTACAAAAATAGATTATTTCGATCGAACTTCTTATAAAGACCGTCCCTATTTTTTGTAGTAATTTTATTTTTTTTATAAAAAACCTCCTAATTTCACCCATAAATCCAAAAACAACAGGCAACCATTACCCCGCAAAAATTTCAATGAATACAACCATTTTAACAAAGCTGTGAAAAATTTTGACGTAAAAAGATATCCAGGAGATGAAGAAGTCCTAATCGATGTGGAGAAATTCAAATTAACTGACTACATTTGTGATTTAATTGTGCCAAAAAAGGTTTAAAATACATATATATATTTAAATTCAATAATCTATGTAGAACTATGAACCTAAAGATGCATTTCCTTTCGCAATGTTGTTTCTTTTCTTGCTTTTAGGACATCATTATTTCTTTAAACAATTGTATTTTTATTTCTATCTCAACAAAGAAACAGCGGAGATGAACGCCTATCAGAAGGCGACGGGGTTCATGCCAAAGGAACATGAAGGCAAGGAAATATGGGAGATAAAGACTGGTGGGTTTGATTATAGAGAGTTTGAAATACAATTGGAATCAATAGAACGAGAGTTTAATGAAAGTTTAAAAAACCTCAAATAACAAAATTTCAATTTTTTTTAAAAAAATTTAATTTTTTCATTTTCTTTTGCGACCTTTAACAAAAATATTAGATTTTTTCAATAGTCTCGATTCCTATCAAAAACAAGGTCTTTTCCAATACCATTCTGATAGCTTCAATCAATAAAACCCTTGTGTTTTTATTAGGATCGTCCAATATCCTATATTTAGAGTACCCTTCAGACACTTTTACCGCCAAATTATAAATCAAATCACATAATTTATGAATATCAAGTTCATCTATTATCAAATCTATTGTTTCTGGCAGTTTCACAAGAATTGCTGCTAATAATCTTTCATGAGGATGTGTAATTTTAAAACCTTTATCTGTTAATTCTTTGAAAGCAGCTGCATCTAATCCGGATTTTCTGAGGATTGAACATAAACGAACGTAGGAATAGAGCAAATAGACAGCTGTATTGCCTTTGAAATCAAGCATTTTATCGTATTCGAATTTATAATCAGAGATACGGTTTTGTCGAAGGTCGAAGTATTTTATCGCAGCCATTCCTATTATAAGGAGAAAAAAACAAAAAATATTGAAATTAGGACAAAAATTAATAAATCAAGCAATAATAACCTATTTTTTCAGCTGCTTCCTTTATTTCGTTATCATTTTGCAAGTTTGTCGCATTCCCCTCTTTATTATCATTCAATCTCTTCACCAAACCCTGATAAGCCACCTGATAAGCCTCATCCAGCAAATTATTCTAAACAATTCTCAATCACTCCCTTGATAATTATATTATTTTCTTACCAATTTCACAACTTCTCCTTCTCTAGTCTTAAATTTCTTGCCATCTTTCCCCAAAATCACTCCAAACCCCATATGATCCAGTCTGGTTTTTTCAGTACACCATCCAGCTTTTTTTGCAGCTGCAAAAATCGATTGGAAATGTGGTAACTGTCCACTATCTGTGATATAAATCGCTCTGTCAGCCCTAAAAATAAACGTTATAAATCATGTATAATCTCTCTTTGAAAACAAACCCCAATTCTATGATTCTATAACGAACAGCAGCCAAATCAGTGCTATCATAATTATAACCCCCATCAGACTTTACAACCATCAAAGGAATCTTAATAAAAACTCTTTATAATTATTCGTTATTTATCAAAAAAAATACTTCAAATCCTTCTAAAAACATACATAGAGCCCCTTTATCCATTTTCAACAATCCTTTTTCCTCACATTCTTTTATAACACCTGGCAACATATTGTTGTAAAAGCTCTCACCATACTCAAACACCTTAATGTTCAGTCTCTTGTAAATTCTTTCGAAGTCCTTCCTCGAAATCTCACATATAGTCTTCCAAGCCTTCAAACAATCCTCATCTCCTTTTTGCAAAAGCACCACAGTTTCTTGTGATTTCTTCTTGAAATCCGGCTCTTTATCAAACCTCACCTTCGCTTCTTTATAAAACTGATTTAAATCAGCCAATTCTGGCATTTCTTTCAAGAAATCTGGAAATTTTTCCTTTAAATGGTTAATCAGCATCCCGAATTGTGTGCCCCAATCTCCCACATGATTGACTCTGACCACATCATTTCCTTTAAACTCCAATATCCGACAAATACTTTCTCCGATAATCGTGGATCTCAAATGTCCAACATGCATTTCCTTTGCAATATTCGGACTAGAAAAATCAACAACCACCTTCTCTTTCTTCTCAGCCTTATACACACATCCATGTCTCAACAAAAAATTTACTTGATCTTCTAAATAAGTCTCCTTTAATCTCATTGTTAAGAACCCCTGCTCATTCATATCAATAGCCTCGATGATATCAGAAAGGTTTTCCACATTATTTATTAGCTTTTGAGCCAATTCTTTCGGAGATTTAAAACCAAATGCCTCACCATTTTGCTTATGAGAGTTAAAGATCTTCACTGCAGAAGGACATGCATAATCGTATGGGGTTTTGGGAGTGTAATTGCTTGTTGTTATAGTGATTGGCTCTTGGATTTGAAGGACTTTATTCAACGCCGTTTGGAGAGAGCCACGGATTAAGGATAAGGTCGATTTTAATGAATAAGTTATTGGTTCCATTATTTGAAAAAGATTTAGAAATTTTAATTATTTTGGGATAGAAGGAGGATTTATTTGTGTTTTTATTTATAAAAGAATTTTGTCATAAAGTGATGTTTTTGGATTGCTCTTTAAAAAAAATTTTTTTTTGCTTTGAAATTTTTTTTTTTTAAAAATGGGTTTTTTGAAAAATCATTTAATGTCCAGAGTAAGTCGAAATTCTTTGAGGATTTTTTTAAAAGAATTTAAGATAAGTTTGCCAGTTTTGTGCACTTTTGCTGCAAAGCCAGAATTTTCAACTGAATTTTTTTTTCGAAATTTAGAAAGAAAAAAAAATCCATAATTTCTGATACTTTTGACTCTTAAAAAATAAATTGAATTTCTCAATAAAAATTTAGTCGAAGAATATTTATTACTCATCAATTCATAAAAAGCAATTATAAATTGAGACAAGAATAAAAGAAATTCTCATTTATTTTTTTTAAATGAAACAAACCTATTCTTTAAAATTAAATTATCTTGATCTTTATAACTCATAAACGCATTAAATAATCTTAAAAATCATATTTTTATTTGTTCAATTCAACAAATAAGTGTTTAGTTGTTATGATTTTATCTATATTTATGTTCATTCCAATCAATATTACTTTCTCAACTTCTCCGATCATTCCAATATTTTTCAAAATGATTTTGTAATTTTTTTCTATTATTTGATCTAATGCCACTTTTGAACTTTTTTCATATTTCAATTCAAATATCACACTTTTTTTTTTTTTTTGCTGATCAAAATCAAATCACATCTAGCTTTTTGTTTATACCAAATTTCTGATCCTAAAATCAAATTCTTGGAAATTAGACCAATTGTATTTAGCAAAGAATGTATAACATTTTCGTTACCATGAATACCTTCTGTTCTATTATTTGCATCTTTTATATCCATAAATTCAGAACATGAGTTCAAAATTTTAAAAAAAGCATGATTAAACGACAAAATAGCTAATTCCAATTCATTGGAATCACAACATATGATATTATTTAAGCATTCTGAAGCATCTTTAAAGTTAATAGCTTGACCCTTATAGTAATCAATGATGTTATTAGAGAATTCCTCTTTTATTTCATTATTTGGAGCTGCTAAAAGATAACTATTTTTATTTGAATTCTTCACTGTTAAATATCCTGAAATTGACAAAATGGTAAAAAATAAATCTAAAAACTTTTGATCTGGATCTTCAATCATTAAATGAGAGGATTTCGCTATATTCATCAAATTTGAATAATCATCCTTAACAATCGTTAATTTGCTACATTCATAGAAATCACCATTAATTAAATCTAAAATAATGGATTTGATATTTTGATATTTAAACAGTTTTGAAAGCATTTGAATCCTTCCAGTATGACACCAAAAATTTGAAAAAGCTTTTTCTTTGATATAATCACTTTTTTTTTTTAATAGATCTAATTCTAAAATTTTGTTGATGCACAAAACAATTGACCATGGATTGTATATGGCTGTTTCGCCAATTAAATAACCATTATACCATTCGGTAATCAAATTTCGATAGGATGAATCGAGATGCAAATCCTCTTCAAAGTAATTAAGCTCTTCAATAGTAAATCCATAAAATCCTTCTGTAAATCCAGGATCAAAAACTGTGTATTCAACTTTATTATTTAAGGATGAAAGAAAACCAGCGTTTTCTAAATGCATTATCCCTGTAATCATTGCTTTAAATAGAAACTTATTTGTTTTCAACAAGTTTGAGAAGATTTCTCTAAAAAGATAGGATGATCATATTCATCTATAAAAACCATAACACCTTTTTTCCAATGAAGAAATAAAAGTTTGCTTAGAAACAGAAAAGAAGGAATTAAATCAACTCTTTTAAGATCTGATTCTGGTGCATACAGATAGGTTTTAAATTTCAACTTGTCAGCTTCTGAAATTTTATCACTATTTTCCAAATAGTCATGTCTGCTGAATTCAGTTTTTATTAAGGTTTTTGTTGAATCGAGGATATGTTCAAAATTGTTTCCATCACAAATTTTAAAATCGAGATATATAACTGGATATTTTCCAAGATAATCATTCACAAGCGACATTTCATTAGCTATTTTCATTTTTTGTAAATAAATCATCTTATTTTCTTGGGTTTTTAATTTTCCGCCTAAAAAATAAATGGAATTTATGGAATTTTTTGAGTCAATATCATTGAAACAAGCTCTATAATCTAATTCCACAAAAGATTTTATCATGTCTAAATTAGTAGATTTTCCAAATCTTCGAGGATAAAGAATTGCAGAAACTTCATTAGAACTTTTAAGGAAATGAGAAATTAACATAGTTTTATCTGCAATGCAGGAACTCATTTTTCTTAATTTGAAGAAATCGCTTGTTCCTGCGAAAATACCTCTTGCCAAAAATTTATTATCAAGAAAACTTTTTTGAGAAGCATCAAATTGATTTTCTTCAAATTCCATTTTTACAGTATTCTAAAAATTATTAAAAAAAATTTGTTTAAAATCATTTTTATTCAATTAATTAAGAACAAAATATTTTTGATCAAAATTGAGATTTGAAATTGATTCAATTAAAGGAGATAAATGATGAAATAAAATGAATATATTTATTTCTTCAAAGAAAAATAAAATTACTGTTTTTTTGTTTTTTTTTCAATTATTTCTTAAAAAAACAAAAAATTTTTTTTTAATTTTTAGTTTTTATATATATAAAAAAAAAAAAAATTATATTTAAATTGCTCAAAATTTTTTTGGGGATTTCGGTGTCATTTCCTGTAAGAACTCAGAATAAGAGATCTTTTGATCTAGGTTGATATCAAAACGGTTTATTATCATTTCAATGTCTCTTCTATGGAATTCAATCCCATGATTCTCCATGAATTTCATCAGCTTTTTTATCAAATCAAATAAATTCAAAAAAAATTCTAAAAATAAAAAACATCAATTTCTCCCAGAAACCCATCTGCATCATAATCAATCGTATAAAAGATCTTCTCAAGTTTGAAATTCTTCCTCGCATCGAGCCTTTGTCTCAAAGCCTCCACTGCAGCCTCATTCTCCAAATGTAAAATCCAGCTTCTTTTGAATATTTTCAACGTTTCATCCTCCAAAATCTTCAAAAAAAATGAAAAAAAATGAAAAATTCCGAAAAATTCCAAAAAATTTAAAAAATATTCAAAACTTCAGAAAAATCTTCGAATTCTTCATTTTTATTTAAAGGGGCCCTTTTCTGAACAATTTTCCTCAATTCTTCAGGCACAAAACTATCAATATAATCCGAAAAACTGAATTTCCCATCAAAATCCCTATCGTATCTCTTCACAAATAGAAAAAGCTCATATTTTGTGGGGAAAATTTGCAATTTATTCAATGCTATTTCTAATTCATAAGCTGATAAAAGTCCTTTTCCTTTGCAATCCATGAGCTGAAAAGTGCTCAAAAGCTCGAAATCCTGTCTTATGCATAGTTCTTTCTTCATAAGCTCTATTTCTTTATCTAAAAGAATGAATTGCTTAAAAGTTCTCGCTAATTCCCCTTGTTCTTTGAAGAAAAACTGTGAAAAATCCTGCTTTGGTTTCGCATGTTTTCTACATAATTTCGCATGTTTCTCCAATTTTTCTGAAGAATTACAAAGAATTTTTGAGCTTTTCAATGTTTTTTCAGGCGATTTACGAGTTTTTTCAAATGATTTTCTTTCAAATTTTTCATTTAGGGGATCTTCATATAAATTATTGTTGTATTTCTCGCTTTCTTGGTAATTTTCTTCGCAATAATGCCGATTTGGTGATTGAATTGTCTTCATTTTTACAGGGATTTGCCCTTCTATTGGCATTAATGCTCTTCTGAACTCTTCAAAACTCACTTTCCCATCATCATTTCGATCTAATCTTTTCAAAAGATCAATGATTTGTTCATTTGTGAAAAAAAAACCAGAAACTTCGAAAAATTCCTGCAAATTATCAAATGTCAAAAACCCCGAATTTCTTCTATCTATTCGAAAAAAAGCCTCTTTTAAATCGAAATCTGTTGTATTGTAAAACAAATCTTTTTTCGAAGATTCTAATGTCAATAACCCTTGAATTTCTTTGTTTATAAGCCTCGAAACTGCGAATTCTACATCAAAAGAGAGTTTCTTTTGTGAAGAAACTGGTCTTTGACTGACAATAGTTCTTAAAGTTGGGTTATCTGTTGGCAAAACGATCTTTAAAAACCTTTAAAGAATGAAAAATTCAAGAGAAATACAAAGGAAATTTACTCAGAATAGGATAAAGACTGGTCTTGATCATAATCGAATTGCTGGAGAAAAAAATAACAAGATTTTTCACTTTGTGAAAGCCCATTTTCTAAGAGAAATTCGTAAAGATCAGCCACTGTGAGAAAGCCTTTATGAAGAGTGTCTAGTCGCTGGAAAGCTGCATAGGGCTCGAAATCAGTGTGATTAGCTAGGAGTTGACGGGAGTATTCGATGGAGGACTCCTGGGAAGAAAGGGATTCCAGGAAGGAAAGGAAAAGATGCAAGGTTTTTTTATTCATTTTTTTGATGAAATGGAGCGGTTAGATTTGGTTAATGAGAAAAAATTAATGGAAAAATAGCAATTTTTTAAATTTTTTTTCTTTTTTTTTTCTGATTTTTAGATAAAAAGACAGGAAAACCTTATAAATAAGAATAAAATTTTTTGGACAAAAAAATGAAAGAAAAAAAAATATTTCACTAAAAACAATTTTTTTCACAAAAACAAACAGAATTGAAGAAAAAAATTTAACATTAATTTCAAAATTTTTTCAAAAAACAAGTTTTTTTTCAATGAGCAATTCTTCAAATCAAGGCTTGAACTTCAACGAAATCAAAAAAAAACTTGAGCAGATACAAATCAAGGATCATAACTCCCGTCAACTCCACCTTAAAAAAGAGGATAAATCCCTGCAATTTTCTCAAAATCCCCAACTAACGACCAACCCCTATGAAAAAAAACAGCAATCTCATAAACAAACCAGAGATTCTCATTCCAAACGTAAGTTTGAAGCTTTGAAAATCGAAGATTTTCACTTATATTCGACCTTAGGTTCTTTTTTTTTATTTTTTTTTAATTTTACAAAGGTTTTTTTATAAAGGAACGGGAACTTTTGGCCGTGTTAGACAAGTTAAATTAAAAACTGATGCAAATTCTGATGTGTATGCCTTGAAGATGCTCAAAAAAACAGAAATCGTGAGATTGAACCAGGTTGATCATATAAAATCGGAAAAAATCATACTTCAGCATACAAAACATCCATTTTTAGTCTCATTGTAATTTTTTAAAATATTTCCCAAAGAAAATTTGATCAAAAGTTTTTTTCTTTTGAATTTTTATTTTTTTTTTGAAAATTTTTTCATTGAAAATTTTTTCATTAAAAATTTTACAAAATTATAATAAATTTTTTAATTATATTCAAAGAAATTGATAAAATTATTAAAGAAAAGGGTGTTTTCAGGATGAAAAATACGTATATATGCTCTTTGAATACATTTGTGGAGGGGAGCTTTTCAGTCGTTTAAGAAAAGATGGTCGTTTTTCTAATGATGTAGCTTTATTCTATGCATGTGAAATAGCTCTTTCCCTACAATATCTGCATAAAATGAATATAGTATATCGTGATCTCAAGCCAGAAAACCTACTTATTGATAAAGAAGGACATATAAAGATAACAGATTTCGGGTTTGCGAAACAATTAAGCAATGATAGGACTTATACTTTATGTGGAACTCCGGAATATCTGGCTCCTGAGATCATCAAAGGATCAAAAGTGGGGTATGGAAAGTCAGTGGATTGGTGGGCTTTGGGAATTCTGATCTTTGAAATGCTTTCAGGGTATGCAATTTAATTTGATTTTCTGTTTTTTTTTAAATTTTGTTTATAAATTTTTAATTTATTTGTTAAAATTACAAGCTATCCACCTTTTTATGATAACGAACCCATTGGAATTTATAAGAAGATTGTAGCCGGAATTATAGAATTCCCAAGGTTTTTCGATGTGAAAGCCAAGGATATCATAAGAAAACTGCTAAATCCTGATCTAAACTACCGTTTGGGCTGTGATAACGTCTTTATTTTCTTATAAATAAATCAGTTTTCTAATGAATTTTCTTTTGGGGGAAATAGAATGGGGAATCTGTCAAAATGCATAAATGGTTCAGAGGAGTCGATTGGGATGCTGTTTTTAATAGAGATATACCAGCTCCTTGGACCCCTTTCCTTAAAAATAATGAGGATGTGTCTTGGTTTGAAAAGTACCCTGATTCTAAGGAACAACCAAAGACTTTGGGGAAAGATTTGGAGCATTTATTTGATGATTTTTAATAAAAATTGTTTCATATTTACTGAATAAAATAAGTTTTTTTTGAAGTAAAGGGTAAAGTTTTGGCTCTTTTCAATGTAAACATTTGAATTTATAGAAGTTTCAAATAAAAAACTGTTCATTTATTTTTGTGATAAAAAGAAAATAATTTATATTAATTAAATATTAATGTGAAATTATTAAATAAAGATAAAAATTCAGAGCATCATCAATAAAATTTATATAATTTTATTTCAAAAGTCAAAACCTCATAAAAACCTCATAAAAACTCCTTCCCTTTCAATGCAAAACCAAACACGTACACGAACTCAGACCAAATTTCGCAGTACCCTTTCCAAACTTTTTATTAATCCTATCTTTTTTCTTAGTAAAATCCGGGTTCAAGCCTGATTCAAGTATTCTTTCAGCCATTACTTCCATGAAAAAAAATCCAAAATTTTCCCGTTTATTGGGTTTTTCCATGAATTGTTTGATGCCTCATTTGACTTATACGAATCCCAAATATCGAGATAACGTGAACTATTTGATATCAGGTACATTTCCCTGAAAATTCACTCATATTTCTTTGAATTAAAGAGGGTGGTCATAACAATATAATCAATGCTTTAACCGATCATATGAAAGATGACAGCATTTTATTTGTAATTTAATGAATAATTTTAATAAAATATTAATACTTCTCACCCCCATCGATCCCTATTGATTCCCATCGATCTTTTTGATCCTTATCGTTTTTAATCAATTATTTAATATGAATTAAAATAATTTATTAGAACGCAACACAACTTTTGATCAGAATTATTGGAAAAGATAAATACAAAGACGATGAAATCGCCAAGATTATCGTGGATTGTGGTGTGATTTCGTCTCTTATGAATGCTTTGAACGATCCCTCAGAGAAAAGCAAACACACAATCAAAGTACATACAAAACTTTAAACATTTTTTATATAATAACATAAAAAAGGCTATCATTGAATTATTAAATATTCTCGGAGTTAACTCGAGTCTCGCAGGAAAAATGATTGATCAATCAGTTTTAGAGACCATGACAAAAACCCTTAGAAATGTCAATCTTACAGAAAATGTTGTTAAAAACTGTTTAGAAGCCTTGCAAAAAATCACAAGTTCTATTGAATTTTCTTTAATGAATCCTTATAAATCAAAATTTCTTTAAAAAAAAAGGTCATCCACAAGTTAAAACAGCTTTAATTTCGAGGAATATCATAAAGGATATCGTAGCTTTATTAGAAAAGAAATCCTATAGTCCTGTAGTGGTTCATTCAGGCTTGAAACTATTGGAAAACATCAGCCGAACGAAAGAAGGCGTTGAATATCTTAAAAAAGACGGGGTGGGAATGCGAGCTCTTGTGACTTTATTGGAAAAACACCCAGAAGAACGAGCGATTCTCCACATTGGAGGCAATATACTCGGTAAAATTGCAACGATTTCTGATCTCGACGAAGCATTAACCAGCTTGAAAATAGGAGGTTTCTTTTTAGATAAAATTCATTGATAAAAATAAAATTCATTGAATTTTTTTTTTTTTGACTGTTATCATTAAAATTCATTTGATTGTTTTTATTAAAATTCATTAGATTGTTAATAATAAAATCCTTTTGATTTTTATTCATAATTTCATTCGTTTTTTTTTCCTTCTCCTTAAAATCCTCTTTTTCCTAAAGACCCCCACAAAGCTCATTTCAACGCAGCTGTGATCTCCTCTCTGACTCTCGTGGACGAAATGATGGAGGTAATAATAAAAAAGAATGCAGTGTCTGATATGATCGCTATCATAAAAAAAACGACCCAAAACAAGACCCTTTCCTTTGAAGAGCAACGAAACCTGATAAAGCACTGTGCAGTGGCGATAGGTCGTGTAGCGGAAGTAGACGAAAAGCAAATAAAAGACGTTATTGATAAAGGAGGTCTAGAGACTCTTAATGCTGCAATAGACCTTCAAGACCCTGAAGTGATAGCTTCCTGTGTAAACACCCTATCAAAACTCTCACAATCAGATGAAGTTCTACCCAAAATTGCGAAGGCAGGCTGTATAAAGAAGGTCTTATCAGCTGCGAAATCCTTAATGAATGAGGCGAAAATCTGTGAAAGCACCATAAATCTCTTAGAAAACCTGGCGACTGATGATGGAGTTATTGAAGAAATCTCGAAAAATGGAGGTCTGGCTACTGTAGTAAATATGATGAAAAACAACCCGGATAATAAGAAAATCGTCGAACAAGGAACAAGGACTTTAGGATTATTGAGTATTAATGAAGAAAATGCGAATGAAATTATTGAGAATGGCATCGTTGAATTCCTCATAGAATCGACCAATAAACACCCCGAATGGAGAAAATGTGCGTTTTATGCGATAAATCTCATTGATGGACTATCAGAAATGGAACAAGTTTTGCCAGTTTTGAAGAAAAACCAAGGAATTCAAGCAGTAGTCTCGATTCTCGCAGGGAAAAACTTCGAAAATCTAAAGGAAAATTTGAAGGAAAATACAAAGGAAAGTTCAAATGATGATAATGAGTTCACAAAAGCTTTAGAAGATGATGAAAGAGGGGAAATCGAGGTTCTGAATGCTAAACAGGAGATAGAATTGAAAGAAAGTGGTTTAGCAGTTTTGGAGAAATTAGTTTGTGAAGAAGAAATCCTTTCAATGAAGAAAGCTTTAGAAGTAAGCATCGCTGATGTTTTGAAGAAGCCTGTGGTGAAACTCGCAGGAGAATTAGAAGAAAAAATCGCTACTTTGAGCTATTTATGCCAAATCCCTGCTTTAGGGGAACAAATCCTGAAAGAAGACTTAACAGACCCTTTGATTTATTTTACGAAGAAAATAACGAATATGAAGGATTTTGATGGTAAATCGAATTTAGTCTCACAAGCGGTGAATTTCTTCAATAATCTAAGCTATTTGAATACAAGGGAAGCCACAAGAGAACTGTACCAAAAGAAGAAAATCGGCCAGTGTTTCATCACATTTGTCAACGATATCCTTGAGAAAAACCAAGAGCCTTTACAAGTGATTCAAGGTCTGAAATCACTGAAATCCTTTCTGAATCAAAAGACTGGAGATATCGCCAATGCAGTTAATAAGAGGAATTCCAAAAGGCTTTCCTTATTAGATATTACGTCCAGTAAGGAAAACTCACAAATGATAGAGAAAATGCTGGATGGAATCATCACAAATATGAAGAAATATCCAGATAATGAAGAATTACAACTGAATGCTTTAGAGGTTTTTCAGACTATGAGCCAGCTTTCACCAGATTTGAACTCCAGTATCGCAAAAATGGGGGGTTCAAGATATATTATACAGAAATTAGAAGAAGAAATGACCTCGAAAAAAGTAGGGATTCAATGTCTGAAACTGCTTAATAATTTGGGGAGCTCGAAGAAAGACGCGCTTTTATTGCTGAATAATCAAAAGGCGGGGGAAGCAATTATGAACTTTCTGACAAATCAGAGGAATGATTTGCAATGCTCGGAAGCAGCGACTCCTGGTAATTTTTCTTCTATAATTTATTGGAAACTTATGGGAAAAATATCGATTTTTCTTAATTTTGTGTTTTTTAGTGGAAAATACAAATTTCCATATTTTCTTCAAAAACAACTGAAAAAACTCAATAATTTTTCATTTTAAAAAACCTTCATAATTCTTTAAATTTTCGTAAAAAAGTTCTGAAATTGCTCGCCAGTGCTGAAAACTCGGACTTTACGAAAGAAATGTCCAAAGATATAGAGGAGCTCATTGAGACGATCGATCCAGTGAAGAAAAACGGCGTTTACCAGCCAGTGAATGCTTGTGAATCGCTCGAAATCCTTTCAAATTTCGCCTTAATCGAGAAAACGGTCATTCCAATATTGAAAAAAGGTGCAATTTCAGCGATTTCTCGTCTTTTGAAGCATGAATTAAAGGAGGATGACAGTCTTTTAGCTGAAAAAGGCTTGCTTTCATTGAATGAAAGACTGATAATCGGTGCTTTAGGCACTGTTTATCAGTTAATTTCCAGTCCCCAGGCTTTAAAAACCACTGTTTTTGATGATATTTTAGCCAATAATTTCGAAGATGAATTGATTTCCACGATAAAAAACAAAGGAAATAACGGTAATATCTGCGAAAAAGCATTAATCGTGATAAATTCTCTCCTGGGAAACGAAAAAACCAAGGAAAAACTGATCGAAAAGATGATAAAAGCTGATATTACCGATAACCTAACCGATTTACTTGAAAAATTCCCGGAAAGTCCACAAATCGCTCAATTCACAAATAACCTGCTTTTCAATTTAACGAAGAATTCATCAGAAATCGCTGCAAAGCTCGCCAAGCAGAAGTTCGTGAAAAACTTGATGAAAAACACGAAAAACCATTTAAAAGACGCCGATATTGATAAAGAGGCTTTGCGATTGACGAAGCAGAGTCTTCAATGTTTAACAGTCCTTTCTCAAATAGGTCAAACTGCTGATAAATTGGCTTCCGAAGGAGGAATTGAGTTTTCTCTTATGATTTTAAAGAAGGAAAATCAAATGAATCCGCTATTAGTCGATGAAGATCAGTGTTATTCATTGAATTTGGCATCAAATGAACAGGAATATGAGAAAAAACTCATGGCTATACAGAATAAAGGAGGGAATTCTGAGGATTTAGAAGAGAAAACCCTGAGTTTTTTCGCAGTAGAATTACTGGATTCAATGATAAAAGATGGGAAAAAAGCGGAGAAATTCATTAATGAAGAGGTTTTAAAGGAAATACTGAGTGGTTTATTGATAAACACTGATTCTCACGAAAAACAATGGAAATAACGTTATTTTCACTGTTTTGAACCAGTATCCGACCGATAGTGAAATAACAGTTTTATCAGGGGAAATCCTGAATAATTTAGGTGCTGATCAGTTACTTTTACAAGTAAAAGGAGAAATTTCTAAACTTTCGATGAATATCAAGGCAAATAACGAAGGAAATATCGAAGAATTGACAAAAGCTAATGTATTTCTAGCCAATTTACTCACAATGCCTCCTCCTGAACAAGAAGAAACAGTGCTTATTTCCAATAAAAACGTGATAAAAGCCATTGAAAAACAGCTGGTAATTTCATTAGAAAACCCTGAACTTTTGGCATCAAATCTATTACTAATTTCTCGTTTGACGAATCAAGGGGAATTAACAAAGGAATCATTGAGAAACTCATCTATTCCAAGGATAATTCTAAAGGAAATACTGCCAAATAGCGATATTATGAAGCCTGAACATGGGAAAATCTCGGAATTAGTGCTAAATTCAATAGAATTAATGATCGGAGGGGGAGAAGAGTTCATTAAAATGCTCGATTCTAAAGGAAAAGAGATGGAAATCATGACAAAAGAGAATAAAAAGGAGAATATTGGCTCACAAATGAACGAGATTCTCATTGCAAATAACCACGATATTTTAGAAGAAATCCTGAATATCGCAGAACTTAAAGGCCAAAACAATGATAAACCACATTCAGTGAAAACAATAGAAAAAGCAGCTTTTTTAATGGCGAAGCTCTGTGAGAACGATAGCTCTTTAGCAGCTGCTTTATTGAATAAAGGAGGTGTTTTGAAACTAAAGAATTTATTTGAGGATTTATCAAAGAAAGCCGGAGCAAATGCAAGGAATTCACCTATAAAGAAAGTGGGGAAATTAATGGGAGCTTTATGCAAAAGTCCTGAAGGTTTTCAAGCGATTGTAAAGGAAACTAATCTTGTGGAGAAATTAGTGGAGGATTTGAATAATTTAAAGATAAATCAAGAGCTTCATGGTGATAAAGAGGGAATTATCACTTTAAATGAAGGATTAGGGGTTTTAGGGGATTTAATCAATAATGACTATGATAAAAGCGATTTAATAGAAGCGAAAGTACTGGATTGTATAGTGAATATCATCAGAAAAATGAACCAATTGCCTGTAAATTATATAAAAGAGAACGAAAACATTCAGAAAACCTTACAAAAAGCATTAAAAACCTTGGAAAAACTTGCGAAAGACCCTTCTTTGGCCAGGATTCTCGCGAAAACCGACGGTCCGATTGTGATGAAAGACTCGTTAACAAAGGCTTGTGAGCTTTCGAAAGGGGATTTTAGCAATGAAATGGGTAAAAATGTGAATAATACTGAAGAAATCATTGGAAGTGATGAATTAGTGGAAAGAGTGATAGAAAATACATTAGCGGCCTTTATGGAATTAACTTCTAATGGGAAAAACGCTGAAAAACTCGATATGATGAATTGTGATATAGACAGGGATTTAAAGGAAATTATGATAAATAAAGGAAATAATCCAGTAATTGTGGCTACTGGCTTGAAAATATTAGAAAATTGCCTAAAAGCATCAAATAAAGAAGAATTAATGAAAAATCAAGGAAAATTGAAAGAAATCGAGGATTTTTCCAGGAAAATTATGGTAAAGTACCCGAAATTGCCTTTGATTTCGAGCTTAGTGAAGAATATCGCGGTTATCGCGAAGAATATGGATCCCGAAGGTCTCATGCTTGAGGAGAAGGCCGTGCTGAAACAGGAGCTGAATAAAATGACTGAAGAATTGATGCAAGAAGCCAAGAAACAGACTGACGAACAGGCGAAATTCGCTGAATCTCACGAAAATAAGCCTTTTATCGAAAAATTTGAAAAAGTTGAAAAAGTTGAAAAAGTTGAAAAAGTTGAAAAAGTTGAAAAAGTTGAAAAAGTTGAAAAAGTCGAAAAAT
>JFJP01029743.1_pt1 | contig 18571 bp, 13 predicted proteins | sample 431651 | NCBI WGS metagenome assembly JFJP01 (sample SAMN02602958, study PRJNA72255) | Microbial mat metagenome, whole genome shotgun sequencing project. | biome: fresh water; feature: sink hole; material: water; isolation source: purple microbial (photo- and chemosynthetic) mats found in...
TTAACTATAATCTGTCAAGCCTTTATTCTAATAATTATTCATATTTAAATTAGTATAATCTAAATGATATTCGTGTGATGAATAAATTGCATTTATTCAATCGGTCCCCTCTCCGGCATTTCGATTCACGGGCGAACCAAGTCGATTCAAGCCATCGCTTGAATCAAGGCGATTTCACGCCGACGCCTGAAGAAGGCGATTTCACGTCGACACCTGAATCAAGGCGATTTCACGCCAGCAGTCGAATCAATGGGCTTTGATCACACAAAGATGTATAATGACCGCATGCGACGCAAGGAAAGCTTTGCCCACGGAGGGTTCCATGACAGAAAAAAAAACGGCCGGTCCGGTCACCTTTCCCATTGTCGGCATCGGCGCCTCCGCAGGCGGGCTGGCTGCTTTCGAAGCATTTTTCTCGGGCATGCCGGCAGAACGGGATCCCGGCATGGCATTTGTCCTGGTGCAGCATCTCGCACCGGACCACAAGAGCCTCCTCACCGATTTGATCCGGCGCTGCACGCGCATGCAGGTCCACGAAGCGGAAGACGGCATGCAGGTAAAAGTCAACTGCACGTACATCATCCCACCCAATCGTGACATGACCTATGCAAACGGCAGGCTGCAGCTCCTGGCTCCTCTGGCACCGCGCGGGCAGCGTCTGCCCATCGACTTTTTCTTCAGTTCCCTGGCGCGCGATCAGCGTGCGAAGGCAATCTGCATCATTCTTTCGGGCTCCGGCAGCGACGGGACGCAGGGCTTGCGGGCCATCAAGGCGGAAGGCGGGATGGCCATGGCTCAGCATCCGGAATCCACCGAATATGACAGCATGCCGCGCAGCGCACTCGCCACGGGTCTGGTGGATTATGAACTTCCTCCGGCCGAAATGCCGGCACAGCTGATTGCGTATGCGGCACATGCCTTTGATCCGGATATCCGGATTGAAAAGCCAGGTGCTCCAAAAGCGGAAAGCACCTTGAAGAAGATCCACGACATGCTCCGGTCCATGAGCGGACATGATTTTTCAGAATACAAGCCCAACACCATCCACCGGCGGATCGAAAGGCGGATGTCCGTCCATCAGATAGACACATTGGATGGATATGCGGCTTTTCTTCAGAAAAAGCCCGATGAAGTGGAGGCGCTTTTCCGGGATATGCTCATCGGTGTCACGAACTTCTTCCGGGATCCGGAGGCATTTCAGGCACTGGCAGGCGAAGTCATTCCCAAACTGTTTTCCGGAAAAAGCGCCGGCTCCACGGTGCGAATCTGGGTTCCCGGCTGTTCTACCGGAGAAGAGGCCTATTCCATCGCAATGCTCCTGCGCGAGTATCTGGATGACATGCACCATTCCCACAAGGTACAGGTTTTTGCCACCGATCTGGACCGTCAGTCCATTGCCATCGCCCGTTCCGGGGAATATCCCGCAGGCATCGCCGCCGACCTCACGCCCGAGCGGCTGACCCGTTTTTTCACGCAGATTGCGGAAAAAGGGAGCTACCGCATCAACAAACCCATTCGCGACATGCTTGTCTTCTCCGAACAGGACATCATCAAAGACCCGCCGTTTTCAAAAATGGACCTGATCAGTTGTCGGAATCTGCTCATTTACATGGGTGCGGACCTGCAAAAGCGATTGATACCCCTCTTCCATTATGCCCTGCAGCCCGGTGGATTTCTTTTTCTGGGCACTTCGGAAACAACCGGAGAATTCAATGCGTTGTTTTCCGTCCTGGACAGGAAATGGAAACTGTACCAGCGCAAGCATGACCTGTCCAATGTGCGGCGTTCATCCACCGGCGTATCCGCAATCAACGACAACTATCCGGAAACACATTCAGCCAAGCGGTCCGTTCCCGCCGACAACCCGGTAAAACCGAATCTGCGTGAGGTGACGGAACAGGCACTCCTGCGGTTTACCGCGCCGACGGGCATCCTTGTCAACCCAAAAGGAGACATCCTCTATCAGCACGGGCGGGCGGGCATGTTCCTGGAACCCGCTCCCGGAGAACCGGGCGTCAGCAACATCCTGAAAATGGCCCGCGAAGGCCTTCATCGTGAACTGACCACTGCGCTCCACCAATCGGTCCTGTCTGAAAAAAAAGTGTGTATTCCCAATCTGCGCATCCGTACAAACGGGCATTTCACCCCTTTCGTCCTGACGATTTACCCGATTCCCGGACAGTCCGATGCTTCGACGGAAAACAGAAACCAAGGCGCGCCGCCCCCTTCGATGTATCTGATCGTGATTGAAGAATCCATTCCCGCATCCGGGTCCGGAGCCATTCGTCCGCAACAGGATATTCCAGCCGGCATGGGTGAGGGAATTCCTTCCTGCATCCGCCAGAGCGCCCAATCGGGAACAAATGCGGACTCTCCGGAGCCTGAATCGACTCCTCTGGTCGAAGCGCTCAGAAAGGAGTTGAAGGCAAAGGAGGACTACCTGCAGGCCACGCAGGAGGAACTTGAAACCACCGGCGAGGAATTGAAGTCCTCCAACGAGGAAATGCAGTCGGTGAACGAGGAACTGCAATCCACCAACGAAGAACTGGAAACCTCGAAGGAGGAGCTGCAATCCATCAACGAAGAACTGGCAACCGTCAACTCGGAACTGCAGACCAAGGTGACCGACCTGTCGAGCGCCAACAACGACATGAACAATCTGCTCGCCGGAACCGGCATCGCGACCGTCTTTGTCGGGCCCGGAATGCATATTCTGCGTTTCACGCCCACTGCGCGGAGCATCATCAACCTGATTCAGAGCGACATCGGCAGACCGGTCTCGCACATTGTCACAAAACTGGTCGGTTACGACCGTCTCGCACTGGACATCCAGTCCGTGCTGGACACGCTTGTTCCAGTCGAAATCAACGTCCGGACGGAGGAGGAACGGTGCTACACCATGCGCATCCAACCTTACAGAACCGTCGAAAATGTGGTCGCCGGGGCTGTGGTCACGTTCGTCGACATCACCGAAATGAAACGGACCTGGGAGTCTCTGCAGGTATCCGAAACTCGTTACAGGAAGCTTTTTGAGGCCGTCAAGGAAGGAATCCTCGTCGTGGATGCGGACACTGGCACCATCTCGGATGTGAATCCCTATCTGACCATACTTTCCGGATATGCCAGGGATTATTTCATGGACAGAACGTTTTGGACCATCGAATGGCTCAACGGCATCGCCGCCGACAGCGAAAGCTTTGTCATGCTGTGTGAAAAAAGCTACCACAGGTTTGAGAACCTGGCGATGAAAACAGAAGACGGTCTTCCCATGACCGTTGAGTTCGTCAGCAATGTACACAGTGTTGGTGCGCACCGCTTCATGCAATGCAACATCCGGCGGATTGCGACAGAAAAAACCTGAACAGGTTTCCGTTCAGGCAGCGTATCAGGTGGCCGACATATTCGAAGTGACGAACACATCATGACCTGGCATGGAAAAGAGCCGCATGAAATGAGGTCTCAGCATGAAACGCAGCGGACATGAAAAGGACCGGCATGGTTTCCCATCCGGCCCCTTCTTCCCGCATATCAATACGCTTCAACGAACTTTTCGAAATAGGCCTGCGGATGCAGGCAGGCAGGGCATTTCTCCGGCGCATCCGCCGCCTCGGCAATATAGCCGCAATTTCCGCATTTCCACAAGGTTGGCTCATCCTTCCTGAAAACATTCCCACCGGCCACATTGGCGGCCAGTTTATTGTAACGGGCTTCATGACGGGCTTCCACCAGCGCAATCATCTTGAATGCACCTGCAACTTCCGGGAACCCTTCTTCCGCAGCAACTTTCGCAAAGGAAGGATACAACTCGGTCCATTCCTCGTTTTCTCCGGCGGCCGCAGCCTTCAGATTGTCATAGGTCGAGCCTTGGGCGACCGGATAGGTGGCGCTGATTTCGATCCCGATCGGCATCTGGCCTTGAAAACCTTCCAGCAGCAGCTTATAGAATCTTTTCGCATGCTCTTTCTCGTTGTCGGCGGTTTCGGTGAACAGATCCCGAATCTGCTTGAATCCTTCCTTGTCGGCCACAGACGCGTAAAAAGTATAACGGTTCCTGGCCTGTGATTCTCCGGCAAACGCCTTCAGCAGATTCTCGGCAGTCTTGGTTCCCTTCAGATCCTTCATGGCGGCCTCCTCCTGGCAATTCATTCGGTTTTATTTTCAAGGCATCCTGGACAAATGCCCTTGAAATACACATTCCGTTCCCTGATTTCGTACCCGGCAAGTCCATCCGACACAAGTGGCCTCATATCGACGGCAAAGTCCGACAAACCTCCGCAGATCTCACACTTGAAATGGCCATGATCATCCGTCATCACGTCATAGCGGGCTTCAGGGTCCCCAATGCGCACGATGCGCACCAGCCCGGCTTTCCTCAGGATTTCCAGCGTATTGTAGACAGTCATCTTCGAAAGGGAAGCCATCTCCGGCAGCAGGGATCGGTAGATTGCGTCGGCAGCAGGGTGTTCAGGGTGCGTCATCAGATATGACAGAACCAGAACGCGCTGGTGGGAAGGTTTGATGCCATGTTCCCGCAGCAGTTCGGCTGCATCCGTCATGCCGGTACGGTTCATGGACCCCACCCCGCCTTTTCCAATAATTTATAATGATTATAAAATTATAATAATTATCATTCAAGAAGAAGTCAAGGCCTTCAGGGGAAACTTTTTGGGTTGTAACCATTCAATCGCCAACCTTCTTTTGCCGGAGCCAGTTGCCCGGGCGCTGGAAAAATGCCTTAGCGACATCCATCGGCGTGCCTCGCGTATCTTTGTCTTCTATGGTGGGGAACAGGAAAACCACAGCTGCCGTGCGGCCGAAAACGGTCAGCGCAAGCAGCAGATCAAACGGAATCATGCCGCGGCCGAAAAGCCAGGGCAACGGATTCACCTTCAGCCATGCCCCGAATCCTTCCATGATGGCACCCCCCAGCAGCTGACCGGGCAGGATGCCGAACAGGGCGACGATGAAGGCGTAACTTGCCAGATAGGAAGGCCGTTCCTCTTCCGGCGCTAACCAGATGGATAGATTCATGGTCCCCATTTCATAGGCGGGCCAGACTACACCCGCTAACATCTGGACCAGAAAAATGGTGACGAGGTAGTTTTCAGGTGTTGCAAAAAACCAGAATGCCGGTAGTACCATGATGATTATGACTGCTACCGACATGACCGTCTTCGTTCCGAACCGGTCCATCAGGCTGCCGATGCGTCCGACCGACAGGATGACGAAAAGGCTCATGGTTGTCTGTGTCAGGATCGTGATGGCCAGCATGCTCATGTGGAGGTGTTCCAGCATGAATGGGGTGAAGAATGATCCGGACAGATTCAGGCTGAATTGGAAAGCCGTGGAGAAGAGGATGAATTGCCGGTAGTTCGCATCCTTCAATGGCTGCATGATGTGCATGTGAATCGGCTTCACTTCAGTTTGTGGTGTCATGGCCGGATCCCGGATCCAGAAGAAGAAGAGGATGTCGATGACCCCGAGGACGGCTACAATGAGGAACAGGATGGCGTACCCCTTCGTTCCGGGCACCTTGTCCAGAAACAGACCGGCAAGCGGGGCCACAATCAAGCTTGTAATGGTGCTGATGAGCGTGCGTTTCGAAAAATACCGACCCCTGATTTCAGTCGGTACCATCGCGCCCATCCAGGAACTGTACGTGATGATCATGAATGCCTGTGCTCCGGAATTGATAGCGATGAGCAGAAGAACAAGCAGGATGCGGGTTCCTTTGAACTGATCCGGCAGCAGGAGCGGCACCAGGGCTGTCGGGATGAGAATGAGCCTCTGGATGAGCCCGGATGTGATGAAAAGGCCCTTGCGCCTGCCGGCCTTCTGCAGCACGATGGAGGCCACCAGCTGAAGCAATCCGCTGAATACCGGCATCGCCATAATGACGGCAAATACGAAATCACCCGCGCCGAGTGAACGGATGAACGCGTTGAGCGGCGGCCCGTTGTAGACGGTCATGTATGCCATGCCGAACGTCACGGCCAGGATGATGAGGTTCAGGTCGCGGTGGAGCTCTTCCTGCAGGTTGTGGGGGTTCTTTGTTGTCTTCGCCATGATGCTCCTTGTGCGGACGGATCGGCATTTCTGCATATCCGCAGCCCCATGCAGGGTTGTTCAAAGATGATGGAGGTCGCCATGACGGGTCTGTACCCGATTCACACGCCAGTGGCATCAACCTGGTTCATTATATCATCCCCGCACCGGCCTGTCTCATCTGAAGCTCGTATCAGCTCGCAGTCCATTTCGTCATGCGGTCCATTTTATTATGAAATCTGTCTCGGATAAAACAATTCAAAATGCAATCAACAAGATTGATATGATATGATACAGATGTTTCACAGTCCGCATCTTGGCTTGGAACACATCTGAAAAACCTGTACTTGATACACATGGGAGGTTGCATATGAGCCGGCTCGCTTGGCGGTCCAATATCCTTTTCAACCGCTTCCTTTTGTTTTTCCTTTCCATGCTTCTCTTGGCAACCGTTTTATCCGGATGTGGCACCGGCAAGTCAGTTGTTGTCTATACGGCAGTGGACCAGGTCTATTCGGAGCAGCTTTTCACGCAGTTCACCCAGGAAACAGGCATCAGGGTCCTGCCGGTCTTTGATGTCGAAGCGGCAAAAACCACAGGACTCATCAACCGGATCATCGCGGAAAAAGAAAACCCGCAGGCCGACGTTTTTTGGAGCAATGAATTCATACAAACCATCCTGCTCCAGGAAAAAGGGGTCCTGGCCCCCTATGTTTCGGCATCCGCAAAGGACATCCCCCAGGCGTTCAAGGAAGAAAAGGGGTACTGGACCGGTTTCGGCGGGCGGGCCAGGGTTCTGATCATCAACAGGGACAAGCTTTCAAGGGACAAGTACCCGACTTCCCTGCTGAACCTTCTGGACAGCGGCGTCTCTCCGGACCAGATCGGAATCGCCCTGCCGATGTTCGGGACAACCGCGACCCATGCCGCCGCCCTATACGCGCAATGGGGTCCTGAGGCAGCCCTTTCCTGGCATGGGACACTCAAGGAAAAAGGGGTCCGGGTACTGGACGGAAATTCCGTCGTGCGTGACCTGGTCGCTTCGGGCGAACTCATTATGGGCCTGACGGATACGGACGATGCTTATGGCGCAGTCAACAATGGCGCACCGGTGGATGTGGTTTATCTGGACCAGGAAGAGGGTGGAATGGGTACACTCATCAATCCCAACACAGCCGCCCTGATTGCCGGTGCACCACATCCGGAGACAGCCCGCCTTTTCATCGATTGGCTCCTGAAACCGTCCACCGAAGCGGCACTGCTGAAAGTCGGCTTCATCGATCTCCCCTGCCGCGATGTCGGGGTGCAGAGCTTGAATCTCGGCGATACTGTCGTGAAAGGCATGTCAGTGAATCTTGCAGCCATTTATGCCAATCTGGAAGTCTCCAGGACAGACATGACCGAGTTGTTCATGAAGTAGGAGAAGCGTGCGCATGACGGGGGGAAAAAAAAGAAATCAAATACTGAGATTTCACCTCCCTTCGGGCATTCTTGTTCTCTATACCCTTTTGGCAGGTTTGCCGCTGCTTCTGCTCTCGGTACAGGCTTTCACCGCGGTTGCAGGTGGGGAAACCGAATGGCGGACCCTCGTCTTCCCTCAGGGGCGACGCCTGGCCCTGCTGCTGCAGACACTCGGTTTCGCTTTCTCCGTCGCCATCCCGGGGACCCTGATCGGATTTGCGGGAGCTGCCACCCTTCGCTTCACCAGGTCCCGCAGGATTCGGCATCTGTCCGCCTTCCTGATTCCATCGGCCGCCATTCCCCCACATATCCATGCCATGGCCTGGAGCGTGCTTGTTTTTTGGATCAACGGCTTGCTGAAGCGATCGGGACTGCCGCCCCTGCAGGACCAGGGATTCATCATCAGTGTCTGGGTGCAGATGATGGCCCTTCTGCCATTCGCGTTCGGCATCATGCTCCTGACCCTGTCCGGCATCTCGAACGATCTGCTGGAAGCCTCCCGGGTCACGGCGCCGGACCGTCGAACCATCCTGCGCATCCTGTTCCCGATTGCCCTTCCGGGACTTTCCACATCCTTTTCCTTCCTTTTCCTCGTCAGCCTGCTCGATTACAGCGTGCCTTCCCTTTTTCAGCTCAATCTGTACACCCTGGGGATCTTCTCGGAATACAGCATCCGTTACGACGCCTCGCATGCCTTTCTGATGTCGGTGCCGCTTCTGTTTCTCTCATTGCCTGCGGCATGGCTCCTGCAGCGTTCCCTGCGGAGACTTCCGCTGATTCCTTCGGGAAGCGGCCGGGAGGCGCGCTGGCCGCTCAGGCTGCCGTTCTGGATGCACGGACTTTCGTGTCTGTCGGTTCTGCTTCTGCTGCTTCAGCTGCTGGTTCCACTGGCAGTTCTCGCTGTTCAGAGCCTGCCTGCCCTTTCTTCCATGGACTGGCTGACGGATTCCTTGCCGGATATGGGCATCTCGCTCCTCATCGGTGTCGGAACCGCTTTTCTCACACTGCCCTTCGCCCACGCCGCCGCTTTGTCGATCGACAGCCGCCGCCACAACCGGCATGCCTGGTGGTGGCTGGTCATGCTTCCGCTCGCGCTGCCGGCTCCGCTGATCGGCATCGCGCTCATCCATACCTGGAACGCCGGCGCATTCAGCTGGACCAGCCTCTACAATACACTTTTCATGCCCATTCTCGCCTGCACGCTGCGGTTCCTCCCTTTTGCGGTTTTTCTGCTGCTGTCCTTCCTGAAGCGTGTGGACCGGAATCTGATCGGCGCCGCCCTCATTCTGCAGAAAAACAGCCTGCACACCCTATTCCGCATATTTCTGCCCATGCTGTCCGGTGCGTATCTCGGGGCGGGTCTGCTGGTCGCCGTCCTGGCCATCGGAGAACTGGGCGCCACCCTGCTGCTGACTCCCCCCGGCGCGGGAACCCTGACATTGAAAATTTACAATTATCTTCATTACGGTTCATCGGAGGCTGTATCGGGGCTGTGTCTGCTTCTGTACCTCATTGCCCTTGGCATAGGCCTGTTTCTTCAGAAAACAGCCACCTCGAACAATCGGAGGCCTGCATGAACATGGTGAACGAGAACGAAGCCGCACCGGTCCTGTCCCTTCGAAACCTTGTGTGCAGACGCGGTGAACGAATCATCCTCGACGGCATCAATCTGGATGTGCCGGCCGGAGCGCACCTTTGCATCCGGGGTCCCTCCGGATGCGGAAAAAGCACACTCCTGCGGGCAATTGCCGGGCTGGACATCCCGGCAGGCGGCACCGTTTCCATTCGGGACCGGCTTGTTTCAGGCGCCGGAGCATGGGTACAGCCGCATCTGCGCGGTCTCGGCTTTGTCTTTCAGACACCCGCGCTCTGGCCGCACATGACCATTGCCGAGAACATCCGTTTCGGTCTTCACGGGATGGGAAAAGGTGCTTCATCCGAAAGGACGGACCACTTGCTGAAACGCTTTTCCCTGTCCGACCTGCGGAACCGCCATCCGGACGAAATCTCCGGCGGCGAGGCAAGACGCGCCTCCATTGCCCGATCCATGGCACCGCATCCCGCATTGCTTCTACTGGATGAACCCATGACGCACCTGGATGAATCCTTGAAGGAGGATGCCCTGGATTTCCTCCTGGAAGAAGCTGAAGAAGCCCACACCACCCTGCTTCTTGTGACGCATGACGCCGGGGAGGCCGCGCGGGTGTCAGCCCGCAGTCTGCTCTTTCAAGAGGGTGGGTGGGTTCTGGCGTAAAGATGGACCCGCAGCGCGAATCCGCATTCCTCAACGCGACCATCGTTTCTTTTCACTCTTCACGCATACCGGTGGCGCCGCTTGTATTCAACCGGAGTCATCCCCATCGCATGCCGGAACAGATAGCTGAAGTAGGACGGATTCTCATATCCGCAGGCCAACGCCACCCGATGGATCGGCCAATCGTTCTGGACAAGACATTCCCTTGCTTTTTCCAGACGAAGGCGCGTGATAAGTCCGTTCAGTGTTTCCTGCATGACCGCTGAGAAAATCTTATGGAAGTGCGCAGGACTCATGTCGGCCAAAGCAGCGAGTTCTTCCAGACACAACGGTTCGGCCAGATGCTCCCGAATATGCCCGAGTACTCTGCGGACGGCTTCCCGATGGGCGGGCCGCACACCGGAAGAAGCATGCAATGGCAGTTTCACTTCCTGATAGAGGCGGTTCAGCAGATGAAGCATGCAGCCTTTTATCTGAAGAACGGCCCCTTCCTCCCGGGAGACATACAATCGAAGAATCGTCTCGAACAGCGCGCGGACGCCCTCGCCCTGCGGATGCAGGATGGACGGAAGCGCATCGAGAACAGGATTTCGATAGAACGGCTGGAACGGCTGTTCGAGGTTGAAGTCATAGTGTTCGGAATCCTTGCCCGTATCCCCCAGCATGTCGAAACAGATGAGGATGCAGTTGTAGGGCATGATTCCACCCACATGCTCTCCTGGACGGCGAAAGCAGACATCCCCTCCCGCGAGCGGGTGGTCCGTCCCGTCGATATGCATGCCTCCTGTGCTGTAGAGGTAATATTCCAGTTCGTAATCATAGACATGACGGGTTTCCAGCCTGTGTCCCTGCGGAAACGAGGTTCCACTGTTGAACAGGGAACAGCGAAGCACGACAGGCGACAGTCTCGATGACTCGACGGATGTTTGCATGACTGCAGGATGCATGGCGGTTTCCTCCTTCATCACCCTTCATCATCCTGCCATGACACATGGCAGTTCCTTCTTCACCATCCTACCATGACGCATGGAAAGGAAACAGATCAAAATCACAGGATTTCGACAGGTTGAACAGGATATTCCCTTTCTTGCATCATGAACGTTTGCTATGATGGGGAGGTGAAATCCCTGCCCTTTCTTGTCAGACAGCATCATCCACAGCCCGCAAGGAGGAAAGCACATGGCTTCCATGACAGGAATCGAACGCACGACCCGAATGCTCCAGCGCAAGCCCGCCGACCGAATCTGCCTGTACGAGCATTTTTGGAATGACACGCACAATGAATGGACCGAAAAGGGCTATCTCAAGGCAAACGAGGACATGGGACTCCATTTCGGATTCGACATGGCGGAGTGCTGGTCCTTCAACTTTACGGCGGATTTGGACTGGGTCCCGCAGACCATTGAGGAAACCGAATCCACCAGACTCGTCAAGGACGGAAACGGCGCCATCCTGCGGCGGCACAAGCTTCACGACACCACCCCGGAACATGTCGACTTCACGGTCAAGGAAAAGAAGGACTGGGATGCCATCCGGCATCTGATCACAGCCGACCCGCGCCGCATCAATTTTGAAGCCTATCGCAAGGCAAAACGCCAGGCTGCGGAAAACAACCAGTTTTTCATGTGGAGCGGCGTCAATGTGTTCGAACTGATGCATCCCGTCTGCGGCCATGAACATATGCTGGTCGGCATGGCCCTCGAGCCGGAATGGATCGAGGACATGGTGGACATCTACAGCCGGGTCACGGTGGAATTGCAGGAAATCCTGTTCGCCGCGGAGGGAAAACCGGACGGCGTCTGGTATTACGAGGATATGGGCTTCAAGCAGAAGCCGTTTTTCTCCCTGAACATGTACCGGGAACTCATCCAGCCCGGCCACAAACGCACCATCGATTACGCGAAAAGCCTGAACCTGCCCGTCATCATGCATTCCTGCGGTTTCGTGGAGCCCCTGCTTCCCGGAATGATGGAGTCCGGCATCGACTGCCTGCAGGTCATCGAAATCAAGGCGGGCATGGACCTGCAACGCATTTACAGGAATTACGGCGACAAATTGTCGCTCATGGGCGGCATCGACGTCCGCACGTTGTACAGCAACGACAAGACCATCATCGAGGAGGAGCTGCAGGCGAAAGTTCCTCTTGTGAAGGCGGGCTGCGGCTTTACCCTGCACAGCGATCATTCCATTCCGCGCACGGTGGATTACGATATCTACCGCTGGTTCATCGACCGCGGGCTGGAACTGGGCAAAACCTGATCCCTTATCCATTCATCGTCGGATTGATCCGTTCCTGCTGCGCCTTCACCAGTTCCACACCCAGCGCTGGCATATGTGGAGAAGCATGTCTCCAGCCCTTCCGCCTCCAGCAGCAGCGGTCCTGCGCCATCCATGCCCGGTGTATCCTGACTGGTAAATCCGTACATCATCAGAGACCCCTGGGCGAACATGCGGTTGAATGTGGAAAACATGCCGCCTGCACGCGACGGGGGTTTCTGCGCAAGATAAAGAAATCCACCAGGTGTCACGTAGTCCGGAGAAGTCCAGCGGCTGACCCCGCTGTTGCCATCAAGGGCAGTCTGCATATGCCAGTTGACACCATCCGTCTGGTGGGGGATGGCTGGTCCGGTGATGCCGGATTGCTGAAAAACCGCACTTTGGGGCATCACGGTTCCGTTTTGGATGACGCCCGGGCGGGGGCGGGTGGTATCCGGCGCAGGCAATCCAAGATACGAACAGATCGTCTCCGCCATGCTCAGTTTTGCGTGGAATCCGCTGCTTCCCGCGAAGCATGAAGGGTCTGCTGCGGGAAGATGACAAATAATGCATGATCATTCATAAAAACACCTCTTCCTTCCCGCCCCGGAGTCTGCAAGAATTGGATTGGGGCATCGGACCGTCCCACGGAGGAGATTGTCATATGGAACTTTTGCTGACACACGGATGGAAACTCTTCGAAGAGTCTCTGGACTCGGGGCCGGAACAGGCATCCGAGGTTCCCACCCTGCCCGAATCAGGCTACGATGTCACCCTCCCCTGCGACGTGCACATGCCGCTGATTGCAGCCGGCATCATTCCGGAGCCGCTGGAAGGTCTGCAGGCTGCGGACTGCCTATGGGTCGAGGATCGCTCCTGGTGGTTCCTCAACCGGTTTGAAGTGTCCGAAGCCTTTCTGGATGCGGATCGGGTGCTGCTGTCGGTGGAAATGGCCGATACCTGCGCCGACTTTTTCGTGAACGGTCACTTTGTCGGACACCACAGAAATGCGTTCCGCGCGTTTGAAGCGGATGTGCTCCCCTGGCTCACAGCAGGTGAAAACTGCCTGAAAGCGAGGCTGACGGCCGGCCATGAAACCGTGGACGAAGCGGAATCCGGATTCATCAAGCCATTTGTCTGCACCGAGGCAAACGCCGGCCGGGGAACAAGGGGAGACTGGCGCCGTGTCGGACTCCGCAAGCCGCAGTATGTCTACGGATGGGATTGGGGTCCCAGGCTTGTGACCTGCGGCATCGGCGGCCCGGTGCGTCTGGTTTCGGAGCGGCTGCTGTCCATCCTCTCGGTTCATGCCCAGACCCTTTCACTGACGCCAGAGGACAGCCGGGAGAACTCCGCCCTTTCCGCCAGGCTCCGATTCGATGTGGAGGTAGAGACATTTCTCCCGATTTCAACCTGTGAAGCGGATATCCGCATCGGGCTGCTGCATGACGGGATTTCCGTCCGGACGATGAAGATGCAGACTTGCCTGCACTCCGGCTGGAACGAGGTTCGGCTGGAAACCGAGTTGACCGATCCCGCCCTCTGGTGGCCGAACGGAATGGGTTCTCCCGAGCTGTATACCATACAGACGGAAATAACCGTCTGCCTGCCGGCTGCCGCGAAAGGATCCCGCTTCACCTCGGCTGTGGTCCGTCATCCTGATTTTCAGTTTGGAATCAGGACCCTTTCGGTCGATGAATCCCTGGTCGCCGATCCCTCTGCGCAGGAGTCAAGCACCGCCCCTTCCTCTGCCGATGCCGCCCAATCCGATGAGGCATGCACCCGCGAACCGGAACGCCGCTTCGTGCTCCTCATCAACGGAGAACCGGTTTTCTGCAAAGGCGGGAACTGGATACCGTCCGATTCCCTGTATCTGCGCATCCCGGATGACAAATACCGGACACTCGTTTCCGAAGCCGCCCGTTCCGGCTACAACATGCTCCGTGTCTGGGGCGGCGGTTTTTATGAAAAATCCCTGTTTTATGATCTCTGCGACGCGATGGGGCTGCTGGTCTGGCAGGACCTCATGTTCGCCTGTGCGGCCTTTCCGGACAACCAGGCCTGGTTCCGGGAGGAGTCGGCGGCGGAAATCGATTATCAGGCGGTGCGGCTTCGCAACCATCCCTGTCTTGTCATGTGGAGTGGGAACAATGAAATCCATACGGGATTTGACGGCTGGTGGGAAGGCTCCGATGTGCTGCTTCCCAACGGAGGCATGAAAATCTGGAACCATATCGCCCCGAAGATACTGCACCAGCGCACACCGGGCATTCCTTACTGGAACAGCTCCCCATACGGCGGACTCCGGCCGGGTGAACCGATGTCCGGCGATGTTCACCATTGGGGAGACTGCATGATGAACCCCGATATGGAAAAACGCATCGCGCCGACCGAGTTCGACAAGGTCACGGCGAAATTCGTGTCGGAATACGGGTATGTCGGTCCATGCCGCGCCTCCTCCATCGGAATGTATCACGGAGACCAGCCTGTCGTGCGGGATGGGGCCATCTGGCAGGAACACAACAACACCTTCGAGAAGGATACGGTATTGGCCGGCATCCGCAAGCACTACCGGGACACGGAAAACCTCTCCATGTCGGAGTATCTGCTCTACGCCGGTCTCTGCCAGGGGCTGATGTACGGCTATTCGCTGGAAGCCCTGCGCGCGAAGCTGCCCTGCGGCGGCGCCATCTACTGGATGTACAACGACACCTGGGGCGAAACCGGCTGGACAACCATCGACTATTATCTGAACCGCAAAATTTCCTTCCCGTTCGTTCGCCGGGCATTTGCAACGATCAAGCTGATTGTTCGGAAAACGACCGAAGATACTTCGGTCATGAACCGGCTCCCATCGGAACAGGCGGAGATAAGCACTGCAATGTCGAACAGGTCGGGTCCAGGAAACACATATGCCGTCATCGGCGTCAACGAGACCACGGAATCCGTCGAGTCAACCGTTGCCTATGGCTTCTGCCGGTTTGATGGACAAACGACCGGACTGCCCGAACGGGATATCGTGATTCCAGCCCGTTCCCGTTCCGTGTTGTTCACCTTTGAAGTCCCCGCCGCAGACCGGTCTGACGCAAATGATGCCTCAACGGCGGCTTCCGGTACATCCTGCCGGGATGTTGCCGGCCTTGTTGCCGTTCAGCCGCTTGCACGGCATTCGGCAAAAGAAGAAAAGTCATCGGCTTATCCTTCGACCTCCTTCCAGCCCATCCTCCCGGCCACGGAAAGCCGCGGCGATTTCCGCAGCTGGCAGCTTCCCCCGGCAACCCTGCATGTCGGGGAAATAACCCGAACGGAGGGCATGCCATCCTTTACGGTCCGGACCGACTTATACGCGCATGCAGTCCATTTCAGCCTGGACGAACGGGTTCTTCTGTCGGACGAATACTTCGACCTGCTGCCGGGCGAAAGCCGCCAGATATTCATTGAAGGTGGTTCGGAATTCCTCCCGGCTGTTCTTCCCTTGCCTGTCAGCCTGACGATGGGTCAGTGAATCCTCGGTCTGTCCCGAACGATGAAATCCGTCGGGATGAAGCCGGTGGGTGCGTGGAATGAAACCTGTGGATGAAGCCGCTGAACACACGGATGAAGCCGGTGGACATATCATCAAATGGGGGTATCAAATGAACCTGTATGTGGCTTTGCATGATGGCGCGCTTCGAAATCGGTTTTTTCCGGAAGAAGTCATGAAACGCCTCCATGCCCTGGGTCATGTCCGGATGAATGAACGCGGACATGTTCTGACGGAAACGGAACTGGCGGAAGATTTGGCCGCCTCGGAGGCAGAGGTCTGCCTGATGCTGTCCTGGCAGGGCAGTCCCCGGGTGACAGCCGCTGTTCTGTCGCGCGCGCCGGGTCTTCGGCTCATCCTTTCTCCCGGGGGCAGCGTGGCCTCTCTTGTGAGCGATGCCGTATATGAGAAAAACATCACGGTGTGCAGCGCCAATGACGTGATGGCAAAACATGTCGCAGAGGGAACCCTTGCCTACATGCTCGCCGCGCTCAGGGAAATTCCGCTCGCAGACCGGGAAGTGCGGGAAGGCATCTGGAACAGCCGGGAAAGCCAGAGCCTGACGGGCGCGAAAATCGGCCTGGTCGGGCTTGGGGCTGTCGGCCGTCACCTGTTGACCTTCCTGAAACCGTTCGATGTGGAAGTCAGTCTTTATGATCCATATGTTCAGCCGGACAGTCTGGCGGCCCATGAAAACGTCCGGCTGTGCAGTCTGGAGGAGGCTTTGACCGGGCGCGACATCGTGTCGGTCCATGCTTCTAAGACGGAAGAAACCTATCGCATGATCAATCGTGCGCGACTGGCTCTGCTCCGGGACGGCTGTCTGCTGGTCAATACGGCCAGAGGCGCGCTGCTGGATGAAGACGCGCTGGCCGACGAACTGGCGACGGGCAGAATCCGGGCGGTGCTTGACGTGTATGATCAAGAACCTTTGCCGATCGATTCCCGTCTGTGTGGGTCCGATCGGGTCCTTCTGATGCCGCATGCGGCAGGAATGGCACGTGTGGAGGTGTTCACCATGGCCATGCTGGATGAGATCCAGCGCTTCCGGAACAACCAGCCGCTGCGGTACGAAATTCCGAAGCGTCAGTTCCATCTGATGACCAGATAACACCTGTCATGAACAAGATATTTCTTTTATAGGGCTTGGAAGAAAAAAGCCTGCTCTATAAATTTCCGAAAACAATGGCCAAACCTGCCATTACACCTCTATTTGCGAAGCAGATAGAGGACTTGCTGGTAACCCGACCGTGGACATGGAGCTTTTCGGAAAAAAAGCAGGTAATTTTCTTCCAGCGCCTTAGCGCCAGAGGAGGTTTCTCATGAGAAACATCAAGGCTGCAACTGGCAGCTGCCGGATTACAGCAACAATGCGGAAAGAATCATCGAGGAGTACCTGTCCCGACGGATGGCCGTCACATTCGACCTGCTGGAGCAGGCCGGTCGGGAAGGCTGCGACATCGTGACCTCCTGCGAAGATTCAGCCGGTGCGGGTGCCTACATGGCGGAGGTTTCCACGGCTCCTGAGGCGGAAGCGCAGGATGAAAGCGTGATGCCAAGCATGTTCACGGAACTGGTTTCACGCACAGTCCCCATGCTGGAGGCGCGGTTTTCCGAAATCGCCTCCAGATACGCCATGTATGTGGTCGGCTGTTACTTCAAGCGCATCGAAGGTCACAACTGCAATATTGCCGCCATATTCGACAGGGCAGGCAGGAACATCGGGCACTACCACAAAACGCATCTCCCGCCGGATGAAACCTGGCAATCCGTACCGGGGGACACCATCGAGCCGTTCGATCTTGATTTCGGACGGGTTGGCCTCAGCATCTGCTATGACATGATGTTTCCGGAGCAGGTCCATGTCCTTTCTCTCAAAGGAGCGGAAATCGTCTTCCATCCGACGTTCGGCTATGGCTGGTACGACGGCATCGGGGAGGCGACGCTCAGAACGCGGGCCAATGACGGGGGCCTGTATATCGTCACATCGAAAAACGCCAGCTTCAACGCGGCGGGGAAAAGCGGCATCGTGGACCCATGGGGACATATCGTGGCACAGGCCGGGTTCGAGGAAAACGTGGTCGTGACGAAGGTGATCGATCTGGACAGGAAAAAACTGCAGCCGGACTGGCACAACCCGACACAGATGTCCGGTACGGCGGACGTGCGCCGCAGAATGAGCAGGGAAAGGCACCCGGAGCTTTATTCCGTTTTATGCGCGCCAGTGCCGGACCCGTTTTCGGCTCCTGAACCGCTGCGGCAGATGGAAATCAGGCAGGAGATCATGAACGGCCGATGCCGCTGGTCCTGACCCTGCAGGGTCATGCCGGTCGTCCTGAACGCATGGGTCAGTCCGGCTGATCATGCCGTTTTCTTTGCGCCTTTTCGAGACATCACGCCGAACAGCAGCGCGAACAGCAGGAAACCGGCGCCAAGCAGCGGCATGCCGGAACCCTCGTTCCGACTGTCCATGATAAGGAAGTTGTACGCCATCGGACTGATCATCTGAATGGCGCTTCCGGCAACCCCGAGCACGGCAAGCGCGCTGGCGACATCCACCCGGCCGCGGACGGAGGGCAGGCTCATGAAGCAGTCCATGCTGACCGGGGTACCGAACCCGTCGAAAAGGCCCATGACCGCCGTCGACATCAGGATGGCGGCCACTTCCGGACGAAGCGATAGCAGCAGCAGAGAGACCGCGCCCATTCCCAGCATCACGCCGACACCCGCATTTTTGCCGAGTTTTCTGGTCAGGTACCGGGCAAGCACTGGTCCGAGGTAAATGCCGGCCAGCCCATTGACCAGATAGGCGTAACTCACGAGCAGGATCGGAAGCCCCCGATCCTGAATGTACGCGGGGATGAACGCGACGATGAACATCAGACCAAGATTGAGTGGAACTGTGACGAGGAGAAGATAACGAAACACCTCCGCGTTGACGGGGAACCTTTTTTTCGACTCTTTTTTCACGCCGGACCCCAGGTCGCTCCTCTCGGCAGGACCAGCGGCATCCTTCCGGAATTTCTTGCCCG
>JFJP01036241.1_pt1 | contig 18571 bp, 15 predicted proteins | sample 431651 | NCBI WGS metagenome assembly JFJP01 (sample SAMN02602958, study PRJNA72255) | Microbial mat metagenome, whole genome shotgun sequencing project. | biome: fresh water; feature: sink hole; material: water; isolation source: purple microbial (photo- and chemosynthetic) mats found in...
TGACCGCGTTTAGCGTCAGCGAGTCCCTTGGCGTGCTTGATCGTCGCCCATTTACTATGTCCTGACATGATGTCTCCTTATACTATAAGAACGCAATAATCCGATTTTTGTAATAATACCATAATGCAAAAAAGCATGTCAACGCGCAAACGGTATCATTTTATTGTAAAATGTACCTTTTTCCGCATGGAACATGCTTTTACTGCTGCGAAAACGTGTGGTTTTCGGTCCGGATATATCGGCTCAGGGACGGCGGGACGACACGCCTTTTTCGATCAAACCGATTACCTGCTGTTCGTACCAGTCTGCGGAAAAGGGGAAGTGTTTGCGGACTATGGGGCGAAGACGCGCGTCGATGGTATCCTTGCAGGGCTCGCACACATCGAATTCACGAATGTGAAAATAGTTGCGCGAGGCGACCGGTTCTTCAAGTTCTTTTTTACAGATATCGCAATACAGTGTTTTCATGCATTTCTCCTACAGTATGGCATTCATAGGTAATGATACCCCATTGCCCCTTTTTTGTCGAGCATGTTTTTTATCCTGCCGGTGCGGTTGACAAAGCCGTATGCCGGGTTACAATCAGGTCATGACTTTTTCAAAAAAAAGGGTTTTCATCATTGCGGAAATAGGAACGGGACACGGGGGAGACATGGAACGGGCGAAAAGCCTGGTCAATGCCGCCGCGGAGGCAGGAGCCGATTGCGCCAAATTCCAGATAGTACATCCCGGGGAAATCCTCCATCCGGACACCGGTTTCGTTCAGCTGCCGGGAGGTCCCGTCCGCCTGTATGACCGGTTCGGGGAACTCGAGGTGCCATTGTCGTTTTTTTCGGAAATTTCCGCATATTGCGCGACTAAAGGCCTGGTTTTTCTCTGTACGCCCTTCGGTCTCCGAAGCGCCCGGGAATTGAGAAGTCTCGCTCCCGTATGCATTAAAATCGCCTCTCCCGAACTCAACCATTTTCCACTGCTGCGGGAAGTCGCCGGGTACGGAGTTCCCCTCATCCTGTCAAGCGGGGTATCCCGGCTCTCCGATATCGAAAAGGCCCTCGAAGCGACCGAAGGAGCGCCCGAACGGATTCTCCTCCACTGCATCACGAGCTATCCCGCACCGGAGGAAGAATACAACCTGAATGTGCTCGAAAGCCTCGCCTCGGTTTTCGGTATTTCTGCCGGAGTCAGCGACCATTCCCTCGACCCGGTGCTTGTGCCGGTTCTCGCGGCGGCTTGCGGCGCGCGCGTCATCGAAAAACACATCACCCTTTCCCGGGAGGACTGCGGCCTCGACGATCCGGTCGCCCTCCCCGCGTCCGATTTCGCGCTCATGGTACGCGAAGTACGCGCCGTGGAAGGAATGACCAAGGAAGCGGTCATCGCCCGCATGGCGGAGCGATACGGGAAGGAGCGGATTCTCGCGATTCTGGGTACCGGTAAAAAGGAACTCGCGCCATCGGAAAAGGCAAATTACATCCGGACTAACCGGACAATCCATTTCATGCGCGACCTCGAGGCGGGACATCGAATCGGCGAAGGGGACATCGCCCTCCTCCGCACCGAAAAAGTCCTGACGCCGGGTCTTTCCCCCGAATTTTTCGAAACCGTGACGGGGGCCGTACTCGCGCGGGATGCGGTCAACGGAGCGGGCATGTGTTGGGACGATCTTTTTAGGCCGGTATCCTAGCCCGCCATTTCGGCGATGAGCTTGAGTCCGCTCAGGGTGAGCATTTCATCGACACGGTCGAAAATATCCGTTACGGGCACGAGGACATGGGAAAGCCCGCCGGTGGCGATCGCAGGCGCGTCGGTGCCGAGATCCTTCCGCATCCGGAGGATCAGCGATTCCACGAGGCCCTGGTAGCCGAGGACGACGCCCGCCTGTATCGAATGGATAGTGTTGGTACCGAGGCTGGACGGGGGCACTTCGATCGGAACGGACGGAAGCTGGGCCGTATCGCGGAACAGGGCCTTGACGGCGGTGCCGAGTCCCGGAGCGATCGCGACGCCCTTGATCTCGCCGTCGAAATCGACTGCGGTAAAAGTCAAGGCGGTACCGAAATCCACCACGATACATGCAGAATGGTAATGCGAATACGCCGCGACGGCATCGCACACCAGATCGGTTCCGATTTCATGGACTGCGGACGCGGGAACCTTTACGGGCAGCCGGTCATAGAGCGCGGGACCGAGGACGAGCGGGGGTTTCCCCGTGAGCTTTTCGATCATGCGGGCGAAGGTTTCGTTCAGCACCGGCACGACGGACGAGATTACGGTTTTTTCGATGGTCCCGGGCGCAATCCCCGAATCCCTGAACAGGGACCGGACGATCGAACTGTATTCGTCGTCGGTGCGGCGGGGATCGGTATAAAGCCGCCAGTCCTGGACGAGGTCCTCGCCGTGAAAAAGGCCGACCACAATATTGGTGTTTCCGATATCGACAACCATCAGCATCCGGAGGCGCTCCTTGCATAAAAATAATCCGCGCGGTATCATACCACCATGGCAGACCTTATACAACCCAGAGTCTTGAAGGGATTTCGCGACTTCCTCCCCGCAAGCGAAATCGATCGGGCCCTCCTCGGCGAAAAACTGACCGCGACGTTCCGTTCGTTCGGCTTCGTGCCGATCGACACGCCGGCCCTGGAATACTCGGAAATCCTCCTCCGCAAAAGCGACGGAGAAACCGAAAAACAGGTATTTCGTTTCGAGGACAACGGCGGCCGCGACGTGTCCCTCCGCTTCGACCTTACCGTGCCCTTCGCGCGTTTCGTCGCGGAACACAAGGAAGAACTGTATTTCCCTTTCAAGAGATACCACATCGCGAAGGTCTGGCGCGGCGAAAAACCGCAAGCCGGCCGGTACCGCGAATTCGTCCAGTGCGATTTCGATATCGTCGGTTCCGATTCGGCCGCGGTCGACTTCGAGATACTCAACCTGATGAAAACGGCGCTTTCGGCCATCGGCGTGACCGCGGTGACCATCCGCCTTTCGCACCGGGGCATATTCAACCGCTTTCTCGCAAGCAGGGGCCTTTCCGAAAAAAGCGAAGACGTCCTCCGCCTCGTCGACAAACTGTCGAAGGTCGGGGAGGATGAAGTCCTTGCCCAGCTGACGGAATTGGCGGGCGCCGGCATGGCGCGGGATATCCTTTCTTACATCAAGGGAGCCGGCGATTCTCCCGGGCACTTCGATGCGACCCTCGCCCTGATCGAGAAAATGGCGGGCGGACCGGACGAGGACACGAAACGGCTCAGGGACATACATGACTACATGACCGGAACGGGTATCGAGGGTTCCTTCGTGCTCGACCCCTCCATCACCCGCGGACTCGACTACTATACCGGCGTCGTCTACGAAACCTTCCTCGACGACCTTCCCTCGATAGGATCCGTCTGTTCGGGCGGGCGTTACGACAACCTCGCGGGACTGTACATGAAAGACCGCGTGCCCGGCGTCGGTTCCTCGATCGGTCTCGACCGTCTCATGGCAGGCCTCGAACAGCTGGGCAAAAACACCGTAAAAAACAGCTTCTCGGACGCCGTCGTTTTCTGCCAGGATGAAACGCTGATGACCGTATACCAGAAAACCGCAGCAGCCTTCCGCGCGGAAGGCATCGCCTGCGAGGTGTTCCCCGACGCGAAAAAAATGCCGCAGCAGTACGCCTGGGCCGAGAAAAAATCGATCGAATGGGGGCTGACCGTCGAGGGCAACGGTCGCATGACCCTGAAAAACCTGCTGACGCGGACGATCCACCAGGATATCGCCGTCGAGGCGGCCGTGGCACTGATCCGGAAATAAGCCGGACGTCAATCGTCCCGGCTGGGCAGAATACCGACAATTCCGCCAACATGATCCCCAAAAACCCATATCCGGCTCAATGCATGCCTTAATTACAACGATTATCGTAAATAAATTGCGCAAAAAGCGGGCAATATGTGCGAATTTCCCCATATGACGGGTATGGAAATTTTCATCAGAATTACACCGCTCGCGGTCATTATGTACGCAGGCATCGGAATACCCTGTGCCGCATCCGACCTTGAAAACGGCATGGTGCCGCGCGCGCCGTTCGTACTGCTCATACCTGCATTGATCGCATCTTACGCAGGCTCCGCGTTTATTGGTTCGCTGTTCGGCGCCGGCGCGGGAATTTCCGCATTCTGGGCCGTACGAAAACTGACCCGCAACGGGCTCGGCCTTGCCGATGTCTGGATGGCGGGTGCGACCGGCGCTCTCGGAGGTGCCGGTTTTTGCGCGGAAGCCACCCTCGCGGCGATCGCATTTACCGCTCCACGAGCCTTTTTTCTCCTCCGCACGAAATCGAGGGCAGAAATCCCGTTTCTTCCTTCGCTGCTCGCCGGCGCATTTTTTTCGCTTTTTCTCGACCTGATTTCGGGCAAATGACGACATTCCCGCTACAAGAAATCGGGAAGAAAAAATGAAAGGAAAAAACCTGTCGATCGCCGCCATTTTGACATTTGTCGTCGCCGCAACGCTCTATGCGCAAAAAATCAGTTTCGATTTTACGGACCAGAAATTCGGGGATATTCTGTTCGCCCTTTCCACATACAAGGGATTCTCCATCGTCGGCGACGACACGGTTACGGGGACCGCGTCGTTTCAATTCGCGGGCAGCGACTTCGACAGGGCCTTCGACTCCTTTCTTCTGATGAACCGGCTGTACGTCGGAAAAACTGACCGGCTGTGGACCGTATCGAGGATTCTCGTCTCGGGAAACAGCGCAGACGACAATCTGTCCATCGATGCCCTCGATGTGCCTCCCGCGCAAATACTCGAACGCTTGTCGCGCTACTCGGGGACGACGATCCTGTTCGACGTGCTCCCCGCAAGCCGAATCTCGATACATATCGCATCGGGAACGGTCGCGGACATCGCATCCCTCGTCATGAAGCCCTTTACGGGCTTCACTGTCGAGAAAACCCCCACTCACCTGCATGTAAGAAGGATTCCCGAGGGAAATTCCAACCAGGCGAACACCGCTCAACTTGCGGTGCCGCCGAATCGCCTGCTGATAGAACGCTCAGGCGAGTCATGGACGGTTCAAGTCGGCCAGGCCCGACTGTCGGAAATACTGGACCGTGTGTGCAGGGAAGAAAAAACAAGCTACTCGAACTTCATCAAAAACGATCCGGTACTGTCGGGGATAAGCGTGAGCGGGAATGATTTCGGGAAAACCCTCGAAATCATCCTCGAACAGGCAGGAGGAGAGACATTTATCAAAGAAGGGATCAGGTATTTCGTTCCCGCAGCCGCTTCCGACACCGCGAAAAAATTGCGTGACGGCATGCTGATTTGGAAGGAATACGCGCTTGCGAACCTGCGGTTCAGGGATGCCCAACCCCTGCTGGCCGCCCGCTTTCCCGGATTGCAGACCTCCGCACTTCCGGACACGAAAAGATTTCTTGCGGGAGTGGACGGAAAAACGGACGGGGAACTTTCCGACTGGCTGGCGATGACGGATGTTCCGGCTGAAAACGGAATCTTCAAACTTAAATATCTTACGACCGCCGAATTCCTGAAAAGCCTGCCGCCTTCGGTTCGGAAGGAGGAACTGACCGACACCGGAACGGGCGACAGTTTTTTTTATGCGGGACCGGCCGGAGCCGCACAGAGGCTCGCGGAAGAGCTCAAGGAAATGGACCGTCCGAAAAAACGGATCCGGTACGACATGTTGATCATCCAGTACGAAAAATCCTCGAACCTCGCCTGGAACCCGGATGCCGAAGCGAGGCTGCTCAAGCCGGGGGACATGACTTCTGCAGGGGGCAATTTCGGCAGTCTTCTCAATTTGAACTTCGACGTGATTACCCTGTTCGGCTACCGTTTCTCCGCCCGGCTCGATACGGCCCTCGCCGAAAACAAGGCACAGGTATTCACCGATACGACCTTGCAGGGAATCTCCGGAGAAAACATCAAGTTCCAGAATACAAGCACCTACCGTTACCGTGATTCGAACATCGATCCCGAAACCGGAAAACCCGTCCTTACTGGTGTCACCCGCGAGATCGTCTCCGGCGTCATGCTCGAGCTTAACGGATGGGTTTCCGGTGACGGAATGGTCACCATGAACATTCATGCCTCCGTATCCAAACGCGGTGCCGACGTATCCGGGCTGTCGGCAAATCCGCCACCGACTTCCGAAAAAAGCATCACCACCAAATTGAGCACCGCGGACGGGGAACCGGTAATCCTCAGCGGTTTGACGCAGAACGATTCGATGATCGCGGAACAACGCATTCCGTTCATATCGCGCATTCCACTCCTGGGCTGGCTGTTCAGGGCACGGAACGCGAGTACCGAAAAAACCGAAATGGTCATCTACATCGTTCCCCACATAAACACCGAAATCCCGGAGGGCGTCTGGCCGGGGACCGTCGGCGAAAATCCGGAAAATACGGCCCTCGACCGGCTCATACCGGGGGGATCCCTCCAATGATCCAGTTTTCCCCTGATTTTTGTTCCGAGAACCGACTGTTCGTCCACGCAGAGACGGATGCGAAGGTCATTGTCGCCGGAACCGGCGATGAACTTCCCGGGGCAGCCGATCGGATATCCAAGGCGCTCGCGCGTTGCCGTCCGGACAAAAAAGTCGAATTCATCCGCCTGCCCGTTCCCGAACTGATGCTCCGCATATCCGCCCTCGAACCCGCCCCTGTCCCGGCCAGGTCAGGTATGGAAGCGGTACCGACCGACAGCTGCGAAATCAGGACCATTTCCGCCGGGGCACCCGCGGTCACGGTATTGAACAGCCTCCTTCTCGAAGCGAAATACGGCTCGGTTTCGGATATCCATCTCGAGCGAAACCGACAGGGGACCGAGATCAGATTCAGGACGGACGGTGTCCTCCGGACGGCACGCAGTTTCGATTCCGGGACGGGCAAAGCGCTTGCGATCAGGATAAAGCTTCTCGCGAACCTCAATACCCTCGAGATCAGGAAACCCCAGGACGGGCGCTTCGGGATCACGGCGGGCGGGACCGAACACGACATCCGCGTATCCATCGTACCGACCGTCGACGGAGAATCGATCGTCCTGAGGTTTCTCGACACGGGAGACGCCGAAATCAGGCTGCAAGACCTTTCGTTCCCGACCCCGCTCCGCAGTTTCCTCGAGCATACCGCACGCCTCCCGCAAGGTCTCGTTCTGGTTACCGGTCCGACCGGCAGCGGCAAGACTACAACCCTCGCCGCCCTGATCCGGGAATGCCGGACAGGCGAGCGCAAGATCATCAGCATCGAGGATCCGGTCGAATACCGTATCCCGGGCCTGACTCAGATACAGACGAATGAAGCCCTGGGTCTCGGATTCGGCGTTTTGTTGAGGCGCATACTGCGGCAGGATCCGGACATCATCATGATCGGGGAAATCCGCGACGGCGAGACGGCGGAACTCGCCGTACGTGCGGCGTTGACCGGCCATCTTGTCTTTTCGACGCTCCACACCCGAAGCGCGAATGAAAGCGTCGCGCGGCTCGTCGAGCTCGGCATACCGAAAGAGACGCTCCGCATGGTGCTCCATGCGGTGATCGGCCAGCGGCTCTTCAGGAAAACCTGCAAGCGCTGCGCGGGAAACGGATGCATGGACTGTTCCGGTACCGGATACGCGGGCCGGATTCCGGCCGCGGAGCTGTACATGCAGGAAGGTACGGTACCGGCGGGATGCCGGACATCCCTCGCGGAGTCGGCCGGCGCCCTGGTCGCGGCCGGTTTGACGGACCGGAAGGAAATCGAACGCGTACTGGGGGATTACAATGAATAAGGATTACGCATTCATCAGCGCCTTCGACGAACTCCTTTCGAAAGGTTGTACGGTACGGGAAGCGCTCGAACACTTGCGCGAATACACGAACGGCGGATCGGTCTCCCGTTCGGCCGGTCTGGTCCTCGCGGGTCTCAACAAGGGATACCATCTGACCGAAATCCTCGCCGGCGAATCGATACAGGGCCGTAACTATTTACGGCCGTACCTCGGCATGGCAGGTCAAACGGGAAGCATCCTTCCCGCGCTCGCTCTTGCGATCGCCGACGGAAAAAGAAGGGGCGAAAATTCGTCGAAAATACGTGAGGCCCTTGTATACCCGGCGAGCGTCACGGTTCTCCTCGCGATCCTTCTTTCGCTTCTGTTCGCGCTGGGGATCCCGTGGATGTCGGAATCGAACCTCCTTCACGATACTTCCGCCTTAAAAGGTATGAAACGGGGAGTCGTCCTTGCGGCCGTATTCCTTGCCGCTTCTACCGGCATTGCAGCCTTCGTTTCGATGCGGTTCCTCGCGAAGAAAAACAGTTCGTACCGGTTCTGGTCCCTGCTGGATTGTCTCGCAAGGGCGGGACTCACTTTCGACAAGTCGCTCGAGCTCTGCGTGAGGTCGGTCCCCGTTCCGTGCACGACGGACGATGACGGTTATTTTTTCGACGCGCCGGAACTTGACGGCTTTACCCGCTCGACCCTCCACATCCTTCGCCTGACCGGTGACTGCGTGTCCGCCTTCGCTTCGATTTCGGCCCACGAAAAAGAACGGCTCGATTCCATGTATTCGGTCCTTTCCAGGATCGCCGAACCGGTACTCCTCGCGATCACCGGCATCGTCATGCTCATCCTGACACTGACGGTTTTTCTTCCGGCCCTGACTTTAAACGGAGGTTTGGTCTGAAACGCGCGATTTTCCCCGCCGATGGCGGATTCACCTTTATCGAGACGCTCATCGTGCTGGCGCTGACCGTCATTTTGTCCGCTGGCATAGGACTTTCCTCTCTCCAATATATCGAAAAAGCGAAGCAGCTCGCGGCGCGAACGCAGATTGAAACCTTCAGGATAGCGCTCCAGACATTGTACGTCGATTGCGGCGTCTATCCATCGACGGGACAGGGTCTCGATGCCCTGTTTACCAAACCCATACTCTCGCCCGTGCCCGAAAAATGGAACGGACCCTATCTGGACAGGAAAATCCCCTATGATCCCTGGAACAAAGAGTATGAATACAGTTCGCCCGGCCCGGACGGCCTGCCGTTCGCCATCGCATCCCGCGGAAGGGACGGCCGGGAAGGAGGAAACGGCCATGATGAAGATATCCTTTCGTGGGAATGATGCCGGCTCCCTGGCGCCGGCCGTGGCTATTTTGTCATTCATGATCGTATGCCTGTTTCTTGCTTTCGGCGCATGTGTGGAGCGGTATGCGGAATTCGCACGCAAGAAGGAAGCTGCCTTCCGCTCGCAACTCGAAGCACAAAACGGAAAAGTGGAGGAGATGAATGAAAATGATTGATCTGATCGCCGCCGCGTCGATTGCTTTCCTTTTCATGATGCTGATGTGCAGGCTTTGGAACGGAATCTCCGGCATGCATGAAGAGGCCCTCGGAAGGTTGCAGGCGGTGAGCGACGCATCCATCCTCGTATCGTCGTTCAGGGAACAGACGGCCGGTACGGCCGGTCCGCCGGTTTTTCCGGCGGTGCTTCCTTCATGTCGGCGCGGAATCTCGGGAATCCGGCAATCCATTATCGATCGAAACCCGGAAAAAAAGAGATATATCCTTCATTTCAAACTCCTCGAACGGGAATGCACGGTGTTGGCGGAGGAAAGCGAATGAAAACCGAATTCATTCCGGTCGAATTCCATGAATCCTATTTCATGCCTGCAGGTTCCCGCTCCCCGTCCAAAAGGGAAATCGGGGAGTATTTATCCGCCCGACACCCGCTTTACGGCGACGAGTGCCACGTCGACAGGCGCGGATGCCTGATAGCGGGACGGAAGTACCTGCTTCTGACGGTACTGAACATACCTGCAGCGGCGCTGCGAACCAAGCTGAAAGGGGCAAGATTGGTTACCGTCCCGGCAATCCTCGCAGCGAGCCGCCTTGCGAAAAAACCATGCACGATACGGTGCGGGAAGGAACTTGTGACGTTCGGATCGGGGAGCGAATCGATCCGTACGGGATCCATGCAGGAAGGTACCGACAAGATCGATCATGAATTCGACACCGGAGGGGATCTGCTGGCGTTTGCCGCGGCCGAAAAAATCCGCATATCCCTGTTCGCGCCCCTGTCCCGTCTGCCTGCGTTCTTCGGTATCGCATTCATATGCGTACTTTTTACCGCGTTCGTGAGCGTACGAGCGCCGAACCCGGTTTCAATAAAGGAATATCCCGTGACGGGACCGGTACCGTCAATTACCGGTGCATCATTCACCGATAATTTCGCCGTCGTGATAGCGGCAGCGGTACAGTGCGGAGGCACGATCGCGGATTACCTGTTTTCGGCGGAGGACAGGGCGGAAACGGTGCTTGCATTCGAGAACGGACAACCAGAAACACTCGATGCGGTCCTGCGAAATCTCCCGGCGATCGACGATCTGACGGTGAAGGCCATCGGGTATGACGAAAACACCTGGCGCTACTCCGCAAGCTTTTCTTCGCCTTTCGGGATTGCCGACGGTGCGATCCACGGGTCTGCGGACGCGGGAGCCGCGGATTTCGACGAAAGGCTCAGGATATTCCCCCTTGTCCGGAATTTCCCGTCCTTCTGCCGTTCCCGTGGATGGCTGGTCACCGCCTCATCAAAGGATGGTCTGCCGGTTTTCGTCGTTTCCGTTCCCGTGACATCCTTTCATCTTTTCCCTGAAGCGCTTCTCGATCATTGCGCGACAAACGGTCTCGCTGTCGTCTTTTTCCATGCATCCCGTAAATCCGGTCTCGACGGCCTTGTCGTGGAGCTCGAACTCGCCGAAGGCCGGGAACGGACTGCGGCGGAACGCCCGGAAACCGCGGCCGTGAGGACTGCTTTCGGCCTCGACAAAAACGTTTTACCGGACACAAGCGGGACTTGTTCCGGAATCAAGTCAGGAAACATCGGACGAATAGAAGATTCCTCGAGAGGCGTCTTCCTGTTCGGAAAAACACAATCAGGAAAAATCACCGTACGCAAGGAGGCTGAAAAATGAAACAGCACGGAATGCCCGCGCTGTCCCTGTTGGCGGCTGGATTGATGCTCGCTGCCGGATGCGCCAGCGTCCATCGTCCCGGAGGAAAACGGGGAACATTGCAGGGCATCGTCTATGACTGCGACAACGAACCGGTTTGCGGTTATCTCGTTTCGGTGGACGAAGCGCACAAGGCTTATACGGACATCAACGGCAGGTTCGCCGTTCCCGATATCGCTTTCGGCACGCACGGACTTTCGGGGAAGGGAAACAACCACGGCTCATGCGCCGTGCCGGTGGAATTCGCCGACAAGACGCAGATCGTCAGCCTCCGTATTCCATCCAACCGGTTTCTCTACTCGCTGATCGACCGCCAACTGACCGAAGGAGACTATGAAGGCGCGAAAAAAACCTTTCTCCTGTTTTCGCCGGAGGAACAGAAAAGCGGAAAGTTCAACCTGTACAGGACCATCATGCTTTTCCATATTTCGCCGGAGGACAGCCGATCAGGCTATTACGCGAAAGCCAGGGAACTGACGGAGGACCTGCTCGATGAATAGATACGCCGTCCTTCTTCCTCTTCTGCTGGTCGTTTCCTGCGCGGGACAGGAGAATGTTCCACCGTATCTCGTCCCGGGACTCGAAGCCTTCAACGTCGGGAAAACCGATGTGTACCGATTTGCGGGAATAGAGTTCGATTTTTGCAATACTGCGGCGACTTCCGTCGAATCCTTCACCGTACGTTGCCGGATATATGCGGCGGAAGACCACACAAACCCGCTTGCCGGGACCAACGACGTTACGGCCCGTTTCGACGGAATCGTCCGGCCGGGCGAACAGAAACACCTGTGCGTCTCCCTCGATTCGAGAATCGCCTTCGTACCGCAAATTCCGTTTCTCGTCGATTTCTTCACGGTTCCCGAAATCGTCTATTCGGACGGTTCCGTCTGGAAAGACCCGCTATGCGTCTTCTACTGCAGGAGTTATCCATGAGGTCGAACCGTATCGCGCATATCCTGTTGGTCGCGACGCTAGTCTGTTCGTGCAGGCAGTACGTTCCCGCAGGGAGGGTTTTTGATGAATCGGAACATCCGCCCAAAAAATGGACCGTACTGATTTACATGTCGGCGGACAACGATCTTGAAAGCGCTGCCTTGCAGGATTTCAACGAGCTCGAGGCGGCACGGACAGGCGACGGAAACATCAACATCCTCGTACTTCTCGACCGCCATCCCGCTTACGATTCCTCGAACGACGACTGGAGCGACACACGGCTATATGAAGTCGTCCATGACGACGGCGGAGCGAACTCGGTGATGGTATCGAAACGGATCGCCTGTCCGCAGCTCGGAATCGGCGACACCGGAGAGATCGAACTGAACCTGGCGAATCCGGAGGTTCTTGGATATCTGGCAGATTTTGCGATCGAATCGTATCCGGCTGACGATTACGCATTGATATTCTGGGGTCACGGTACCGGTTGGCGAAGCGATGCGGCTTTCAGGACGGAAAACGCCGGCACATCCCGAGCCCTTGCCATCGACGACAGTTCCTCCGACTTCATGGGTATCGCCGGGGCGAATACTTCCGTCAGGGACAAGGGCATTGCCCTGATCGGTTTCGATACCTGCTTCGGAGCGCTACTCGAAATCGCGGTCGAATTCCGGGAATCGGCGAAGTGGCTTTGCGGTTCCCCGGGAATCATCCCGTCGACGGGCTGGGATTACACATCCCTGTTCACGGAATTCGCGGCTACGGACCAGACGGTCGAATCCTTCGGGGCAAGCATTGTTTCGCAATTCGCCGGACAATACGCCAACGCACCGGAAGCGTCCGTGTCTTTCATCGACTTGTCCGCCGTGGAACCCCTCCGGGCCGAATTCGAATCGTTCGCGCGTGCGGTCGCGGATTCGATCGTTTCGGATGCGGAACTTGGCCCCGTCCGCACGCTGATGCTCGATCCGATCGACCTCATTCACGCCTATACGTATCCCTGCGATGCCTTCATCGACATCCAGACCCTGGCAAAAAAAATATCCGCCAATGCCGGCAGTATCACCTCTGATCCGTCGCGACTGTCATTGATCATCGGGACCGCGGGAAGGGTGCAGGAATGTCTTTCCGCGACGATTCGCTCGTCCTGGTCGTCGAATCCGGTCGAAGGGACACAACTTGCGGTCCACCTTGTTCCGCTCGCCGCCGGAGGCGTTCCCCTGACACCCCACCATGGCGGATACACGAAGGGCAGCGGCGATCCCGACCAGGGCGCGTTCGTACGGATGTCCACCGGTTGGGTTCCGACGGCCCTTGCCGGGGGTACGCTTCTGGACAGGCTTTTTTACACGGTTTTTTGAAACCCGAGGAGCTGAAGTATGGAAAGAAAAATCTTTTTGTTTTGCTTTCTTGCGAACCTGCATGTATCGTTTGCCTGGTTTCCCGTCGTGGTTTGCACGGAAGCTTCCTGGTCGGAGGAGATCAAGACGGTATCGGGATACTACACCGAGGGAACCGCCACCCATGCCCCGGCATGGGTCGATACGTCAACCACAAGAAGTGTCGTGCATCCGGCGAAATACCGCACCGAATATATCGAGGGCACATCGCCGGGCGATATCGCCGACCCCGATCCCGCATTGATTGATCGAAACGCGGCGGAATCGACAGCGGCCGCCGGACAGGACATCATCGTACGCCGGATGCCGGAACAGACGGCGCAACGTATCGACCTGAATGCGGCGGAATCGGCAGCAGTCGTCGCTCAGGCCGAAGAAATCCAGAAATCGTCCTTTTCGTCGAGCATGGGGGATCCGGTCCTCTTGACGACAGGCGCGTTCGCCGTAGCCGACGAGCACGACCTCACCCTGATGAGCGGAAAAACCGGAATCGATATATACAGGTCGTACTTGAGCTCGAGGAATATCTCCCTGTCGACGGGCCGGGGATGGAGCCTGTCGACCGACTCCAGGATAGTCTCAGGAATGAATTTGAGGGCCTTCGAATTGTATGACGACGTCAAGGCCGAATATGATGTCGTTTCGAATATATGGCAGGCGAAAAAAGAATATATCGACGCCAACGGCATCAGGGAGGAATTGGTCGAGGCCGAAAGAATCGTCGAGGAATTGACCGTGACGATAGCTTCGCTTGATTCCTTTTCCTGGCCGGAATGCGGGATTCTCGCCTCCGAGGCACGAAGCAAAAAAGAGGCATATGAGAACCATGCCGGGACGCTTCGTACGATTCTTGGTTCATTCGACGCTGCGGGCCATGCGCTTTCAACCCCTCTGCCCCTGCTGGAATCGTTGAAGGCCGAGGCTGAATGGTCGGCGGAAAACAGGCTACGGAACGAGTATGCCATCGATGCGTCAGATCCTCCCGATTTCGGGCATACAGGAAACAGAACGCTCTGCTGGATCGACGAATCGGGAATCCCCCATCTGTATGCCATCGATGCGGTTCCGGAAATGCATTCGACGGTACGCTTCCCGGACGGCTCGAAAAACCGATTTCCGTCGGGATCGTCCACCACACCGCTCGTTCCGCACGATTCGGCGCTTTACCTGAATCCGGACGGGCGATATATTGTGACGGGAAAATACGGAACGCAGAAGGTCTTTTCCCGATATGGCCTGCTCGATTCGGTAACAGATACGAACGGTCACGGCTTTTCCTTCCGGTATTCTCCCGACGGACTTCTGAAAACGATATGCGACGACCACGGCCGCGAGATACGCTTCGAGCATGCAGGACGGAGAATCAGCAAGATACAAGGGCCCGAAAATCGTTTGATCCGGTATTCCTATGACGCCCAAGGTCTGCTTGCATCGGTTACCGACAGCGAAAACGATACGGTTCGATATGCATATACCGACGGGCTGATGACCAGAATAATCAAACCCGACGGCAGTTACATCCAGCTCGAGTACGGGTATGCCCGTGCGGACGGAACACGCCTGACGACCAGCACCACCCACGAGGAAAACGCGAGCGAAAGGTTCGATTATCATCCGGATCAGAAGCTGACCATCCATACGAATCATTCCGGGGTGGCGACGAAATATTGGTATGATGATTCACATAGGACCGTCAGGGAAGAACATGCCGACGGAACGGTCATAACCTTTCGGTACGACGCGGCGACGGGCAAACTCGATTCGGAAACTTCGAACGGAAGAACCACAACGTATGCCTACGATGCGCGGGGAAACAGGGAATCCGCAAGGTACGGTGACGGTTCGGACGAAACATGGGCATGGAACGATCTGGATCAAACCACGTATTACCGTGACAGGGACGGGATCGAAACAGTTTGGGCGTACGATTCGAAAGGAAACTGCACGAATGTCCTTCTGGCCGGCATACAGGTTTTCGCCGGAACGTATGACGGCGCGGGAATGCTCGTCGTCGCGAAAACGGGCGAACGAGGGAGCGAACGGTATTCATATGACGCGAATGGATATCTGTCGACCAGGACAACCGGCACCGGAAGCGATGCGGTCACCGAGACCTGGACCAGCGATGCGATAGGACGGACAACGTCTTACACTGACGGTGGGGGACGGAAGACCGCTTACCGGTACGAAGGGAGAAACGTCATCGAAACGGGTCCCGCGGGACTGGAGAAAACCTATGCATACAACAACCGGAAGGATCTGGTTTCGATTGCCGGGAAAGATCTCGTAACCCAGGAAACACGCGAAACTAAAATCACCTACGACAAGCGGCATCTCCCGGTCAAAATGATCGACGGAGAAGGGATCGCTACCGTATATGCATATCGCGAAGACGGCAAGATGATTTCAGAAACGAAAGGGAAATGGACCAGTGCGTACCGGTACGATCCGGCAGGTCGTCCGTACGAGACAGTAAAAACCATGGAAGGAAGCACCGAAAGCCATGCGGAACGATACGAGTACGGTTCGACCGCAGCGGGAGAGATCCGGACCGTATTTCTGCCCCTGGGACGTACGAGCGTGTATGGTTATGACGGGTGGAACCGGATGACCTCGGTCACCGACGCCCTTTCGGATATCTCGGAGCGGTCGCTGAGCCCGGCGGGAAGACTCGATACGGAGCAGACGGCATCCGGCGGAAAGTACGAATATGCGTATGACGATTCGGGGCGGCTCACGGGAATCAGGAAGGAAAACGATGACTCTCTGGAGATCACATATCTAGCCGACGGAAATATCGCGACAAAAACCGACCGGAACGGGAACACGACCGCGTATGCATACGACGGAAACGGACGTCTCGTCCTTGAAAGTACAGTATCCGGAACCACCGCCTATGCCTACGACGCGTCGGGCCGGATGACGGGCGAAATTTCCTCGACGACGCATCCCGAAGAACCGGGTGCGGGGACGTACTCGACTTCATGGGCATACACGAGCGACGGCCGGGGCGTGACGGTCACGGAAGGAAACCTCTATCCGGTGCACTGGACGATGAACGCATGGGGCGAAATCGTGCGGAAAACGGACGGAGAAGGAAACTGCTTCGTATATGTATTTGACAAGAACGGCAGGCTGTCCGCGGCGAATGACGGATACGGAAACCAGACGAAGTATACCTGGAACGCGATCGGCAAGGTGGAAACGATAACTTATGCCGACGGTTCCGTGGAAACATACGGCTACAACCATCTGGGCCTCGTGACGGAGATTTCCGACGCGCTCGGCACAAGCTGGAAAGGCGCCTACGATTCCGCCGGGCGGCTTGTTCGCGAGACGGGCAGGCCCGGCATCGACAGGGAATACGCGTACGACCGGCTTGACCGCCTGACGACAGTCAAATCGGGCGGTACGGCCGTCGAAACATATTCCTATTCGGACCGGGGCAGAAAAATCGCCTCGGTCGACGGCAACGGCAAATCATACCTGTATGAAAAGGACGAGTTCGGCGTACCGACCGGCGAAACGAACCGGCTGGGCGATTCCCGCGTTTTCGAATACGACGATGAAGGACGAAGCATAAATACGAAAGAATTTTCTGACAAAATCGTCACGACAGAATATGACGACGCGAAAAACACAGTAACGACGCAATACCGGGACGGCAGCGTCACCGTCATCGTGAAGGACGCGACGGGACGTATCGTCAGGGCAACCGGCGCAAGCGGAACCATACGATACCGCTATGACGAAGGAGGTATGCTTGTCAGCCAGCGGGATGAAAGTGCGGACGAAGAAACATCGTACACGTACGACAAGGCAGGACGGCGCGTCAGGATGGATTCGGGCAGCCGTGAAATTTCCCTCCGGTACGGGAAGAACGGCGAACTTCTATCCGTCTCCGACGGCAAACAACTGTTGAAAGCCGCCTTTACCTATGACGTGATGGGCCGCGAAACCTCGCGTACCTACGGCAACGGAATCGTGCAGGAAACGCAATACGACGAGATCGGACGCGCCGTCATGATCCGGGAACTGTCGGCCCGCCGCGAATTGCTGCGCGCGGAAGGAAGCCTCTATGACGATCAGGGAAGGCGAAGCCATTCCTTTGACGAGAAGGGAAACCTGACGGTCTATTCCTATGACAATCAGTCCCGCCTCGAAACCGTACTTTATCCGGCGACCCCGGAGATCGCCGCGGCCGCCAAGGCGGATGCAGAGTACTCGGGAGTGCTTGACCAGGCCGATCAGGGGTATCCGGAACGCTACACGATTCCTTCAAGCCTTGAAATGCCGATCAGAAACATCCTCGATTTAGTATCCGTCGCCAGGGGCAATATCTTCCGCCCAGGGCAAACCGTCTGGCGGGAATCCTGGACCTACGACGCAAACGGCAACCGCCGCACCAAGACGACTCCCTGGGGTACCATCGAGTATGCATATGACGCGGAAAACCGTCTGGTCTCGATGGGCGACGTTTTGTACGCCTGGGACCGTGACGGCAACCTCATGAGCGAAAAAAGCTTGCGAAAAACGGCCACGTATGCCTATACTGACACAAATCGCATGAAAACCTCAATCGTATCCGACCTGACAAAAAAGAAGCGCACCACTACCGATTACGCCTACGACGCGTTCGGCAGGCGGACCCTCGTGAAGGATACCGGAAGCAATACCATGCGCACGCTCTATGACGGGCTCACTTTCGATGTGGTGAGAAGCGGTGTTACGCTCGCGGGCGGCTCCTTTTCCGCCAATTACACGGAAGACAGGATCAGCGCTGCCGGCACTGACGCCGGTTCGAGCCGCTACCGGTGGATCGAGGATTATTCGTCCGACGACCGCTACCGCACCATCGACGACGAGGGTTACGGAACGGGTTCCGATCACTTTACCGGCCTCCAGACACCGCTCTACGCAAAGGGCGAATCCGTCGCCATGAACCGGATCGGAAGCGGCAAGTCAAGCCATGACGGCGCCGCCTATTTCGGTACCGACCTTTCAGGCAGCGTACGCTCGGCCACCGACAAATACGGAAACATCGAGGACCGGTTCGAGTACGACGCTTTCGGCAATCCCTACGATGGCGATTTTACCACCGGCCTCAACGTCGGTTACACCGGCAAACCCTACGACGCAGTCACAGGTATGTACAATTATGGATTCCGGGATTACGCTCCTGTCACCGCACGCTTCACGACGATTGATCCAATAAGGGACGGGAATAACTGGTTCGTTTATGTGA
>JFJP01018652.1_pt1 | contig 18567 bp, 16 predicted proteins | sample 431651 | NCBI WGS metagenome assembly JFJP01 (sample SAMN02602958, study PRJNA72255) | Microbial mat metagenome, whole genome shotgun sequencing project. | biome: fresh water; feature: sink hole; material: water; isolation source: purple microbial (photo- and chemosynthetic) mats found in...
ATGGATGTGCGGGGGTTCCTGGCGAAGGCGGCTGGCGAGGTGGTGCCTGATATGGCGGCGGTTGCCTGTATGCCGGTGTTCGGCTGGGCCGGTCCTCGGCATTTGATGGACCGGGATGTGGGCGAGGGTAATTGTGTGGTGGATGGGCGGTTTGTGTGGATGAACCGGGTGGCGGCGCAACGGGCGTTCCCGGCTTCGCGGATGCGGGCTGAAATCGCGCTTGAGGAGGCGGCGGAGATGGCGGCGCGGGGGGTGCGTTTCTTGCGCAAGGGGGAGCGTAAGGAGATCCGGGACGAGGTGGAGCTTCGTTTGCTGAAGGATGCGCCGGTGGGCTTGAAGGGGATTTCGTTTGTGTGTTGTGTGAAGGAGCGGGTTCTTTTTACGGATGCGACGAGCGATAACCGTTTTGACCGGCTGTATGGCGCGATGGTGCAGCGGGCTCGTGATGCTGACCTGGATTCGGTTCCCCCGGTGCAGATGGGGGCTTGGATGACGCCGGATATTGCGGCGCGGCGGATGGGGGTGCAGGTGGTGGATTTGAAACCGTTGGTGTTTTCGTTCCACGCGATGCAGCCGGCGGAGATGTTTTCGTTTGCTCTGGGGCGGGAGTTCCTGACCTGGCTTTTGATGGTGGCGGAGGTGGGCTCTACGTTCGACGGCTGGGGGGTGTTCCTGGAGGGGCCGCTGGTGTTCGCTGGTGGCGTTGATGCGGTGGAGGTGACGGTGGATGCGGATTCGCCGACGGGGGCGGACGAGGCGCAGAGTGCGCTTGAGCATGGGCGGCTTTTGCGGTCGGCGCGGGTGCATCTGGCGCATGGCGAGGATGTTTTCTCGTTTGTGGTGGATGCGGATAACTGGGTGTTCCGGTGGACGGCGTTGAAGGTTGAGGACTCTGGGTTTGATGCGGGGGAACGGCTGGCGGCGCGGGTGGAGAAGCTGCTGTTGTTGCGGGAGGGGTGGCTGCTGCTGTTCAAGGTTTTTCTGGAGTTGCGGCGGGATCGGGCGGAGGAGTTGGCGAAGGCTGCGCAGGAGTGGTGCCTGGAGCGGGTGATGGCGAGGAAGGTGTAGAAGGCGTTTGGCGGCAAGGATGTGACGGTGACGGTGGTGAAGGGGTGAGGGGGTGCCCGGCGTGAACGCCGGGGGCAGGACTTGGGAGTGATTTTTTCTGTGGTGGCCGATGTCGAATGGCATTCGTCTTAAACCGACTGGCCGGGTGGTCAGTGCTGCTACAGAGAATTAAATCCGGGGGCGTGTGCTTCCGGTCGGTGTGGCGTGGCGGGCTGGATTTTCAACGACCCTCACCCGCTGCGCCATGCCGTGTGTTTCTGGAGGGGGGAGGGCGAAAGATTTTTCGCCCTTACTGGGGGTGTGTGATGCGGGCTACGGGTGAGCGAGTGGGGGCTGGGATGTGGTGGGATCGGGCTTGGTCGCTGGTTGAGGGGTGTGCCCAGGTTTCCACCGGGTGTGCGCATTGTTGGAGTGCGGCGGCTTCGGCTATGCGCTGCAAGCAGGGCGGGGCGGGCGGGGAGCGGTACGCGGGCCTTGTGGATGGCGAGGGGTTATTTAATGGGGTTTCGCGGTTTATGGCGGGCGATCTGTCGAAACCTCTGTCGGTGCGCAAGGGGCAGGTGTGGGCGGTCTGGAATGATTTGTTTTATGAGCATGTTGAGGATTGTGACATCGCGGCGGCTTTCGGGGTGATGGGGGCTTGTTCGCGGCATTTGTTTGTGGTGTGTACGAAGCGGGCGGATGTGATGCGTAATTTTTTCGCGCGGTTTTCGCCTCCCCAGTGCCGGGCGGCGGCGCGGGAGCGGTTGGGGGGAGGCTTTTCGATGCGGGCGGATTCGCTTTTTGATTCGGTGCCCCGGTGGCCCCTCCCGAATGTGGTTTTGATGGTGAGCGCGGAGGATGCCCCGCGTGCGCGTGAGCGCGTGCCTTTCCTTATAGAGACGCCAGCGGCGTTCCGGGCGGTGTCTTGCGAGCCTCTTTTGGGGGCGGTTGACCTGGGCGAATGGATCGGGCGGCTGGATTGGGTGATTGCGGGTTGCGAGAGCGGGTGGAACCGGCGGTTTTCGCGGGTGGAGTGGTTCGAGTCGCTGCGGGACCAGTGTGCGGCGGCAGGCACGGCCTTCTTCCTTAAACAGATTGAGGTGGGGATGAAGGTGTGGCCGATGCCGAGGCTGGCCGGGCGGTTCCATGATGATTTTCCGAGTGTGCGCCGTGGGTGATAATCAGTATAAGGGGTGGCATTTTTACCTTTTCGACCACACTTGGCTGTTCGGGCATCCGACGTACCGGCTGATGGATATTGTTGACAAGGGGGTTTTGTTCGAGCTGGTGAATCAGGCTGCGCAGTCTCGGCAGGAGGCCGGGATTGATGACGGGTGTATCTCGGTGGGGACTGCAACCCGCGCGAAGAAGGCGCAGGTTGCGAAGTGGCTGGGGGAGACCAAGGGGCTTACGGCCCGGTCGGCGTTGGCCTCCCTGGAGCGGCTGGCCGAGGCGGGGCTTATCGTGATCCGGCGTAGCGGGGTGGTGTGTCTGGCGCGGTGGGCGGAGATGCAGGTGGCGGCTCCGAGTGATGAGGCCGCGAGGAAGCGCAAGAGCCGGGAGTCGCGGGCGATGGATTTGTTTTTGCAGGTGCTGGGCGATAAGCGCAACGAGTATGTGGCGCGTGAGTATATTGAAATGAGGCTGAAACAGTGCGTATCTGGCGGTTCAATTTTTGCCAAGAAGTTTTTGGAGCGTTCCGTCGCCCAGGGCTTTTTGCGAAAGGTGGACGAGGATTCGTTCTTTGTCGAGGTGGTTGGTCATGCAGGCGGCTTGTCCGTAAGTCACTGCAAGCGCGTGGATTCCGATTCCACGGCCAGGGATTCCGGCTCCCTGCCTCCCCCTTCGATTTCGAGCTTCGAGGGAGTGACTAGCCACACGTCGGAACGTGTGACTAGTCACCATATCGAAATCGAAAAGGATATGAATATATCATCGAAACATCGGAATGTTTCTTCGAGCGTTCCGAGGATTTCGAGCGGGGGAGGCAGGGAGCCGGAATCCCAATGCTGTTCGGTCAGCAGGGAGGAGGTCTTTTCTCGTCCACCGCTGGATGTGGCGGATTCGCTGGTGGGGTTCCGGGGGGCGTATGACCGCAACGGCTTTGCGGCGAAGCTGCGGGAATTGCAGGGGGCGTTCGGCGAGCATGAGGGGACGGCGAAGTTCCGGCAGGCGATGGAGTCGCTGCGGAGTGATTTGAGCGAGCCGAGGTGTCCGATTCGGATGCCGGAGCGGGTTTTGCACTCGAAGCTGAATAAGTTTCTGGAGGGGGCTGGGAAGGGGTGAAGGACTGGGCTTGAACTGGGCGGGCGAAAGATTTTTCGCCCTTACGGAAGGGGGGTGTGTGGTGATGGTGCGGATTACGGAGCGGTTGGTGGCGGAGGAGGCGGCGGTTGAGGCGGTGCGGGTGTGCCCGAAGTGCCGGAGGGCGATCTACCGGGGGGCGGCGGACCATGCCGAGGGGTGCCTGGCGCGGGCTACGGTGCTGGCGCGGTTTGAGCCGTCGTGTTGCGGCGGGGGTGTGTGCATGACGAATCTGGAGTGGTGCCAGACGCTGGCGGCGGAGCTTTCGGCGTGTGGGATTGTGGCAGCGGTGCGGCGTGAGTCCGCTCTTTGCTGGGTGAATCGGGAAGTGGCGCGGGGGGTGAAAGGGGAGGTGGACGAGTAATGAAGTGTTTTTATCATCGTGGGGATTTTGACGGGAAGTGTGCGGGGGCGATTGTGAAGCTGCGGCATCCCAGGTGCGAGATGATCGGGCTGGAGTATGGGGAGCCGTTTCCGTGGGATCTAGTGCAGCCGTTTGGAGGCGTTGTCGGTTCGGGGCCATCGGGAAACAGTGCAATCAACGAGGCTTGCAAACAAACGGTTGTGATGGTGGATTTCTCGCTACAGCCCTTCGAGGATATGATACGGCTGGCGAAAATGACAAAGCTGACGTGGATCGACCACCACAAGACGGCCATCGAGGAGCGCAACCGGGCGATGGCGGTGAATTCGTTTGTTCGCGAGGCTCCGCCAATGGAGTCGTTTATTCCGCTGTTTGCACGGGGCGTGCAGGAGGTCGGGCAGGCGGCGTGTGAGTTGACGTTCCGGTATTTGTGCCCTGGCATGGAGATGCCGGTGGCGGTGCGGCTTTTGGGCCGGTATGATGTGTGGGACATCCAGAATGCGGCGGTGCTGGCCTTCCAGTACGGGATGCGGGCGCAAGGCGAGTGGCACCCTTCCGATGTGACGGCCTGGCAGATGCTGTTCGATGATCCTGGGATGGTGCGGGACATTATCGAGAAGGGCTCGGCGGTGCTGGATTATGAGCGGGCGCAGAGTGCGGCGTATATGCGGGAGTTTGGTTTTGTGGGGGACATTCTACCGCCGAAGAGTATGTTGAAAATCACGGCTCTGTGTGTGAATCTAGGGCGAGTGTCGAGCATGACATTTTCCAGTGCTGATCCCTCGGTTTTGCTGTTTTGCGGATATGCGCAGTTGCCGGATGGGCGGTGGCGGGTGAGTCTGCGGCGAACGGATGGGTCAACGGTTGATTGCGGGGCGATTGCCAAGGCGTTCGGGGGCGGGGGCCATGCCGGGGCGGCTGGGTTTGTGGCTGATGATCTGGATTGGATGCAGCGAGTGGACGCGGGGGAGATGGCGGACACGAGGCCCGCCCCTACTGCCGCTATGTGCAAGGAGGTGGTGGCATGAAGGGGGGATTTCCTAAGCAGCCCACGCCTCTGCGTGGGGGCGCGGCGCGGGAACCGCTACCCGTGCGAGCGCGTGCAGGCGCGAAAGCAGACTCCAAAGCAGGGGCGGCTAAGGTGGCGGCCTCTCGCCCGAAGAAAGTGCCGCAATCTGTCGGTGCGTTCGCGGGGGAGGCGGGGCGTCCAACGGCTTATTCTGCCCGCGTTCGGGACGCGATCTGCCAGGCGGTGACCGAGGGGAAGCATTGGCGGCAGATTGAGCGGGAGGGGCTCGCTACGCAGTATGAGCTTGCGACCTGGCTGCGGACTATCCCCGAGTTCCATGAGCATTATTCGCGTGCCAGGGAGGCGCGGGCGGAATCGCTGGTGGCGGAGATTGACGAGATTCTGGATGAACTGAAGAACGGATCCAAGGCGCAATGGGATGATCCGTTGGTACAGCAGGCGTATCAGTCGTTCTGGCTTGCCTCTGCGCGGATGCGGCTTGATACGTTGAGGTGGCAGGTCTCGTGCTATTTCCCGAAGTGCTACGGGACGAAGGTGCAGGTTGAGGCGCGGCATGAGGCGGCGAGCGCGGTGCAGTATGATTATTCGAGACTGTCGCTCTCGCAGGCTAAGAAGCTGCGTGAATTGATGGAGATTTGCAGGGTGAAGCATGAAACGGACTGACGCCCTTGCTCAAATGCCGGATCTGGACATGGATAGTGTGCTGGCTTCGATCTGCCAGCGCGATTTCTATGAGTTTGTGCGGATGTTCTGGGGCGTGGTGGTGAAGGAGCCCGCCGTGTGGAACTGGCATATCCGGTTTTTGTGCGACGAGTTGCAGGCGGCGGCGGAGCGGGTTATTCGGCGAGAACCGAAGGCGTATGACCTGCTGATCAATGTGCCGCCGGGATCGAGTAAGAGTACGATCTGTTCGCAGATGTTCCCGGCCTGGTGCTGGATTAGTGATCCGACGCTTAGGTTCATCGGGGCTTCCTATGCCCATGAGGTTGCGCTTGAGCAGGCGGAGTATCAGCGGACCATTGTGCAGAGCGAGCTTTATCAGCGGCTGTTCCCCCAGGTGCGGATGCACGCTTCGCGGAATGCGAGGCACAATTACCGGACGACGGCGGGCGGCCAGCGGTATTCGGTGGGCACGGGGGGCAGTGTGACGGGTGTTCATGCGCATATTCTTTTGCCGGATGATCCGATCAACCCGAAGGAGGCGAGCAGCAAGGTTGACTTGCGGACGGCGAACCGGTGGATGTCTGAAACGCTTTCCTCGCGCAAGGTGGACCGGGCGATTTCGCTGACGATCATGATTATGCAGCGGCTTGACGATAATGACCCTTCCGGCTACTGGCAGCGGACCCGGCCAGGGGAAATCCGGCATATCTGTCTGCCCGCAGAGGAAAGCAATGACATTCGCCCCATTGAACTGCGCTCGATGTACAAGGACGGGCTGATGGATCCGGTGCGTATGTCGCGGCGCGTGCTGGAATCGGCAAAGCTGGAACTGGGTTCGTTCGGGTATTCGGGGCAGATGATGCAGCGGCCTGTCCCGGAGGAGGGCGGCATCCTGAAGAAGGGCTGGTTCAAGTGTGTCTCGATGGATGATGTGCTGGGGCTGGCGCGTCAGTGGTTGCCGGGGGCGGTGGCGTGGAGCTTCGCGGCGGACCTGGCTTATACGGCCAAGGAGATCAACGACCCGAGCGGAATCATCGCCTATGGCCGGATCGGGCCGTATGTGGTGATCCGCAACGCGGCGCGGTTCCGGCTGGAGCAACCGGAGCTTGAACGGCGGCTTCCGGTGTGGACGATGGAGAACGGCTATTCGGAGCGGTCCCTGCTGGTGATTGAACCGAAGGCGAACGGGCTTTCGACGGTGCAGAACCTACGGGCACGTACCAAGCTGAATGTGATCGCGGGGAAGGCTCCGACGAAGGACAAGGTTTCGCGGATCCGGGATGCGGCCCCGCTGATCGAATCCGGGCGGGTGCTGCTGGTAGATGGGGACTGGGTTGAAATGTTCCTGGACGAGGTTTGCACGTTCCCCTTTGCGACGCATGACGAGTTCCCGGACTGTCTCTCGATTGCGCTGGACCGGGAAAGCCGGGCAGGGCTTGGCGGGGAATCGATTGAGCGCGGTGTTGACGGTTTTGGCGAGCGCACAACGCCCCAGCGCAATGCTGCGGATGTGTGGGGCGCGTTGGTGTAGCCTTTTACAAGCGGCTATACTGTAGCGGCTTGTGACGTTTTTTTTATTTTCTTACCCTATTTCCATAGATTTCCCGTTTTTTGGCGTCATATTCTGGTCTCACGGAGGACCATTGTGGGACTGATCAACATTCAGACAAACGCCGACCTTGAACGCAGGGATGCCGAGCGCAGTGCGCTGGCGGACGCCGAACGCGCCGCCATGACGCCTCAAATGCTATCTATCGCTGCGCATATCCGTTCGCAGTATGCGGCGGCGCGGCAACACAAGGATACCTATGTGACGCCCCGGTTGCTGGCTTGCAGGCGGCAGAAGGCGGGCGAGTATGACCCGGCCACCCTCGCTAAGATTTCGGCGGCTGGCGGGTGCCAGGACTTCTTCAACATTTCCGAGACGAAGACCGATGCCCTGGAAGCGTGGATCTCCGACGCGGTGAACACGGGCTTGGAAATCCCGTTTGCGCTGCTCCCGACGCCGGTGCCTGACCTGCCCGAGGATCGCAAGGCGGCGATTGTGGACGAGACGACGCGGGCCTTTGCGGAGGCGATGCAGGCGGGGTTCACGGTTTCGCCCAAGGATGTGTATGAAGCTGCCTCTAATGCGTTCGATATGGCGCAGGAAGAGCAGTATCAGCAGGCACGGGCCCGTGCCGAGGCGATGGAGCAGAAGATGCGCGATCAGATGGTCGAGGGCGGTTTCTCCGAAGCCTTTGACGAGTGCATACGGGATTATGCGATGTACCCGACCTGCATCCTGAAGGGGCCGGTGCTGACGCGGCGGAAGGTTCTCAAGTGGGTGGATGGCGCGGCCAAGGTGGTTGACGAGGTTCAGCATGTGTGGCAGCGGATTGACCCGTTCAAGGCGTTTCCGTCCCCGAATGTCGCGACTGCGCAGGAGGGTTCTTTCTGCGAGGTGATGCAGATGGAGATTTCGACCTTGCAGGCGCAGAAGGGGAATCCGGGTTGGAATGGCGGGCAGATTGATGCCGTCCTGGCGGCACCGGCCTCTTCGCTTTCGCTTGAACAGAGCGATTCGTTTTCGGATCAAGCCTTGATGGAATCCCGCGATACGATGATCAATGCCGGTGCGGCGATGTCGCAGGTGTGGGCGGTGGAGTTCTGGGGCAAGGTGACGGGCGTGATGCTGCTGGAGTGGGGCTTGAAGGCGAAGGCGAGTGATGAACCGATAAACCCTCTGCATTATTACGATGTGCAGGCGGTGCTTGTTGGCTCGTATGTGGTCCGGTGCATCCTGGCCCCGCATCCGTTGGGGCGTAGGCCGTACCATACGGCGTCGTTCGTTGAGGTCTCGGGCTCGATCTGGGGACGATCGATGCTGGAGAAGATGGCCGATGCCCAGCGCGGCTACAATAACACTTCCCGGCAGATGATGAATGCGCAAGCGGAAGCCTCGCGGGTTCGCTCGATCATTGATGCCGATGCCCTTGACCCGAAGGTTTCAAAGGACGATTACCCCGGCAAGGTTTGGATTTACAACGGCAACCGGATGAACGGAGGCCCGGCCACACGTAAGCCGGTGGAATACTGGCAAGCCTCGCTGAATGTGGGGCAGTACCTCAAGACGCTGGAGCATTTCGAGCTTGCGGCGGATAACAGGACTCTGGTCCCGAGGTACATTCACGGCGATCAGAATGTGCCTGGCGCGGGGAAGACGGCCAGCGGGCTTTCGATGCTGATGTCGGCGAGTCACAAGGGAATCAAGCGGAGCCTGGGGAATATCGACCGGGGCATGATCCGTTCAACGGTGAAGGATCTCTACGACCACAATCTGGTTTATCTGCCCGATGCGGATTGGTCGCATGTGAAGGGGGATGCCCGGATCGAGGCGCGGGGCGCGTTGCACCTGATCCAGAAGGAAACGGCAATGGCCCGGCGTGAGAATTTCTTGCAGACGACGAACAACCCTACCGATATGGCAATCATTGGCGCGGAGGGGCGGGCAGAGGTCTTGCGGGCGGTGGCGGCGGAGTTGTCGCTTTCGACGGCGGAGATTGTCCCGGACAAGTCGGTGTTGCAGCGGCGGGCGAGGGAGATGCTCAAGCAGCAGCAGTTGCAAGATGAGGCGGCGTTGGCTGGGGGTGGGGAAGGGGCGCAAGGGGCGGGGGATGGAGGGCGGACACAAGGACCGCCCCAACCGGAAGGGACGCAAGGGGCTCAAGGGACACAAGGGGGGGTGGTGTAATGGCTAGTTATGAACGGAAGTTGCGGCGGGCGGGGGTGCAGCGGGCCGAGGGGAATGCGCGGCGGTTGTTCCAGGTGGCTCTCTCGAAGATGCAGGTTCTTGAGGCGTCTTTCTGTGCCACGTTGAATGATTTGCTGTTCGGGCGTCGGCTGGCGATTGCGGCGCGGCTTTTGGTGCGGCGGATGCGGCCCTCGATGCCTCCGCCGGTTGAGGAGGCTGCATGATCGCGGTGAATGAGTTTGATGTTGAGGCGGTGGCGACCCTGAAGGAGCAGCGGCCTGGCGAGTTTGAACGGCTGTTGTGTCTGATTGGCGAGAATAGCGCCATCGACCACAAGGCGGCGACGGCGCGGGGGGCGAGCGCGGCGCGTGAGGAGAATTGCGGGCGGGCGCAGGTGTGGGGCGAGCTTTATGCGTTCCTGGCCGAGGTTTCGGAGCGGTGGGAGCATATCCAGCGGCAACGCAAGGCGGGCGCGGTGCATGGTGCATCGGCGTGGGCTAACCAACAGCAGTACAGCGGCCCCTACGAGGAACCACTGAACCATGGGCCATTTTGATGATTTGCGCGGGATGCCGGATGGAGGCCCGCATACAAAACGAGGATGAATCAGGCGCAGACCGGCGGCACGGCCCTCTCGGGGATACCGTTAAACGCGACATGGCGCGACTAAGGAAGGGTAGAGAACATGGCACTTGACGCGAATGAACACATACCGAGCAGGCTGAAGGCAGAGGAAGCAGCGGCGGAAGCGGCGTATCTGGCGGAGATCGGAGATACAGCGGCACCGGCGGCGGCTCCCGCAGGCAATGCAGCAGCGACCACGGACGGGCAGACCGGCCAGCCGACAGAGGGCGTTAAACCTTCTGGCGAGACGACCGGGACAGACACGACGGCGGGCGTTGATGATGCGGATGCCATTCTTTCAGCAGCAGCCACGGCAGATACGACACCAGCGACGGCAGATACCGCCCATGATGGCGACCTAACCGCACGGATGTCCCAGGCCGAGGCACGGGCACAGCAGGCAGAACAGCAGTACCGCACGCTTCTTGGCAAGTACAACGCCGAGGTTCCGAGGGCGCAACACCGGATTTCTGAACTGGAAACCGAGGTTGCGACATTGAAGGCGGGCGGCACCGGCACCACGGGAACGGCGGCGGCTACCAAGCCAAAGGCGACCCCGGCGCAGGCTGATGATGACATTTCCCAGGAGGATGTTGATCTGTTCGGGGAAGACCTTATCAAGAATCAGCGCAAGGTGGCGCGGGCTGAATATCGACGGCTGGCTGAGGAAGACGACGCCAAACGGCGACAGGAGACGTACTACCGCGACCTTACGGCGTTGGTTCCCGATATTGTGGCGATCAACGCTTCTGACGAGTTCAAGGCGTTCTGCCAGTCGGTCGAGCCGAATAGCGGCTTGATGTGGCAGATGATCCTTGGCGATGCAGAAGGCGAGCTGAACGCTGGCCGTATCGCGCATGTGTTTGATGTGTTCAAGTCGAGAGGCAGGGGGACAACCCCAGCAGCGAAGGTGAGCCCGGCGGCTACCTCCGCGATTGATGCCCAGGTGATGCCGTCCACCGCTCCGTCCCCCGCCCCCAACGGGCAGCGGGTGTACACGCGCGCTGAATACAATCGCCTGATGGATAATGTCGCGAAGGGCCATTACGGGCTCGGGAGTGAGAAGGCAAGGAAGATCGAGGCCGAGCTGGACAGGGCGTGGAGCGAAGAACGGGTCAGGTATTGACACCGTTCTCGTTCAAAGGTGCGCACTGCGAGGCGAGGATAACAATAACGAGGTGATGAAATGGCGTTTCCAGTAGCAGCAGATGAGAAGAGTCATAGCGGGACGATGATCCCGACTATCTGGGAAAAGAAGTTCCTCAAGTTCTTTTACTTGAGTACGGCGTTGGCTGCGATCAGCAACACGGATTATGAGGGGGAAATCAAGGCGCATGGCGATAAGGTCGAGGTGAATTATCTCCAGGGCGGTGAATCCCATGAGTATGTGAAGGGTAAGAAGCTGGTCTATACGGAGCTTGAGAGCGCAACTCGCACGCTTCTGATCGACCGTGGCCGGTCGTTCCAGTTCCCGGCGGATTACATTGACAAGTCGCAGGCGATGAAGAGCCTCGATTACGTCAACAAGTGGTCCGAACATCTGGCGCAGATCACCAAGCGCGATATTGAACACATCGTGCTTTCGGAGATTTTCTCCGAGGTGGATGCCGCCAATGCCGGGGCGAATGCCGGGGCTGACACGGCGGATTACAACCTGGGCTCGGCGGGTGCCCCGAAGGCGTTGGTGAAGACCGACATCATCGACGACATTGTGAACTGGGGTGACGTGCTGGATCAGCAGAACATCCCGGACGATGGGCGGTGGCTGGTGCTGCCGACCTGGGCGGCGGCGCTCATCAAGAAGTCCGAACTGCGGGATGCCTCGATCACGGGCGACAATCAGAGCGTGCTGCGCAACGGGCGCATCGGCATGATCGACCGTTTCGAGATCTTCTCCAGCCGCAATCTGCTCCAGGTGACTGACAGTAGCGGAAAGAAGGCATGGAACGCGATGGCCGGGCACAAGTCGGCAATTACGTTCGCAACGCAGTTGACCGCTACGGAGCGGATGAAGAACCCGGATACGTTCGGGGAGCTGATCCGTTCGCTTCAGTCGTTTGGTTTCGCGGTGATGCAGCCGTCGGCGTTGGAACACCTGTATATCAGCCGGTCCTAAGCGGTTTGGCTGGTTTCCCCTCCCGCTGGCCGGGTGCTGGCGGGCAGGGGTTCGGGTGTGATGGGATGGGGCGCGATTAGGATTAGGATTACGAAAGGTGGTTGAATATGGCTATCAAGAATTTGGTGACGAATACGACGGCGAAGAATGTCTCGGTGTATGCCGAGCGTCCTACGCAGATCGTGAAGAGGGTACTGGATACCGGCGCGGTGAACATGGCTATTAACGATGTGGCGGTGCTGTTCTGCATCCCGCCGAGGCATCGGCTGGCGAATCTGCGGCTTGAGGTGACGAAGGTCGAGGGCGCGGCGGCGACGGTGGATGTCGGCCCGTTCTCGGATGCTGGCACCACCGCAGTGGATGCCGACGGGCTGATTGACGGGGCTGACGTGAATGCGCTGACCCATGCTCACAGTGTGACCGGAGCGGGGCTTCTGGCGGCCAAGGGTGTTTGTACCGGTGCAACCGCACAGTACATCTGCCTGACGGCAATGGCGGCCCTGGACGCGGCGATTATCGAGGCACAGGCGGAATTGATCCCGTACAACCTCTAAACAATTAACACACCCGCCGGGGGCCGTCCACTGGGTGACACACACACCCACCCGGATGGACGGACCCCGGCACTTTATCCATTTTCTGACAGGTTCCAAGCGATTTTCACAATAAAAACAACAGCAAAACGAAAGGTTCAGTATCATGCGTTCAATCAAGGTTCTCAAACGGGTGGCAGACGGACGTATCTTCACCTATGCCCCGGAACTGGATGTTCTGGTGCGGCGCGGTATTCATCGGTTGATCGAGCAGCGGATTGACGACAACGGCACGGTGGTTGACGAGATCGACCTTACCCGGCTGGATGATGACAATTCGGAAGTTGCGCTGCGCGAGGCTATCGCCCGCAAGTGGCCCCACCTGGTGGACCTGATCGACCGGCCCGAGGTGGCGCGGTTGGCGTCTAGGCAGGCCAAGGCCGAAGACAACGCCGAGGGAGTCCCTTTCGCCGAGAGCAAGATTCTGAATATGCCCGGCGTGGAATCGGTAGGCGCAGGGATCCCGGATTATACCGATGAAATCCCCGATGCACCGGAAATGCCAGCAGCCAAGCCATCCCCGAAGGCGAAGGCGAAACCCAAGGCGAAGGCGGAGCCGGTTGTGGATGCCGAGCCGGTGCCCGTGGATCCGGCTGTTTCCGAGATGGAAGCGAAGGTCTCGGCGTTTGCGGATGCGATGCGCAAGGCTCCATCGCGGGAGTTTAAGATTGCGAAGGCGGCGGAGTTCGGTGTCGTGGTCGAGGATGGCCCCGCCGGTACGATGGTTGCCGAGGCGGTTGAGAAGTATTCGGCGATGCTGGCCAAGGGGCAGGCAGGAGCGTAAGCGATGGCGTCCTTGTATGATCTCTCGTCCCAGGTGGCCCCGTTCGTGGTGGATTGTCCCGACGGGGTGCAGAAGTGGGCGCTGCGACAGGCGGCCTGCCGCTTCCTGGCGGATTCCCACCTCTGGCGCGTCTCGCTCTCGCACACGGTGAGTGGCGAGGAGGTGCTTGCGGTGGGTATCAATGAGTTCTCGGGGATGCCGGTCAATACGTTCGTGGCCTCGTGCCTCTCGCTGACGGTGGACGGCTGCAATTACATTTCCGGGTGGGCGTTCGCAGGGGATGTGCTGGAGTTGGAACTGGCTCCAAAGGCTGGCGCGGTGCTGAAACTGGACGTTGTGCTGGGCGGGGCTTCTTCGCTCTCGGCGATCCCGATGCCGATTCTGGCTCGCTATGGCGGGGCGATTGCGGATCTGGCGTTGTTCCTGATCCAGTCGCAGGTTAGCAGGCCCTATTCGAGCCCGGAGGGGGCGGCGCAGGCGTTGGCGCGGTATGGGGCGCAGATGCACGCGGCCAACGTGGAACGGCTGACGGGTGGACGTTCCGGGGATGCGGTGCTGACAACGGCGATACCGGAGTATTTCTAACGAGGAGGCGGGTTCATGCAGGCAAGCGAGATTCTTTTACCGGCCCGGCGGGAGTTGCAGGACGAGTTCGGCGGGAAGTGGCCGGATTCGGTGCTGTTCGCCTATATCGCCGACGGGCTGGCGGAGATGCTCAAGCTGCGGCCTGATCTGCTGCTTTCGGTCTCGGGCACGATGGAAAGCGATTTCGGCAGCGAGTTCGGCACGGAGTTTGTGCGGACCCGCAACGGGCACCTTGAAATCTGGGACAGCGGCCTGGAGAAGTGGGTGGCCGTCGCGTTCGAGAATGGTTCCCTGGTGGCGATGGATGGCGAGCAGGCCCCCGAGGGGGCAGATGTGTTTGTGAGATTGCGTAGCGGGCGGCTGGAAATCCGTGATAGCGGGCTGGACCGGTGGATTGCCGTCTCGTTTGTGAATGGTGCCCTGGTTCCCCTTCTGCCCGATGCGGCGGATGATTACATTTCCGGGGTTTCCTCGCTCTCGGGCGGTAGTTCTGTGCTATCCGGGGATTCGATGTTGCCGATTGATGACCATGCGCTTGTGGCTCCGCTGGTCTCGTATGTGGTCTATCGGGCGAAACAGCAGTATGCCGCCGATGCTACGGCGCAGGCGGCGGCGTTGGTGCATTATCAAGCCTACCGGCAGCGGCTGGGCGTGGACAACAGGAGGGCGTGAGTTATGAAGATGTTGCGGGTTCTGGCGGTTGGTGCGGTTGCGGTGGCCTTGCTGGTGTTGGTGCTGGCCGGATCGGTCTTCGGGCAGTCGGGTTATACGGTGCTCGGCAAGAGTGTGATGGTGGGCACCAATGGCGTGGTGAACCTGCCCGCCGGGTTCTGGACGAATAACCTTGCCCCCAGTGAGGTCGTGGTTTCGCAGGATGCACAGGGCCGCCTTGTGCTTGGGCTTGACAATGCCGTACTGCGTTCGGGGACCGTGGAGGCTTGGACGTTCGCGGGGGGCTCCTATGCACAGGCGGGAGTGGTGGCAACCTCCCCCGTGCTTACCGGCGGCGTGGCGCGGTGCGAGGCGACGGTTCAGGGTGCCTTTGCGGGGGCTTGGGAGATGTCTACCGGCACCGGCGATGTGTGGACGGCGTTCGAGCCGACCACGAATGCAGCGGCAGTGCGGCTGCTGTTAACGAATGACCGTCCGCTTTTTCTTATCGTAGAAGAAGGGGCTCTGGATACGACGGTATCCGGCGTGGCCGTGTTCTCGTGGGTGCGACCGCATGTGGTGGGCGGTGTGGATGACCTGTCCGGGAAGTCGCTGCGGGTGGATGATCCGGTGGACGGGCGCGACGCGGTGAACCTGCAAACGCTGAATGCGGCGATGGATGCGGCGGCCCAGTCGCTGGGTAGCTCGCTGGTTGCGCTGACGAATGATGTGACCTTCAAGGAAAAGGTGTTTATCGGCTCGGTGTGGTCGCTGGATTCTGGGACAAACCTTGATCTTGTGGTTTCGTCGGGCGGGCTTCCGGTGTTGTGGTTCTCGCAGGGCGCGGGTTCGATGCTGCTGCATATCGCCTCGCTTTCCGTGGCCGGGGGACAGGTGACGGCGATGGTCTCGACCAATGGCGTGTCCTCAAGACCGATGTTGCAGTATTCCGCCCCGCCCTCTGCGGCGACAGGCTGGAAGTGGATCTGGACGCCACTTGCCGCGGTTGATGAGTCGTGGCCCTCTGTGGAGACTAACGCCTACCGGATTGCGGCGACACTGCCTGATCCCACGGCGCGTAGCGGCTTCTTCCGGGCCGTGCAGGAAAGCGCAGAGACGACGATGACGCTCGCCGGGCACTTTGTTCCGGCGGTTACTAATGCGTTCGACCTGGGGACGGCGGAGAAGCCGTGGCGTTCGCTTTACCTGGATGGGAATACGCTGCATATCGGTGGCTTCCCTATAAGCGTGGATGCCAGCAGCGGCTCGCTGACCTTTGGCGGGGTGGTGGTGGCGAGTACGAACCAGCCGACTAACTCGCTGCTGACGCCCGATGCGTTGTCGGCCATGTTCTCGAACTCGATTGCCTCGACGGTGGATCTATTTGCGCAGACGCCGAGCGTACCCGCCTACCAGTATGTGACGATCCCGACAAACGGCCTTGACCCGAATACCAATGTGCTGGTGGCGATTCCCGAGCCGACCTACTGGACGACGAATGCCACCGGGGAGTATGTGCAGACGAATGTGTATGTGCCCCTGCCTCCGATTGCCTCGCTGCCTACCAATTTCCCTCCGCTTGTGCCGCTTTCCAATGTTGTTTTTAACCTGACTGAAACGAATGGATGGGGTGATGATGAATAAGATTGTATGTAATGCCGTGGTTGCTGCCTGCGTGATGCTGCTGGGTGGGCTCCTTTGTCTTGTGGTGAACGCTGCGCAACAGCAACTTCCAGCAGAGCCTGATATTGCTTGGTCGGACTTTATTGCTGCGGTAGGGTCTAGAGATCCAATGAATGCGAACCATGTCCTTGAATACTATACCTGGGCGATTAGACAAGATAATGCGTGGTTTGAGCAGTGTGTCGCGATCAGCGTGGATAACCGCTTTGATGCGTGGAGTACCAACGGCGTATCTGCACAAACGAACATGACAGAGTTTGTCGCGCAATACGAGGCATTCAAACTGGAAGTGAATGCCAGCATTCGCCAAACCGACAGCAATGTTTCTGTTAACAACGGCAGAGTACAGGTATTGCGGTATGATGTGAATCGACTCCAGACCGATGTAACAGACACCCGAAACTCCGTGCAGCAACTTATGACGGAAACCATGGACAGCCAGAACGCTTTGATGCAGATGCTTGAGCAGAGAGTCAACGAACTGGCCGCCAGGGATATCAGCATCGGTACGGATGTGTGTAGGATGATTGACCAGTTGCGGAGGCGGCATACTTCGGCTTTTAATTTCGTGAATGCGCGGATTGATGAGCTGACCAATTCGCCGCTTTCGAGCGTGGTTGAAGCGGGCACGAATGCGACGTTCCTTTCGGTGGCATCGGCGGTGGATCAGATTGTTTCCACGAATGGGATGACGGTTTCCACGAATGCCGGGCAGACGCGGTACACGGTGACGCTGGATCATACCGCGTTGCCGTATCCGGTGGTCTCGGGCACGGGTTCGCTGGTGAAGGTGGTGGCGACGCCGGGCGAGGAGGATACGCAGCCGACGACGTATGAGGTGGGGCTGGATCCTTCCGTTCTGGAGATGAATGCGGAATTGCCGCTGATCGCGGTGCCCGCCTCGACGAATGCGGCGGATGCATGGAAGTTCTCGCTTTCGCTGGATACGAACTGGCTGGCGAGTGTGCCCACGAATGTGACCAGTCCCGTGCAGGTGGCCGGTACGGCCGGTGCAACTGTGACGCCAAGCGAGATCACGGTGAACGGCTCGACTGGGACGCTTTACACGGTGAGTGTCAGCACGGGCTGGCTGGGGGGATGGATCGGGACGAACATTGTTGATGATGTTGGTGTTGAAAGCGTGAGTGTTGACGGGACGAACCCGATTTATGTGGTTGACGGGGGCGGTGCAGACAACCCGACGTTTATGGTGGGGTTCAATACGAACTGGCTAGCGGCGTATCTTTCGGGGGGTTATCTGCTTTCGGCGGTTGACTCCATGGATCTTGGTGTTCTGCCTGATGGGACCGCCGTTTTGAACAATCCCGCCGGAATTAGCCCGGCGCTGGTTATTCCGAGCGTTATCAACGGGGTTGCTGTGACGGAAATCCCTGATGGCTTTCTGGAGTTGAACCAAACGATCACCTCTGTTTCTGGTGCGAACATCATAAACATTAGTGCAAGTGCCTTTTCGGGCTGCGAAAACCTGGTCTCTGTTTCATTCCCGAACGCGCGGACTGTTGGAGCCGACGCTTTTCGCAGATGTTTCAATCTGGCGACGGTGGACCTCCCGGAGGCTACTGTTATAGGGGCATCTTGTTTCTTCGACAACGCTGTGTTAAGTTCCGTTAATATTCCCGCCGTAAAAACATTGGGGTCATATGCGTTTAGTTCATGCAGCAGTCTTAAGTCTATCGCACTTCCATCCGTTACATCAATCGGTGAAGGTGCGTTCTTAAATTGCTGGATTCTGGATGAAGTCCTCTGGGGGGCGACCAATGCCCCGGCGGAGCAATCGAGCACGTTCGCCGGAGGCTGGCCCGGGGGGTCCAACTATGTTACGAATCCGACGGCCACCGGATGGGGTACTACCTTTGGCGGTAAGCCCGTGGTGCGCTTACCGTATGCTTTACAAGCACCGTTGACGGTGCAGGGCACGAATGTGATGGACCGGTTCGCCGGTTTAGCGGTGTCTTCCGTGGTGGCGACGCAGGTGTGGGACCGGGCACAGTATCCGCTGGCGCTTACGAATGCGGCGGCGTTCGCGACGGCGGAGCAGGGTGCGCTTGCCGACACGGCGTTGCAGGCCGAGACCGACACCCTGCAGACCATAACCGACCGGGGCGCGACCACGACCAACACCATCACGGCAGGGGCGTATTATGTTGGATCAACCAACATAGGGGCTTACGCAACGACGGCTTATGGCTGGGGGAATCATGCGACCAATGGGTATGCGCTGACCAGTGATAACTCTGTCACCTGGCCAGCGGCGGTCAATGTGGCGGGGCCGACGTGGACGATTGACTACACGAACCTGATGCAGCGGGTGAATTTCACGGGCACCATCACGAACATGGTCTTCCAGACGTTGACCAATGCACAAA
>JFJP01022057.1_pt1 | contig 18567 bp, 15 predicted proteins | sample 431651 | NCBI WGS metagenome assembly JFJP01 (sample SAMN02602958, study PRJNA72255) | Microbial mat metagenome, whole genome shotgun sequencing project. | biome: fresh water; feature: sink hole; material: water; isolation source: purple microbial (photo- and chemosynthetic) mats found in...
TGTACATGATTGTACATGATTGTACATGATTGTACATGATTGTACATGATTGTACATGATTGTACATGATTGTACATGATTGTACATGATTATACATGATTATACATGATTGTACATGATTGTACATGATTACAGGCGGAGCCGGATTTGACCCCTTTTGTCCGGACCCGCTTCTCAATTCTCAATTCTCAATTCTCAATTCTCAATTCTCAATTCTCAATTTTTCATTATACAGGATTACAGGCCCGCCCGCGCCGGTAGTTCCTTCTTAATAAGAGCGATAAATTCTTCATTGTTATAGGGCTTTACAATAAAGCCTTTTGCCCCGAGCGACAGGGCTTTGTCACGATGCTTTGCAACCCCCCTTGAGGTGAGCATGATAACAGGAATATCCATGTATGCAGGCTGTATCCGCAGCGCATTTAAAAATTCGTAGCCGTTCATACGCGGCATTTCTATGTCAAGCACGATCAGATCAGGCAGGCTCTCCCTTAATTTTTCCAACGCATCTATCCCGTCTTTTGCCGTCTGCACGGTCCATCCCTGTTCCTCCATCAGTCTCGAAACCACCTGACGGATACTCACCGAATCATCCACTATCATAATCCGGTGAGGGGTGAGAGGTGAGGGGGCTGACCTCTGATCTCTGACCTCTGACCTCTGCCCGGACGTGAACAAATCCGAACAGTTGAGTATCGGGACCACGCTGCCGTCTCCCATGACGGTAACGCCCGACACCCCTTTTACATAACGAAGATGCGTTCCCATGCTTTTAATGACGATTTCCCGCTGACCCTCCAGCGTGTCAACGACCAGCGCAGCATTCCGCTCGGAAGCTCTGACGACCACAACGATAAGGGGGGTGAGAGGTGAACTGACCTCTGACCTCGAACCTCGAACCTCTGACCCCTTCCCTATATTCAGCAGCGCTGCCCCGTGATAAAGCGGCAGTATCTCATCAGAAATTTTTACCGTTTCCTGCGGGGGGCCGGCAATCACGTCGTCAGGACTGATTCGGATGATCTCTTTTATCTCATTGAGCGCAAGTGCATATTTATGTCCGCCCGCGGTAAACAGAAGCCCCCGTATAACAGCCAGCGTCATGGGAATGCGGACCGTAAAGCGGGTGAATACACCTTCCTGCGAAAATACCCGGATCAGCCCCTTGAGTTCGCCGATATTCTGCTTCACCACATCCATGCCGATGCCCCTGCCCGAAATTTCGCTGATTTCTCTGCGGGTGCTGAAACCGGGCAGAAAAATCAGCGAATACAGTTCTTCTTCCGACATGTCTGCCGCAGATTTTTCCGAAAAGCCGAATCGGAGTGCTGTCTTTCTGATGGCTTCCCGATTGAGTCCCGCGCCGTCGTCGGAAATACGGATGACCACCTGATTTCCCTCACGGGAAGCCGCCAGTTTCAAAATGCCTGCGGGGGGTTTTCCGGCAAGCCGTCGCTGCTGCGGGGATTCTATGCCGTGATCGGCAGCGTTTCTGAGCAGGTGCATGAGCGGATCCGTCATCTTTTCCCATATTTCCCTGTCCAATTCAATATCTTCGCCTTCGATGATAAGCCGGATGTTTTTTCCTAATTTTGCCGAAACATCCCTGACGGTCCGGCGCAGGCGGCTGCTGATCGTCTGCATGGGCGTCATGCGTATCCGCATCATTTTGCCGGCAAGCTCGCCGAGGAGGACCCGCTGACGCGTGATATTGCCGTCAAATTCGCTGTGAAGCGTAGCCAACTGCGTGCTGATCGCGCCCACATCAACGGCGCTCTCGTTCAGCGTGCGGATAATCAGATTCAGTTCGGAATATCTGTCCAACTCCAGCGTGTCAAAATCCTCGAATGTGCGGGGCCTTGTGCTGAAATCAGATATGAAATCAGAAGAGAGAGCCGTTATGCCGGTGCCGGCAACTGCGGGGAAACTCCCTGCCCTGCCCCTGCTGAAATCAGAGTTATATGAGGTCAGACGCCCCAGTGACCTGACCTCATAGCCGATTTCCATGTCACGGGCAATGTCTTTCAGACGCTCCCGCGCCAGATCAAGCTCGCTGACCGCATTCCTGAATGCGTCCATTCCCTGATCGTATGCAGAGAGCGCAATCGTGAGTTCGCCTGACAGCGCTGACATTTCGTCAAGCCGGTCCATGCTGACTCGCAGCGTTGAGCGGGGAGGGGACAGCGGGGGGGGAACAGAGGTCAGAGGTTCGAGGTCAGAGGTCAGGGGTGCGTCTTGTGTCCCCTCACCCCTGACTCCTGACCCCTCACCCCTGTCCGTTATTCTCCCGAATTTCTCCCGCAGTGCAAGGGCTTCAGGCTCATGTGCATTTTCCGGATGCGCCACAAGGCTTTCCAAAAGATCGGCAGACGACGCAAGTACGGCTATAATTTCCGGCGTGATTTCCCGAGATGTTTCATAGAGCCAGTCCAAAAGGTCTTCCGCACTGTGGGCAAAAGAGGAGACATTGGCAACTCCGATCACCGAAGCAGCCCCTTTCAGCGTATGGACAGAACGCCGAATCTGACGTATGATTTCCCTGTGTTCGGGAGATATCGGACAGGGAATGCTCACCTGAGATTCAAGAATGCCGAGAGAACGCCCCAAATCCTGCAAATGCCCTTCTGCTTCTTCATAAAAACTTTCAAGCAGTTCAGGCGGTATCTCTGTGAAATCGCTTCGGGGCTTCGACGTGCGCTCAACCGAACGGGTCAGAGGTTCGAGGTCAGCGGTGAGGGGTGCGTCTTGTGTCCCCTCACCCCTTTCCTTATATCTGGCTTTGAGCGATTTTTCCTTCTGTATCATCCCCCGGTCAGGGTCAGCGACAACAGCTTCCAGCAGATCGGCGGATTCTGCAAGCACGGATACCGTTTCAGGCGTTATTTCCGGTGCTGTTTCACAGAGCCAGTCTAAAAAATTTTCGACCCTTCCGGAATATGCAGAAATATTCATCAGTCGGAGAACCGATGATGCGCCTTTGAGTGTATGGACAGACTGCCTGATCCGGCGGATAATTTCCCTGCAACTCTCGGAGACGGGGACCGGGGCTGTGATCTGTGATTCCAGAATTTTTAAAGAAACCCGCATATCCTGAAAATGTTCTTCGGCTTCTTCATAAAAGCTTTCCAGAAATTCACGGGAAAGCGGAGATGCACTGTTTTCTTCTGTCCGGGACTGTAATCCGGCAAATTCTTTGCCCCTGTCTGCGGTCATTTCCGGGAAAACCTGAGGACTGATGTTTTCCTCTGTATCCGGCTCCGGGACCTCATCTAACAGCGCCATCAGAGAGACTTCATCTTCATTGAGTTCTGGGATATGCAGGGAGTCGGAAACTGAAAAACTTTCCCTACGAGGCATTTCCGATTTCAGTGTTTCCGAAGGTTCGGGATTTTCCAGGGTATCGTCTGTGTTTCCCCCTTCATGTTCGGGAACAATATCCCGGAGTTTCTGCAAGATATTTTCATCTTCTTCGGGGGGCAATTTCCGCAGCCGTCTGAATGCAAGCACGGTTTCTGTGAGCAACTGCCGTGAATCCACACTTTTTTCAAGAAAATCCCTGCAATAGGTCTGAAAATGTTCTACCGTGCCTGACATGACCCGAAAATCCTCATCTGTGAAAACACGGATTCCGGCGATGATTTCATCGAGCGCATCTTCCATCTGGGAGGCGATATAGCTTAATCCGTATATGCCGACCATAGCGGATGCGCCTTTGACGGTGTGTACCAATCTGTGAATTTCTTCAAGGACTTCCGGCTCGGGACCGGGGACATGCTCCTGTTTCGGAGAAGTGCCCCTCATCGCTTCGAGTCCGGATATCAGTGAGGGAATATATGCCTTTACCTCTTCAATATATCCCTGAACAATTTCTCTGTCAGACGATCTCGGCATAGTCTGTTACAGGATTTTACAGGATTTTACAGGATTTTACAGGATTATCATGTTCCCTGTGTTTTCAGCGAGCGACAATCCGGTCAATCCTTAAATCCTGTTCAATCCTGCTCCTTACAGGATTATACAGGATTATACAGGATTATACAGGATTAATCATGATAATCCTGTATAATCCTGTATAATCCTGTATAATCCTGTCAAATCCTGTTAATCCTGTTCAAAAGTTTTTCCGCATCAAGAATATTTAACAGTCTGCTTCTGCCTGAGACATTCGCAAGTTCCGGACCCGGCAGGACGACTGCGGAAATGAAGCCGGAAATTGCTCCGGTATCACTATACGGGCTGCCCGCCTTTTCTTCTTTGCCCGACAAAGAAAAAATGCCGGCGATTCTGTCAACGACTATACCCACTTTTATGTGTCTGTCGTGTATGACAATAAAGCGGCGGATTTTTTTAAAGCCGTGCGCCGGAAGTCCCATGAATGATTTCAGATCAACTATGGAAATGATTTCTCCCCTGATGTTGCTGAGTCCCAGTATCCATTCCGGAAGATTGGGCAGGGGTGTGACTGCGGGTTCCCTGCCGATTTCCGAAGCTGATGAAAGCGGAGCAGCCAGAAAAATTTCATCGAGAAAAAAAGTGATGTACTGTTTATGTCTGTCGGCAGTTCCCCGGTCTGAGATCAGGTCATTTTGCGCTTCGGATGCCCCCGCCATATCTGGTACCGCTTCCGCATCAAGTTCGGCAATCAACTGTTCCAGTGAAATATCCGAATTCATACTGTCCTTTCGGAAGTGAAATGTTTTCAGGTTGCAGGTTTACTGAAAACTTGAAACTGAAAACCTGTCCCCTGCAACTTGCCCCCTGTCCCCTGCTCCCTGTCCCTGAGCGCCCGTTCTACTTTTTGAGCAGTCGGGCAATATTGTCAAGTAAATCTTTCTCCTGGAAGGGCTTTGCCATATAAATATCTGCGCCCTGTTTCTCTCCCCAGAATTTGTCGCTTTCCTGATTTTTGCTGGTGCATAATATGACCTTGATGGCAGACATTCCGGGAGAACTTTTGATATGCCTGCAAACTTTGAAACCGTTGATTTTGGGCATTACAACATCCAAAACCGCCACTGCCGGTTTTTCGCTTTCCGTTTTCCGAATCGCCTCTTCTCCGTCCGAAGCCGTTATCACTTCGTATCCCGCGTCTGTGAGGGGGCCGGTCACTATTTTCAGATGGGTGGGACTGTCATCCGCTACCAGAATTTTAACTTTGCTCATGATGATCTCCTTACAGGATTTACAGGATTATACAGGATTATACAGGATTACCATGATTAATCCTGTATAATCCTGTAAATCATGTATAATCATGTATAATCATGTATAATCATGTATAATCATGTATAATCATGTAAATATTTCTCTATGGTCTCAACCAATACTTCCGGTTTGAAGGGTTTGGTCAGATAGGCATCCGCACCGGCGCGCTTTCCTTTCCACTTGTTTATCATTCCGTCTTTGCTGGTCAGCATGATGACCGGAATTTCCGAAAACAGCGTATTGTCTTTGATGATGGAAAGTATCTTGTATCCGTCCATTTTCGGCAGGATAATATCCAGCAGAATCAGATCGGGCCTTTCCTCGCTCAGACGGCTCAGGGCTTCTAATCCGTCTCTTGCCTCCATGATTTCATAACCCCGCTGTCCCAGCGTGATGCTGATGACTTTCCGGGTGGTGGGGCTGTCTTCCACCACCAATATTTTTTTCTTTGCCGCAGGCTGACCGGACTTGAGTTCCGCTTCCGCATCCGGGGGGGATTGGGGATCAGGAAGAGATTTTTCAAAGCTGTCGGTGGAAGATTCCAATGCCATGTGGTTGAGGAGCCGGCGAAGCTGATCCGAAAATACCGTCTTTTCCGGGTCCAATTTGACGGTTTTGTGCAACAGATTCAGGGTTTCTTCCCAATGTTCCAAATTGAGATGCGCGAGGCTCAGATAATAATAGGCGTTGATATTTTTTTCTCTGCCGATCACCCGCATATATCTTTCCACGGCTTTTTCCATAATTTCGTGATTGGCTTCTTTGGGCGCGTTGAAAAACTCATGATGGATCATCAGATGCGCTTTGCAGTAATAACACTGCAATGATTTGGCTTCCAAGGGACACCAGCAGAAAGGACATCGGCGCAAAACCGGCTCTGGGGCACCCGGCTTGGAACAGACGGCTTTGGCAAGTTTCAGTTTTGCCAGGTCTTCTATGACATCGGGATCGCATGGCGAAAGCTTTGCCGCATTGCCGAGAAAAGCCTCGACGGATTTGAGGTTGACGACGATGCGGGAACACCACAGCCAGCCCCGGGGGTTGCGCGGGGAGTTTTTCAGAAAACCGGCAATCATGGACTGCGCCTCTTTAAAGTGATGCCCTTCTGCCAGCCGGACGGCATCATCCAGCACCTCGTCCTGAGTCTGGGAAACGACAGTTTTTTCATCTTTGCGCCGGGAGGCTTCCAGCAATATCTGCATCAGACCGCAGGCGATTTTTCTGTCTTTTTTCTGTATGGTCTGAATTTCGATATTGGCGTCATCCCAGCACAGGATTTCAAGGGCGGCATCTTCGCCGGAAAGGGGCTTGCAGGTTCCCGGATCGGTTTCAGCATCTATGAGGTCTCCCTCGTGGAGATGCAGATAGCCCACCCGGCGTTTTGATTTTATGCGAAGCGTGATGCTTTTCTGCTCCACTTCCACAGCCTGAAGAAAATTTGCCAGTGTGAAGCCGTGTATAAAGCCTTTGGAGCCTGCGGCAAAAGCGTCGGCGATTTTTTCCCTCAGCACATTGATTTCAAAAGGCTTTTCAATATAATGCAGTACGCCTTTCTGTTTGAGCTGTTTGGCGATTTCCCGTGAACCGAAACCGGTCATAACGATAATCGGAATATTGCGGTAATGCCTGCCGGTGTGGGTCAGCAGTTCATAGCCGTCCATCACAGGCATTTTGAGGTCCGTTATGACAAGGTCCACGGCGGATGCGCTCAGTATCTGCAATGCCTGCTTGCCGTTCATTGCAGTCATCACGTTGTAGCCTTCGCCGTAATCTTTGAGCGCCTCCGTTGCCAGACGGAGGATCATTTTATCGTCATCTACGACCAGAATCGTCTTCAACTTGGAAAATCCCTACCCGTTAGGTGAATGCAGAAATTGAGAATTGAGAAGCCTGTTTTTATAACCTGTTTTTATAAACAGGCAATTCTCAATTTTCAATTTATATACAGATTTTATATCAAAGAGTCAAGACAGATTTGCAGGGGAACGCCGTTCTTTTACAGATTGAAATTTCCGGTACTGTCAGGGAACAATATAAGTAAGGCTGTTGAACGGATAAAGCCGGGGGCAGTGAAAGAGATCAGGAAGGTATTTACCAGAGTTTTGTATTTATAAAGAAACGGCAATATTTGCAAAAACAAATCCTGTATAATCCTTTAATCCTGTAAATCCTGTAAATCCTGTAAATCCTGTATAATCCTGTAAATCCTGTTATTTTTTCATAAAATTTTCAATACCTTCTTCTTTCCAGACTTTTAAGGTTTTTTTATCGTCGGGTTTTATTTTAACACCGATAGCATTGACCGGAAAATCAAATTTTTTCTGGATTTCTGCCCAATTTTTTTTTACTGCGGGATCAAGCGCCATGCAAATCACCTCCTTGAATCTCTGTCCTTGAGGCGGGATTTGCCCACCCTGCTTAAAAAATATGCAATATTTATGCCGTAATGAATAATACCCGTTCGCTGTCAAAAAATAAAAGCCGCCTTCCGTGTCAGAGACTCTGATGGGTTTTACTTTGCGCTCTTAGCGCCCCGGCTAAAATCAGATGCGAGAAATAACAAGCGCGGTTTACGGGCGGAATCCGCCCATCTCAGAAACTGCATACAGGAGTAAATGTTTCTTAATATAAAAGAATATTTGTTATGTAATTTAAACGCCCGATTCGGGCTTCAAACGCCCAGTTTTTTCATCCTTCTGAAAAGCGATCTTCGGGAAATCCCCAGCATTGCCGCTGCTTTTGTTTTGTTCCAGCGCACAGCGTCCAGCGCGCCGACAATGATTTTTTTCTCAAAATTTTCCATTGCCGCCTGAAAATCGAAACCGTCCTGCCGCATATCCGCAACAGCAGCATCGCCGTAAGAGACAGATGGCTGTGATTTCAGATCAGAACCGGGAAATGCCAGCGCATCCAAAGAGTTGACCGTCAGAAATCGCTGCAGTACATTCTGAAGTTCCCGGACATTTCCGGGCCAGTCATAGTTTGACAGCATTTCCATAAAGTTTGCGGGCAACTGCTGCACCAACCCGTCGCGGCTGTACTTATCCAGAAAATATTGTGCAAGCAGGGGAATGTCTTCCCGGCGGTCTTTGAGGTCCGGCAGCCTGATGGGAATGACGCTGATTCTGTAAAAAAAATCTTCCCGCATCAGTCCCTTTTTCATCATCTCCAAAGGGTCTTTGTTCATGGCGCAAATGATACGGACATCGGAAAATCGGACTTTGCTGTCGCCCACGGGCATGTATCCGTTGCCTTCAATTGCCCGAAGAAGCTTGACCTGCATCATCAGCCCGATGTCGCCGATTTCATCAAGAAAAAGCGTTCCTCCGTCTGCGGCGTGCAGGTATCCGTGTTTGTCGGCGTGCGCGCCCGTAAATGCGCCTTTTTTATGTCCGAAAAATTCGCTTTCGATGAGATTATCGGAGATGGCGCCGCAGTTGACGGGAATATATGCTTTGTCCGAGCGTTCGCTCAGGTCGTGGACGGCTCTGGCAGCCAGTTCTTTGCCTGCGCCCGATCTTCCCAGAATGATGACATTGGCGTCGGTGGAGGCCGCTTTGAGAATCAGTTCGTAAACCAGCTGCATGGCAGGACTTTTGCCGATGATATTGCATAAGCGGTAGCGCTCGCCGATAGATGATCTGAGTTTGACGTTTTCGGAGCGGAAATATTCGGCTTCCTGCATGACCGTCTGTTCCCAGAGCATATTTTCTGTCACATCCCGGACCGTGATGAGAATGGCGGGTTCGGCGTTGCGGCGGATCACACTGCTGAGGATTTCCGCCCAAAATTCCCTTCCGCCTTTGGCAAGACATTTGCCCCGGAAAGCCAGTCCCCATGATTTCCTGTCCGTAGCGGTTTTCAGAAATTCGGCGAATTTTGCCTCAAACGTGCTGTCAACAAGGCTGCTGACATGGTTTCCGATCAGTTCGTCTGCTGATGCGTATCCGAATATTTTCACAAAAGCGCCGTTGACAAAAAGCAGTTTTTTATCGGCAATGAGCGCGACGCCTTCTTTGACGTTTTCAATCAGGGCGCGGTAGCGTTCTTCGCCGGCACGAAGCTCTTCTTCCATTTCGGTTCGGCGTGTAATGTCAATGCCGACCCAGATGCCGTATTCAAGCTGTCCGGCTTCATCGCTCAACGCGGTGGAGGACCAGGCAATCAGACAGCGGTTTCCTTCTTTTGTGATCCACCAGTTTTCATGCCTGTTGGGAAATCGCCGGTCTGTGATGTCGTTGAAAACCGCTTTGAGGGGCATGACTTCTTCGGGAACCAGAAACAGGTCCCAGATATATTTGCCTTTGACTTCTTCAAAAGCATAGCCGGAAATTTCCTCACATGCCCGGTTGAACTGAACCACCCTGCCCTGTCTGTCAAGCACGACCAGCAATGCGCCCAGGGTGTCCAATACGGCAGATATGAAATGATGTTCTTTTTCGAGTGAGCGGATTTGTTCCATCGGTTGTAATTGAGAATTGAGAATTGAGAATTGAGAATTGAGAATTGAGAATTGAGAAATAAACACTTTCGGAAATAATCAGCAAATCTCTCGCAAAGACCGCAAAGAGCGCAAAGTAAAGCGAATTTTTAATTCGCTTCAAAGCGATTTGAAAAATCGCTCTACATTCCATTCCTCTGCGCCCTTTGCGAGAACTTTTTTTTTATTTCCGAAAATGTCTGATAAACACTCTCAATTCTCAATTCTCAATTCTCAATTCTTTCATCTTGTCCCGAATCGCGGCGGCTTTCTCAAATTCAAGGTCTTTTGCCGCCTGTTTCATCTCTTTTTCAAGGTCCTTTATTAAATCAGATAGCATATCGGATTTCATATCGGATTTGAGCCGGGGCGGGTTTTCCGCTGTCCGATATTTTGCAACAATTTCCGCCGCCATGTTTTGCGCTGCTGTCTGTGTTTCATGCACAACATCAAACACAGAAACAATGTCTTTGCGAATACTCTCCGGCGTGATGCCGTGTCTGCGGTTATATGCCTTCTGAATCTCGCGGCGGCGCCCGGTTTCAGCGATTGCCTGTTTCATGGATTTGGTCACCGTATCCGCATAAAAAATCACCCTGCCGTGAAGATGCCGTGCGGCTCTGCCGCAGGTCTGAATCAGAGAGCGGGCAGAACGCAGAAAGCCTTCTTTGTCCGCATCCAGCACTGCAACTAACGAAACTTCGGGAATGTCCAGCCCTTCTCTGAGCAGATTGATGCCCACCAGCACATCAAATTTGCCGGTTCTCAGATCACGGATAATTTCAGTACGTTCCGGCGTGCTGATGTCCGCATGAAGATAGCGAACCTTTATGCCTAATTCCGCGTAATATTCGCTGAGGTCTTCAGCCATGCGCTTGGTCAGCGTCGTGACCAGCACCTTTTCCTTTTCGGCAATGCGTTTGTGAATTTCTTCAAGCAGGTCATCCACCTGATGCTCTGCTTTCCGAACTTCAATTTCAGGATCCGGCAGCCCCGTAGGTCTTACAATCAGTTCCGCCAGCGTGTTTTTTGCTTTTTCCAATTCGTAATCCGCAGGGGTTGCGGAGATATACACTGCCTGAGACACTCTTGACGCAAATTCGTCAAATTTCAGGGGGCGGTTGTCCATAGCGGACGGCAGCCGGAACCCGTATTTTACCAGCGTTTCCTTGCGGGAACGGTCGCCTTCGTACATGCCCCGCAGTTGGGGCAGGGCAATGTGGCTTTCATCAATACAGACCAGAAAATCATCAGGAAAATAATCGAGCAGCGTCGGGGGCGGCTGTCCCGGGTTACGACCTGTCAAGTGACGGGAATAATTTTCAATGCCGTTGCAGTAGCCGATTTCCAGCATCATTTCCAGATCAAAATTCGTGCGCTCCTCGATGCGCTGCGCTTCTATCAGCTTGTTTTCATTTCTGAAATATTCAATCTGCGCCTGCAATTCCGGTCTGATGCGCTCAATTGCCTTGTAAAGCCGGTCTTTGGAAGTGACAAAATGACTTGCCGGAAACACAGAAACAGCATTCAACTGTCTGATAACATTGCCTCTGAGCGGGTCAATTTCCGCTATGCTCTCGATTTCATCTCCGAAAAATTCGATGCGGATGGCTTTGTCTTGTTCATACGCAGGAAAAATTTCCACCCGGTCGCCCCGGACCCGGAACAGGCCCCGGTGAAAATCAAGATCATTGCGCTCATACTGCATTTCCACAAATCTTTTCAGCAGCCGGTCCCGGCTGAGTTCCGTATTCTTTTCAAGCGCAATTCTCATGCCGAGATAATCCTCCGGCGCGCCGAGTCCGAAGATGCAGGAAACGCTCGCCACCACAATCACATCCCGGCGGGAAAGCACGGACCGGGTCGCGGAATGCTTCATTTTGTCTATCATTTCGTTGATGGCGGAATCTTTCTGTATGTAGGTGTCGGTGACAGGCATGTAGGCTTCGGGCTGATAGTAGTCGTAATAACTGACAAAATACTCCACGGCATTTTCGGGAAAAAGCTGCCGAAATTCATTGTAAAGCTGCGCGGCAAGGGTTTTGTTTGGGGCAATGACCAGCGCGGGTTTCTGCACTTTTGCGATGACATGGGCGATGGTGAATGTCTTGCCGGAGCCTGTGACACCGAGAAGGACATGATGCGGATGCCCGGAAAGGATATTGTGCGCCAGCAATTCTATCGCAGCAGGCTGGTCGCCTTTGGGCACCATATCTGAAATCAATTTGAAAGATGACATTGTTTTGAATCTCTCGCAAAGGGCGCAAAGGGCGCAAAGTTCGCAAAAATCCGTAGGGGCTGCCCCCTGCGGCTGCCCTGAACGCCGAACACACGGGAACACACGAAACACAGGGTAAGCACGGGGGCTTACCCCTACGGTGCCTTGTACGAAAAATGTGGAACGGGTTTAAAACCCGTTCTACGAAGGGTATTTTAACCTGTTTTTTTGACAAGTGCTTTTGTTCCTGCTATCTTGCTGAAACTGAGTTTTTTGAAAAAACTCGGTTTCTTCAGCCATGCTGCCAAAAATCAAGGATGATTTTTCATTATGAAAGCACCGGATTTTGTTTCTGTTCACGGCGGACACAGCGGCGAATTCTGTCAGCACGCACAGGATTCTCTCGAAGACATCATCGCCGCCTATATCCAAAAAAAATTTGTCTGGGTCGGTATCACAGAGCATATTCCGCCCCCGGATGACCGTTTTCTGTATGCGGATCAGAAAGCCGCGGGATTGAATGCCGAAACGCTTTATTATCACTTCGGCATGTATATGTCAACATGCAGGCGCTTGCAGAAAAAATACTCGGATTCTGTAAAAATCCTTGCGGGATTCGAAACAGAAACATGCAGCGGGTCCGAGGCTTTTATCAAAAAACTTATCGCCGAATTTCAGCCCGATTATATTGTCGGTTCTGTGCATCATGTCAATGACATCGGATTTGACTGCTCGCCGGCAGATTATGAGCAGGCTGTCGTTGCTGCGGGCGGAAACGACGAGCTTTTCTGCCGATATTTCGATCTGCAATACGAGATGATAAACGCACTGCATCCGGCAGTTGTGGGACATTTTGATCTCATCCGAATCTTTGATCCTGATTATCGGACCCGTATCGAAAAACCGCTGATTCAAAAACGCATTGAACGGAATCTGCAATGTATCAAAGACCTTGATCTTATTCTTGATTTCAATCTCAGAGCCTTGTCCAAAGGTGCAAGCGAGCCGTATATTTCCCGGGCGATTCTGCGCCGGGCTTTGGAATTGGGCATTGCCGTGGTGCCGGGCGACGACTCCCACAGCGCGGAAAATGCGGGGCGTAATATGGAAAAAGGGATTGAAATCCTGCAATCGCTGGGTGCTGACACAAGATGGCGGATGCCGAAAGTTTCAAGCAGCGAATGAACACAGGTGTCTTCGTGGTTATTTTTTTTACCGCTAATCATGTATAATCCTGGTAATCATGTATAATCCTGTTTGAAAAAATAACATGATTATGATATTGAAACATAAAAAGTGTCACAGACCCACCAGGGTTTTAAAAATCCCCTTAGGGTCTGCTGTGTTTTCAATCTTGTAAATCTGAGGTCAAATTCATGAAACACGATTCATTATTTTGCAAATCACCGGATATTATTCCGCAGCCGCTCAGACAGAATATGTCGGTGCCGGAACTGGTTCAATATATGGGACAAACCTGCTTTGAAGCCCGGAATGTTTACCGGGGCGCAGAACTTTTCAGGCTTATGATCCGTGAAAACGACACGATCTGGCTCGGTATTGCCGGCGCCGGTATTGCAGGCGGCATGGGCGGAATGATTATTTCGCTTTTAGAAGCCGGTTTCTTTGATGTGATCTGCTCCACCGGCGCACAAATCTACCATGATCTTCATTTTGCCTTTGATCTGCCGGTCAAAGCCATTCATCCGCACTGGGACGACGATCTGCTCAGAAAACACGGCGATACCCGCATTTATGACATCGGCATCCGGGAAAAAGAAACCCTTGAAGCCCAGGATGAAATCATCCGCCGATTTGTCAGGGAACGGCATCATACTTTTTCCGCAGAAGGTTCGGCAAGCTGGGAGTTTAATTATCAGCTCGGGCTGTGGGTGAACGAAAAGGCGCCGCATCCTGAAAGAAGCCTGACCGCGACAGCCGCAAAAATCGGCGTTCCGATCTTCTGGGATTCATTCACCAATCATTCGATTGCCATGAATCTTGCCCGCTGCCACAGGGAAGGCTTTCCGGTGGTGTTTTCGGGCAGAAAAGATGTGCTGGATTCCGCAGCCGTCGCATTTTCGGCAGGCGGCACAGGCTTTGTGGAACTCGGCGGCGGAGGACCCAAAAATTTCATTCAGCAGACCGGACCCACCATCAGTCAGATTCTTTCCATCGCCTTTGAAGGGGCTGACAGGGGGCTTCAGATCGGAACCGCGGCAGAGCGTGAGGGAAGTCTGTCCGGCTGTACTTTCGGCGAAGCGGTCACATGGGGAAAATACCGTTCTGCGGATAACGAGAAATTGGTGCAGATTTGGGGAGAATACAGCATTATTTTTCCGCTTCTGAGCGCGTATGTGATTGACGGATGCTCTCCGCGAAAGTATAAAAATATCATCGCCCGTTTCCCGGAAATCCGAAAGACATTGGAAGACGCGGCAAGCGGAAAATTGAGAATTGAGAATTGAAAATTGAGAATTGAGAATTGAGAATTGTTTATTTCTCACTTCTCAATTTTCAATTTTCAATTCATCAGAGAACCCAGACTGTGCGAAACAATCCACAGAGGCAGCGAAACAAGAACCAGCCGGACTGTGTGTCTGCGCCAGTGGGCAATTGTTGCCGGATCACCGTCAGCAGTCAGCCCCTTCAGTTTTTTAACGTCTATATAACGGGCAGTTATCAGCATCACGACAATTATCCAATAGATAAAATCATAAACCGAGAAATAAGGAATGCTGTTGATTGTGATAAATACAGCGCAAAGACCCAGCGCCATATTCCCTATCATCATCCAGAAAATCCGTATCAGTATCGCCAGAAAGCCGGTTTCCTGTGACGGGACATTAAAATGAGGGGGATTTGAGTCAGAGAGTTTCTCTTTTGAAGATTTCGGCATAAAACCGCCTCCGGATAAAAATAAAAAATTATCCGGATGGTGGCCCGACCATCCGTCATGCCTGTGATGACACTTTGTCATCACACCCTTTTAGAAAAAATAATAAATTCTCTTTATCGGTTTTGAGAACTTATGTCAAGAAAAAAAGTGCGGCAAATTTTTTGACACGAATGAACACGAATGACTCCACGAATAAAGCACGAAGTTATTTTTTTTAACCTATTTTATAAGATTGGTCGTGTGTTTTATTCGTGAAACAATTCGTGCAATTCGTGGCAAAGCCTATTTTATAAGATTGGTCGTGCAATTCGTGGCAAAAAAAAAGCGGTTTTTACTGAAAGCTGACGGATATGAGTCTGTAAACCAGCATTCCGGCAATCCATGCCGCATCTTCGGGAGACAGGATTTCTCCTGCATTGTCATTGAAAAGAATGTTTGCCTCGGGCGGAAATTCCTCATCTCCTTCCCAGAGAATGACTTGCAGCGGCACTTTCGGCAAGGGCTTGAACTCAAAACCGGCATTTCCCGCGTCAATGGCTTTGCCGTCAAGCTTTGCCGCTGCTTTTACAAGTCCGGCTGTATTCTGTCCGAAGACTTTTTTGAGCGGATCAATGGCTCTTTTCACAAACGCGCTGAAATAAAAAGACGCGCCCGGTATTTCTCTGTAAGCAATCCAATTTTTGCTTAATTCAGGCGCGCTGCGGGTACCGATGAGATAATGAAGGATAATAACCTGTTCCTGAAGCGGAACTTCTTTTGCCGCTTCTGTCTCATCCTGAAACTGAAAATCAGGAAAACTGACCCGATACACCCGGTTGAGAAAAGGAATCCGCAAAAGATTGTCTCCTGATGTCTCAAATTCCGCACGCCGGGCAATCTCCTTCAATGACATCGCCGAAAGCGTCTCTACCGAAATTTTTTTCGCATTTATATAATCGTCAATACGTGGCATTTGTTTTTCACAGGTTCGGGGTCAGAGGTGAGAGGTCAGGGGTAAATCCCCGAACCCCGAACCTCTAACCTCTCACCTTTCTTTCATCATATTTCAAGCCATGAATCGGAATACAGCGTTTTCCCGAGAATGACATTCACGGTTTTGGCGTATTCCTGCATTTCTTTGGAAAGACCGGCGATATTCACATCTTTGCCGCCCACTGCGGGTTCATCATCGCCGACCATGCTGTAAATCAGGTCAACAATGTCCTGACGTTTGCCTTTGGCGATTTCCGTCAGCTTTTCATCCAGCGGGTCCGAAATAACCGAATACATACCGTATTTTTCCAGCATCACCATGTAGGTCTGATTCAGAATCGGGCGCAGATGAACCGGCGGACCGTTGGAAATATTGGACAATCCGCAGGTGAGGCTGCTGAATGTTCACAGGCGTCACAATGCCGTCCACCCAGATTCTTTCATTCGCGATGCCGGCTTCATTTGCCGCATAAAGCAGTTCCACGCAGAGCGCGGCGCGTTCATTTTCATCCCGGGGCAAGCCTTCGGGACCCCACATCAGCGCGATAAAATCCGCATTGTATTTGGCGGCAATAGGAATCATTTTTTCATAGCGCTCGGGACGGCACATAATCGAGTTAATCAGCGGGGGGCGGGGCGTGGGTTTATAAACTTTGAGTGCAGCCTCGATGGCGTCAACATTGGAAGTGTCCAATGCCAGCGGAATATCTGTAACGACTTCCTGAACGGTCTGAACCACCCAGGGCATCAGCTCATGACCGTCTTTTTTTGCCGGTCCCAAGTTGATGTCAATATAATCCATGCCCATTTTTTTCTGATGAAGAGCTTCTTCCTGAATCGGTTTCGGGTCTCTTTCTTTGTATGCCCTGCCGATCTTTTTGTTTATCACATTCAGACTTTCGCCAATCAGAAACATGTATCCTCCGTTTAAGTGAGAATTGAGAATTGAGAATTATCAATTCTCAATTCTCAATTTTTCTATCTCGCTTTAAGAAATGCCGGAATATGCGCGGCTTCTCTGGGTCCTACAGTCACTTTCCAGCCCGGCAGTTCTTCTTCCATGTCGCCGGCAATTGCAGCCGCATAACCGGGAATAATAATTTCCGTCTTTTTGATTTTATCCGCGATACCGCATTTTTTCACGAACATACCAACATCATCGCCGGCAAATTTTCCGGCAGCCCATGCTGTCATAACAGACAGACCTTCGGAATCTTTGACAAGCAGCCATGAGGGAACCCTGGAGCCTTCAATTTCACCGGATACGATAAAGTAGGTCAGTGCAAAATTGGTGGTCACCAGCACAGGCGACTCGGCTGTCGGGTTGTTGACTTCATAAATGCCTTGAACCACGGTCATGGGACGCTGAGGATCGGTGAAGATATTGAGGCGTTCCAGCAGCAGCGGGAAAATGCCCTCGCCCGTGAAATCGGAAAGCACGACGATGCTGCCGTATTTGGCCACAAACATGCCTGCAATCACGGTTTCCATATCTAAATTGGAAGCCATTTCGCAGGGGAAAACAATGGTGGGGAATCCCACAGCCCGGTTTCCGTTTTTGAGCGCGGCGCGGCGGATCGCAACCTGATCCTCCAATGCTTTTTTGACTTCTCTGGAACCCGGATCCAGCACAAGGTCTTTCAAACCCATTTTGGTGAGTTTGTCCGTGAGTGCGACCAACCCCTCAATGGAATCGGCTTTTACAGCAAGGGGCAGACCGCTTTCTTTTGCCAATGCGCCGAAAGCATCTGCATTCGCTGCTGTTGCCGCATAGAGAAGGGGTTTTTTGAAACCGCAGGCTTCAATTCCCGCTTTCATCACATCGGCTTTGTCTGTCATCAGAACAAGATTAAATTCTGAAGTTTCCGCGATCAGCTTTGCTTTTTTCGCAAAAGCGTCTTTATCGCCCTTTGTGTCTTTGAGCGCGACAAGCTGGGGTCTCAGGTTCAGACCGACCCGCTCAAACTGAAACGCATTCCACACTTTCAGTTTTTTTGTCAGGTCCGCTTCGGAAATATCAGCGACGACGAGAGCGGCAAAGGCCGTGGGATTATAAAATGTCTTTTCATGACGGGACAGTACGGTCTCACCGCCGACAGTAAAGGCGCGCACGCCTTTTCCGATTGCAACCGGACGAATAGGCGGCGCTGAAGCTTCAGCAAGTTGCGCTTTGGCTTCGGCGGAAACATAAGGACAACTGTCAAGTTCGGCTTTGCCCGAAGCCAGATTCATGGCAAATGCCAGACAGGTGGGAACGCCGCATTCCTTGCAGTTGGTTTTAGGGAGCAGTTTGAAAATCTGAATACCGGTTAATGCCATCTATATTGTCTCCTTTTTCTATTGAGAATTGAGAAATTGAGAATTGAGAAGTAAGATTCTTCACTTCTTTCAGAATGACAATTCAATTCTCAATTCCCGACTCTCCAATTCTCAATTCTCAATTCTCAATTCTCAATTCATCTATCCGACCAGAGGTTCCATCGAAAGTGCCGGATGTCCTTTTTTCTGAAGGAAGGGCAGAATTTCTTCCTCAGTGATTCCCACAGTTTCATCAGCGATCATATCATAGAGATTGGGGCATCCCAGAGCTGTGCCGCGTTTGATAATCCGCTCTTTGAGTTCTTCCTTGAGCATCTTGGGCATCCATACCATGCGGAGAAGTCCGCCGTCTCCCTTGATGAACTTACCCTGGGTGATATTGAATTTCGAGTGACCCACAAAACCCGGAGAAGAAGCGCCGCCGCCCATGACACCGGCAAGGGTGGTGAACTTCATTCCGCAGGGGGTCTCTCC
>JFJP01020452.1_pt1 | contig 18565 bp, 21 predicted proteins | sample 431651 | NCBI WGS metagenome assembly JFJP01 (sample SAMN02602958, study PRJNA72255) | Microbial mat metagenome, whole genome shotgun sequencing project. | biome: fresh water; feature: sink hole; material: water; isolation source: purple microbial (photo- and chemosynthetic) mats found in...
GGTCGTGCTGAAAAACGCCATGCATTTCGCATCGGAAGCAAGTGGCACCTCAAGGCCGACAGAGGGGTTCGTTAAGTCAGGTGCCATTGGCCATCCTGCTCCCATCCCTCAGGACGGTACGGGACAGGGCCAAGGCGCAGTCGTGCGCTAGCAATCTGCGCCAGATCGGATTCGCCATCACGGCCTATGGCGCCGACAACCACGGCCAGCTGCCCCCGTTCGCGGTGTCCGGAAGCCTGGTTCCCGCCGACTGGCTGGCTGCCGAACCGACCCTGGTCTACGGCTGCAGTTGGTACCACGAACCGATCCTCGGCCAGTACATCGAATTGAAGACGGCAGCCACCCTGCTGTCCTCGCGGGTCAAGCAGGTTGCGAAATGCCCAGCGAGCAAATTCACCGAGGCCAATGGCCAGGTCACTGCCAGCCTGGGACTGAACACCACCTTCTTCCCCCAGGTCAACACCGCCGGGACCTGGCCGTCCCCTGTCCTGCAGCGGCTGGGACGGCCCCTCGCGTCGACCGTGGCCGGGATCGACGGCATCGAACGGTTCAACCCTGGCTATGGATCTCCCCCACCAACCTATGGGGTAGCTGACGACGACCCGTCCCTCAACTGGTCTATCGGCATGCCCAACTCGATGACCAACTGGCGCAAGCGCCATAACGGTGGCGCCAACATCCTCTACTTCGACGGCCATGTGGTCACCGCTCCGGATCCGCGTCAACTCGCGCTGTCCAGAACCAGCATCTTCAACTGAGGACGGCCCGGCTCACCGGGTTGCCACCTCGATGGTCATCGCGGAGGATGGCAGCCATGCGCACGGCCTTGTTCCTGATGCTCTGCGTCCTGCTGCCAGCCACCGAGGAGCCGGACGAGGGCGCCGCCCATGTCGCCGGGCTGGCCAAGCGTCACGATCTGTCCGGCTTCCACCACGAGCGCTGCGGCGCGTTCCTCGTGCTCAGCGACGAGGCCGACCCGCGCCGCCGCACCCGTCATGTCGCGACCGTGGCATGGTTTTCCACCGCCATGCGCCGCATGTACTTCGACCGTGATCCTGAAGGGCTGACGGACATCTGGCTGTTCAAGGACAAGGCCAGCTACGAGACCACGGGCACGGCCTTCTTTGGCCGCGGCCCAGACTCCCCCTACGGCTACTTCTCGCCCCGGCATGGGCTGGTGATGAACATAGCCACCGGTGGGGGCACCCTCTGCCACGAACTGGTCCATGCCTACATGCGGGCCAACTTCCCGGCCTGCCCCGATTGGCTGAACGAAGGCTTGGCGTCCCTCTACGAGCAATGCGGCCAGCTGGGCGACCTCGCCACCGGCATGGTCAATTGGCGACTGAAAGGCCTGCAGGAGGCGATCACCGCCCGCACGCTGCCGACCTTCGAGGCGCTCTGCACAACGGACTTCTATGGTGCCAACAGCGGCCGGAACTACGCCCAGGCGCGCTATCTCTGCCTCCATCTGCAGGAGACCGGCGGGCTCGGCCGACTGGTGCAGGAGGCGATGCGCGACCAGGCGACGGACCCCACCGCCTGGAAGACACTCGTCCGCGTCCTGGGCGAGCCGGACCTGACCGCCTGGCAGCAGCGCTGGGAGCGCTGGGTACTGGCCTTGCAGCCACCCCGCTGAGTCCTGGCCTTCCGGCCCCAGGCGGGCAGCATGAGGGCATGGGCATCTTCGAATCGCTGAAGCGCACCTTCAATGTCGGCGGCTGCGCCATCTCCATCCAGACCGCTGCGGAGACGATCCGCCAGGGCGGGACGGTCAGCGGGACCGTCGAACTGCGCGGTGGCGGCTACGTCCAGGAGGCACGCTGCCTGCGCATCGCCCTGGTCGAGTTCTGGACCGAGAGCCGGGGTACCGGCAAGAGCCGGCGCACCGTCACCGTCACGCATGAGGCGGCGACGGAGACGCTCGCCAGCCCCTTCACCATCGCCGTCGACCAGAGCGTCAGCCTACCGTACCGTCTCGCCCTGCCGCTCGACGCCAGACTGTCCGAACCCGGCAGACCGCAGGGCTGGCGACTGACCGTCGAGATGGACGTTCCTGGCGCGGTCGACCCCTCGGGCAGCCTGGACCTGCGCGTCGAACCGGCAGCGGCGCTGCTTGAACTGGTCGAGCTGTGGGGCGAGGTGCTGCTCTGGCCGGAGCAACCGGCCAGCCGCTCATGGAATCGCAGCGACCGCACCACCTGCTTCCGTTTCTCTCCACCGCCCGATCTGACCAGCGAGTTCGACTTCCTCGACATCGCCTGCAAGCCCCTGGGCGGGGATTGGTACGCCGCCCTGTCATTCGATTTGCAGGAGAAGGGCTTCCTCGACCGGCTGAAGGCGGTCATCAACATCGACAAGGCCAAGGGCGGACTGCGCATCCCGGCCGCCGCCCTGTCCGGCGATCAGGCCGCGAGGGCCGCCAGCGCCAAGGAGATGGTCGGCATCATGCAGGGGATCATCGCCAAGCGCAGCAGTTGATCATCCGCCGTCACGACTCGTCGGCCCGCGCCTTCAGCACGGACATGAACGCTTCCTGGGGCACTTCCACGCTGCCGATCATCTTCATGCGCTTCTTGCCTTCCTTCTGCTTCTCGAGCAGCTTGCGCTTTCTCGAGATGTCGCCGCCGTCGTAGCTCTTGATCGTCTCGCGGGCGACCACGCGGGTGCCGATGGCGGCCTGCAGGGCGATCTCGAAGAGATGCTTCGGGATCTCCTCCTTGAGGCTCTTGATGATCGCGCGGCCACGCCGTTCGGCGACGGTGCGGTGGCAGATGAAGGCCAGCGCGTCGCACGGGTTGTTGTGCACCAGGATGTCGACGCGCACGAGTTCGGAGACTTGGTAGCCGCTCAGCTCGTAGTCCATGGTGCCGTAGCCCTGGGTCACCGTCTTCAGCTTGTCGAACAGGTCGAAGATGACTTCGGCCAGCGGCATGCGGTAGGTCAGGCGGCAGCGGTGCTGGCCGAGGTAGTCCTGCTTGAGGAACTGGCCGCGGCGGTCCTGGACCAGCTGCATCACCGTGCCGATGCGGTCGGCGGGGACGAAGAAGTTGATGTCGACCACCGGCTCCTCGATCGAGTCGTAGCCGTCCTTGGGCAGCTCGCCCGGGGTGGTGATCTCAATGGTGCGCGGCTGTCCGTCCTCGCTCATCATCCCGCGCAGGTTGACCCGGTAGGTCACCGTCGGAGCGGTCTGCACCATGTCGAGATCGTGCTCGCGCTCGAGGCGCTCCTGGCAGATCTCCATGTGCAGCATGCCGAGGAAGCCGCAGCGGAAGCCCCAGCGCGCCGCCGCTCTCCGGCACCCACACGAACGAGGCGTCGTTGAGGCTGAACTTCTCGACCGCCTCGCGCAGCTGGTCGTAGGTGGTCTCGCCCGAGGGGTAGAGCCCGCAGTACACCATCGGCTTCATCTCGCGGAAGCCGGGCAGCGGCTCGGCTGGCGAATCGGCCAGGGTGATGGTGTCGCCGACCTTCACATCGTGCAGGGTCTTGATCGCGGCGCAGATGTAGCCCACCTCGCCGGCGAACAGCCCTTCCGGGCTGGTCTCCATCTTGGGGCGCAGGCGGCCGATGTCGCTGACCTCGTAGAGCCGGTCGCTGCGGATCAGGCGGATCTTGTCGCCCTTGCGGATGGCACCGTTCTTGACCCGCACGTAGAGGATGATGCCACGGTAGTCGTCGTAGATCGCGTCGAAGATCAGCGCCTGGGTCGGGGCGCTCCGGTCGCCGGTCGGGGCGGGGATCTCTCGCACCACCGCCTTGAGGATGTCGTCGATGCCGATGCCGGTCTTGGCGCTGGCCAGGATGGCCTGGTCGGCGGGGTGGGCGAGCGCCTCCTCGATCTCGGCCTTGACCTCCTCGGGACGGGCGCTGGGCAGGTCGACCTTGTTGATCGTCGGGATGACCGCCAGGTGCAGGGCGTCGGCAAGCAGGAAGTTGGCCACCGTCTGGGCCTGCACGCCCTGGGTCGCGTCGACCACCAGCAGGCAGCCGTCGCAGGCCTGCAGGCTGCGCGTCACCTCATAGCTGAAATCGACGTGTCCGGGGGTGTCGATGAGGTTGAGCTGGTAGGTCTCGCCGTCGTCGTGCTTGTAGGACAGACACACCGACTTCGCCTTGATGGTGATGCCGCGCTCGCGCTCGAGGTCCATACTGTCGAGGACTTCCAGTTCCTTGTCGTCCTTCTGACCCATCGCCCCGCACCGCTCCAGCAGACGCTCGGCCAGGGTCGACTTGCCGTGGTCGATGTGCGCAATGATACAGAAATTACGGATGAGGCGCTGGGGATGAGGCATGGCTGGCGGAGGGGCGGCAGAGTGCCAACCCCGTCCCTTTGGGCAACCAGCGTTCTGGTGCGAACCGCGAACCGTTTCTTGGCTTCCCCGCCAACCCGCCGATACTGCGGGGGATGTCCCTCCCCGACCCCCTCCTCGGTACCCTGGTCGGCTCGATCCGCATCCAGGCCCGGCTTGGCGCCGGGGCCATGGGCGTGGTCTACCGCGGTCGGCACGAGGTGCTCGACAAGGAGGTCGCGGTCAAGGTGCTGGGGCACGTGCGGGGAGACATGGGGCACGCCCGCCAGCGCTTCCTGCGCGAGGGGCAGGCCGCCGCCAAGGTCGCCCACGTCAACGTGGTGCAGGTGTTCGAGGCCGGCATGCACCAGGGACAGCCGTACCTGGTCATGGAACTGGTCGTCGGCCACAGCCTGGGCAGCCTGCTCGATGAGGTGGCCCGCAAGAACGGCCGGCCGACCGGCCTGCCACCGGAGACGGTGACGCGACTCGGCGCCGGCATCGCACTCGGCATCCAGGCGATCCACGCCGCCGGGGTGGTCCACCGCGATATCAAGCCCGACAACGTCATGGTCGCCGCCGACCGCACGCCCAAAGTCGCCGATCTCGGCCTGGCCAAGGAGGTCGCCGCCCCGGACGAGCTGCGCCTGACCGGCACCGGCATGGTCGTCGGCACGCCGCTCTACTGCGCTCCAGAGGCGATCCGCAACCCACAGGACATCGGTCCGGCGGCCGACATCTACAGCCTCGGCGCAACGCTCTACCACATGCTGACCGGCAAGCCGCCATTCGACGGCGACACCGCCTATGCGGTGATGCGCGCCCATCTCGAGGACCGGCCCCGCGATCTGCGTGAGCTGGTGCCGGGCATACCGGCCAGTCTCGCCAGCCTGGTCGAGCTGTGCATGGAGAAGGATCCGGCCCGCCGCCCCAGCGCCCTGCAGATCGCCGAAGCCCTCTCCGGCGGCACCACGTTGAAGGCGCGCCAGCGGGTCGGGCTGGTCGGTCTGATCGCCGTCGGCTGCCTGGCGGTCGGCGCCGGCGGGGCGGCCGCCTGGTGGTTCCTGCGCCCTCCGGTGGTGGTCGAGGCACCGGTGACCACCACCGGCTCGATCCAGCTGCAGTGCCTGCACCCGCGCCTGCGCGCGCGCATCGACGGCGGCCTGTGGCAGACCCCGCGGCCCGAAGGGCTGACCGTGCAACCCGGCAAGCGCAAGGTCGAGGTCGAGGCCGACCAGCCCGGGCCGCTGCTGCGCTGGAGCGGCGAGACCACCGTGCCGGGCTCAGGGCAGATCCAGCTGGCGGTAGAGCTCGCCTCCGTACCCGTGCCCGAGGTGCGGCTGCCCATGCCTGGCGCCGGCATGCTCTACCTTGCCGGCGAGGCGGTGGGCACCGAGCCGACTGCCAGTGTGACCATGGCCGGCACCTGGCCGATGGCGCGCTGGGAGGGCGTGCTCTGGCGCACCCGCACCTTTCGGGTGGAGGCCAACGGACAGGCCAACCTGCTGCGCGAAGGCTCGTTCGAGCGGCCCGACGGCGAGGCGCGCTGGCGCGTGGCCGACGACCATGGTCAGCCGGTCGAGGCCCACCACGTCATCTGCTGGTGGGAGGCCGAGCGCATGCGCAAGGACGCCGGCCTGCCCGAACCGGCTGGCTGGCAGGAGCAGGCGCTGCGGCCGGCCCAGCCCGCCCTGCGCCTGCGCGCCGACCTGGTCGAAGTCATCCTCCAACGTCTGCGTCCGGCCGCCGCCCTGCCTGAGCGCACGATCGCCACCGGTTTCGCCGCCCGCCTGCGCCAACCGGTGTGGTACGCCGATGCCCGTGGCCAGCCAGCCCTGGTCGGCGGCGGCAGCGGCGCCATCGCCGGCACGCTGGTGGTGGTGCCGGCAGCTGCCCTGCCGAAGTGACCATTCGTCGAATTGAACAGGAGGGAACGGAGTGAACGGAGGCGGATCAGCCGACCGTCTCCGTTATCTCCGTTGCCTCCTGTTCAAGAATCTCAGCTGAAGATCGAGAGCTGCTGGCCCTTGGTGCGGGCGAAGTCGACCGGCTTGGCGTGCGCGGTGTGCATCTTGGCCCAGCGCCGCCCATACAGCACCTCGGCGAGGTCCCACAGATTGGCGCAGTCGGCCTTGCAGTAGGTGGTGATCTTCTTGTAGGCCGCGGCATCTCCGTTCTTCCACGCGCCCCAGAGGCTGATCGCCTCGTTGCCACGCATGCCGGCGATGTCGCCACCGCGGCTGATGCCGACCTGCTTCTCGATATCCTTCAGCCCGCCGCTGATGCCCAGGGCCCGGGCCAGGATGAGCAGATCGAGATGCGGCTGGTCGATGCGCACCCCAGCCTCCTTGAAATGCCGCTCGATGAAGGGCAGATCGAAGTTCTCCCCGTTGAAGGTGACGATGAGGTCGTAGTCCTTCAAGGCGGCCGGAAAGCGTTCGAGCGGCTCGTCGCCAGGCATCGGCTTGCCGGCGACGAATACGCGCTGGCGATCGCGGTCGACCAGGCCGATGACGGTGATCTGGTCGTAACCGGGCGTCAGTCCGGTGGTCTCGATGTCGACCAGGGCGATGCGTGCAGCCGGGCAGTATCCACGCCACAGCCGCCATGCCTCCGGCGGCCTGAAATTGGTCTTGAACCAGACCCGGTCGCGGGCGGCCAGCGCCTTCTGCGCCTCGCCGATCGCCTCCGCCAACTTGCCGGCGCGCGAGCCCCCCACCCCCTCGACGACCTCCTCGGGGTGCGCTTTGGCGAGGTCCCAATCGAGCACGCCGCGTGCCCACAGACCCCGTTCGAGATCCTCGGTCATGCCCTTGGCGAAGGAGAAGCTGGCGGTGAGCATCCCGGCGATGCTGGATCGGATCGGGGAAAGGGAAGGGGCCGTGGACGCCTCCCTGGTTTACGCACGACAGCGCGCAAGTGGCGCGCACTGCCAGGGGCCGGATCCACGGTTGCCAGGCCCCTCCACGGGGTGTACCGTCCGTGGCATGTTCGAACTGGTGTTCGTCACAGGGTCGCGCGCCGGCGAGGTCGTCGCGGTCAAGAGTTCGCTGATGGCCGGGCGCAGCCCGGAGTGCTCGCTTGAGGTCCCCGACCCCAACGCCAGCCGTCAGCACGCCCGCGTCGTCTTCGACGGCACCGGCCTGACGCTGGTCGACAACCGCAGTGCCAACGGGACGTTCCTCAACGAGAAGCGCGTCACCGAGCCGATGCGGCTGAAGCACGATGACGTCTTCCGCCTGGGCGAGACGCGTATCCGCATCCAGGCCAGGCGCGGCGGCACGGTGGAGCCTGGCAGCGAGTCGGTCTTCGGCTTCCACGACTCCGAGGCGGATCTCAGCCAGTCGATCGTCATGCCGATGGCCGATCTGGCGCAGCAGAGCCGCTCGCCCGACGCCGCCGACCGCCGCTTCGCCGGACTGCTCAAGGCGATGAACCTGAGCAAGGACATCAACCAGCTCGACCGCGTGCTGGAAGGCATCATCGAGGTGATGTTCGAACTGTTCCCGCAGACCGAACGCGGCTTCCTGATGCTCGGCAAGACGGTCGAGGCGTTGCAGCCGAAGGCCGTGCGGGTGCGCAACGCCAGCGGGACCCAGGAGGCGCCCAAGGTTTCGACCTCGATCTGCCGCAAGGCGCTGGTGGAGAAGGCTGCCTTCCTGTTCAACGACTCCAACCCCGGCGATTTCGACCAGGGCATGTCGATCGTCTCGCTGAAGATCCGCAGCGCGATGACCGTGCCGCTGATCGTCGACAACGAGATCCTCGGCCTGCTCCAGGTCGACACCACCGACCGGGCCCGCGCCTTCACCTCGAAGGATCTCGAACTCGCCGCCGCGGTCAGCCAGGTCGCCTCCATTGCGCTGAAGAATTCGCAGCAGATCACCGATCTGGCCTCGGTCACCCGTACCAAGGACAACCTCTGCCGGTTCCTGCCCGGACCGGTCGCGCAGCAGGTCCTCGACGGCAAGCTCGAACTGGCGCTAGGCGGAAAGACCTACGCCGGCACCGTGCTGTTCAGCGACATCGTCGGCTTCACCCGCATGTCCGAGACGATGGCTCCAGAGCGCGTCGTCGAACTGATGAACAAGTATTTCGAACGCATGGTTCCGTGCATCCGCAACGAGGGCGGTTCGATCGACAAGTTCATCGGTGACGCGATCATGGCCTTCTGGGGCGTGCCGATCGCCACCGACAACAGCGCCAGCCAGGGCGTCGCCGCGGCCCTGGGCATGCAGATCGCGCTGCTGGGCTTCAACAGCCTCGAACGGTCCCAGGGCCGCCAAGCCATCGGCCACGGCATCGGCCTGAACACCGGTCCGGTGGTCGCGGGAAACATCGGCTCCACCGACACCATCTCCTACACCCTGCTGGGCGATACCGTCAACACCGCCAGCCGCATCGAGCACCACGCGATGAAGGAGCAGGTCCTGGTCAGCCAGTCGACCTGGGAGGCTCTCGGCGGCGCCGGCTACGGCATCCGCATGCCGCCGGTCAACGTGCGCAACAAGACCGAGGCGCTGTCGCTGTGCGCGCTGCGCGGCCTGGGTCGCGACGCCGGCGAAATCATGCTGTTCCTGCCGGTCGACAGCGGCGGCGTGCGCTGCTGGCTGATCCGCCGGCTCTCCGACCAGACCTTCATCCTGCTGCACCCCGCCAGCCACGATCCCGCCGCCCATCTGATGGCCTCGGCGGCGGTCGAATGGCCCGGCTGCGGACTCGGCACGCCGGTCGTGCTCGCCACCCTGCCGGCGCAGAACGCCGACGGCACGCTGAACCGCAGCCAGATCAAGCTGGACGACATCACCCTCGGCGGACTGCTCGGACCGCAGCCGCTCCCCTGCCCGCTGGGCTGGGACTCGCTGGTCCGCTGATGCCCGGCCTGCCTGCCGATCCAGACGCCTGGCGCGAGGAGATCGACGCCGCCTTCGCCACCGCGCGGTCCGAACTCGCCAGCGGGGATGATGCCGGGGACGAGGAGCTGTGGCACCACATGGAGGATCGCGCCGTCGCCCTGGCGCGCGAGGCCCGCGGCCTGCCCCAACTCGCCGGCGGGCAGGAGGATCTCGACCGCATCGTCGACGCGATCACCGACCTGACCGAACGCCTGCGCCGCTTCGGCGGCGGCGACCCCGACGACCACCACATCTCCGAGGAGCAGTTCTTCCTGCTCTACTACCTCGCCGCCCAGGTGCATGGCCAGGCGCTGCCGGAGGGTGAGGCCGGCGCGGTGGTGCAGGCCTGCTGGGAGGACGCCGACGGCGAGGAGGATGGGGACGGCGAGGAGGATGAGCCCTGGGAGATCAAGCGTCCACCACCCGCGACCCCCGCCGCCTGGCTGGAGGAGGTGGCCGCCGCCTGGCGCGAGGCCGGCAGACCTCCGCCGCTGCACACCTCCGACGGACGCCCGGTGGTCGCGGCCGGGCATGACCTGCGCGAATCCGGCGTCATCCTCGCCCTGCACCGCCGCGGCTGCACCCCGCCGGCAGAGGGCGTGTACGGCTTGATCGGCGTGATCAGCGAGATGGAGGCGGACATCGCCACCCTCGGGCCGGAGCTGGCCACCCTGAAGCGCAACCCGGTGATGGCCTTCGTTCTGTACTACGTGTGGACGCACATCCTCATCGGGCACGCCGACGAGCCGACGGCGATGGCGGTAGTGCAGCGAGCCTCGACCCATCTCGACACATTCGGCGACGGCGGTGCCGCTCCACGCCGGGGCAGTTCGCGCTTCAGGCGGACGAATTAGGTCATTGCCGCGCATTGCTCCAGGGGTCAGGTTCATTGCCGCGCATTGCCCCAGGGGTTAGGGTCGTATGGCAGGAACTACCTGGACCTCGACGATCACATCATCCACACGACCCTGACCCCGAACCCCTGGGGCAATGACGGGGGCAATGGATGCACCTCTACCTCCACGTCCCCTATTGCGCGGCCAAGTGCCCATACTGCGACTTCAATTCGATCGCAGGGCGCGAGACCGAGCACGCCGCCTATGTCGAGGCGCTGGTCGCCGAGGTCCGACGGCTGCCGGTGGGGCCCTACAGCACCGTCTTCATCGGCGGCGGCACGCCGACCCTGCTGGGCGCACGGCTGCTGGAGCGCCTGCTCGCCGGCGTGCGCGGGCACATCTCCCTCGCCGACGGCTACGAATGGACCTGCGAGGCCAACCCGGGCTCCTCCGATGCCGAGCGCTTCGCCGTGCTGGCGGCGCACGGGGTCAACCGCCTGAGCCTGGGCGTGCAGAGCACGCACCAGCACCACCTGCGCTTCCTCGGCCGGGTGCACGACGCGGCCGAGGCTGACCGCGCCATCGCCGCCGCCTGCGCGGCGGTGCCGCGGGTCTCCGCCGACCTGATGTTCGGCCTGCCTGGACAGACCAGCGCGGAGGTCGAGGCCGACCTGCTGCTGTACCGGCGCCACCGCCTGGACCATGCCTCGGTCTACCACCTCGCCTTCGAGCCGGGCACCGAGTTCCATGCCCGCCGCGCCCGTGGCGAACTCGCCGACATCGACGGCGATGCCAGCCGGCAGCTTATCGAACTGGTCGCAGGGCGTCTGGCGGACCTCGGGTTGCAGGCCTACGAGACCTCCAATTTCGCGGTGCCGGGCAGCGAATGTCGCCACAACCTGGCCTACTGGCGCCTGGCTGACTACCATGCGGCAGGGGCCGGCGCGGTGAGCACCGTGGGCGGGGAACGCCTGACCCGCGAGAAGCATCCTGCGGCCTACATTGCGGCGATCGCATCCGGTGGCGATGCGGTGTGGAGGCGCGAGTCGATCTCACCGCTCGAACGGATTCGCGAGGCCTGGATGCTCGGCCTGCGCCTGACCGAAGGCGTGGACCTCGAGCGGCTGGCCGCGCTCGGCGACAGCCCGGAACGCTGGCTGCCCATCGCCGGACAACTCGCCGACCTCGACCTCGTCGTCCTGCAGCCTGGCCGCCGTCTGCGCTTGGCTCCGGGCGCCCGTCACGCCCAGGACGAGATCACGGTGCGGCTCATGCCGTGAACCCAGGTCACGGCTTGGGCATGGAGGAATCGGTTCCGAGCGCTAACATGCCGCCGCCGCTGCACCGGATACCCCGCCATGACGCAACCGCCCGCCCCGTACGCCATCGCCACCACCCGCAACGCCGGCGCCCTGGTCATCAGCCTCTCCGGATGCCTGGATGACGAGGCCTGCGCCGGGCTCAAACACGCGATCGCAGCCGAGCTCGCCCGCCCCGCGCCCCAGATCATCGTCGAGATGTCGGGATTGCGCTATGTCGCCAGCGCCGGCATCGCCGTTCTGATCCAGGCCCAGAAGCAAGTCCGTGCGGCCAATGGCGCCCTGCACCTGTGCCAGGCCTCGGAGGCGGTGCAGGAGGTGTTCGTCGTGCTCAACCTCGCGTCGATCATCCCCATCCACCGCACCATGGCCCAGGCCCTGCTGGCGGCGGCTGAGCCGAACGGCGGCTGACCATCCCCCCCCCATTGCCCACCCGACCCACCCTCCTACCTTCCCAGCGTGCCCTCCGTCAACTGGTCGATGACCGCGATCGGCTATCCACCCCACGCCAAGGCCGGGGTGCGCGTGGTCGCCGTGTCGCACATGTCGACCTTCGCCGCCCTGCGCTTCTGCGAAGACATCGGCATCCGCACCGGTTGGATCCTGGCTGAGGGGTCGCAGCCTCAGCTCGAGCAGGTCGAAGCGGGCGCTCCGACCTGGGTCGCCCTCGGCAAGCTGTTCTCAGATGCCCGCATCGTGGCCACCGAGGGCCTGGCCAGCGGGCGTCTGGTGTTCGCCGCCGCCACACCGGCAGCCGGCCGGCCCCTCGCCGACCGTCCCCTGACCGCCTGGGCCGAACAGCACCTCCAGCCCTGGCTGGAGGTGATCGACAACGAGATCTGCCTGTGGGGAGGCCTCGCCGATCCGCAGCTGTCCCGGCTCCTGGCTTGGTACGTATGCCAGCGGCCGCTGGAGGCCGACTGGAAGAACGTACGCGTCGAGTCGCGCAGCTTCGCCCGCCTCCGCCAGGGCCTCTTCGAGCACGGCTGGACCAGGAACCTCGCGCTGGTGCGCAGCGACCGCAAGACCGTCGATCTGTGGGGAGGCGTACACCGCACCTGCATGCTCGACCACACCGGACTGCCCCTCCCCGGCCAGGCGAATGCCGGTCTGCGCATGCGTCTCGACCTCGGCGAACTGAGCGCCTCCGAGCTGACCGAGCGCTGTCCGGTCGCCGACGATACCGGCAAGCTGGCGCCTGGACGGCTCAGCGGCCTGTGGAATGCTTGAGGACGGCGCGATGCGTCGCGTCTTCATCGCCCTCGGGCTGATCACCGCGCTCCTCGGCCTGATCCTGTGCTGGCCGCTGACCCGGGCCTTCCTGACCTACGAACGCGGCCATGCCCGGGTGCTGGATGTCTACCGCACCCCGCAGCCGGAGGGCCAGGTCAGCCTGCGTGCCGTCTGGGAGGTCGAGGTCTCCCCCGGCCGCTGGCTGCTCGGTGATCTGCAACGCAACCAGTTCTTCCGCCCGATGGATGATCCGGTCCTGCCCGCGACCGAGGCCGAGGCGGTGACCGCCCGCATCCTGCCCGACCACCTCGGTCGGCAGACGCTGGTCCGGGCCTTCTGGAGCCCGAACGATCCTGACGGAACAGCGTTCATCATAGATGTGAGCGAATCCCATCCGTGGCGCCGCTATATACTCGGCCTTGCCGCCTGCGGCGCCGGCCTGATCACCGCCCGGTTGGCCTGGGCCTCGCGACGCTGGAGGTCGGCTTGAACGTCCGGATCATCCTCGCTCTGCTGGCCGTGATGGCCCTGCCCGCCGCCGATCCGCTGCCGGCCGCCCCTGCCGGCGTGGTCGAATTGCACGGCACCTTCCATGGCGAACGCTTCTGGGCCCGGCTGAACCTGCCGGAAGCGCGCTTCAACAACCACCGCATGCTGGAACTGCTCTACACCCCGCCCAAGCCTGAGGCGGTCGCCGGCGCGCATCTGGTCGACTGCCCGTTCCTGCTGCTCGACGAGCGGTTGCGCCTGATGGCCTGGAACGGACGCGACACCACCCAGCAGGTCCTGCCGACCAAGGGTGGATACCGCATCGTACGCGAGCTCGATCGCCCCATCGAGGTGGGCAAGGATAGCGCGCCCGACAGCGCGCCCGACAGCGATGAGCGCGACATCGCCATGCCGCGCGGCTGGGATGAGCGTCTGGCGCCGGTGATGTTGGCGTTGATCTGGCGAGCCGGGTCGCGGGGCGAGATGCCCATCGCCGACTTCTTCGGCCCTCCGGCCGCCGCGTCCTCGGTCTCGTGGCTGGACGGCGCCGTGACTGTCGGCGGCCGGCCCTTCCGCGTCACAGCCGACGCCGACGGACGCCTGGCCCGCCTCGATGACGCCGCGGGCACCGCCATGCTCACCGTGACCGCCTGGACGAAGCCATGAGAATCCTCCGTCTCCGTTCAGGATCCTGGGCAGCCACGCTGCTCCTCCCGCTTCTCATCGCCGTTGCCGCCGGCTGCACCAGCAACCGTGAACCTCTCGAACCACGCCTTGAGGCGATCCGCACCTACGGCTGGCCGGCCAGCGTGATCAACCCGACACCGGAATGGAACCCCGGCACCAGCCTCATCCTGGCCAGATCGCTGGGCGGTTTCTCGATCTTCGAGGAGGGCGGCCGAGGCGAGCAGCGCTTCGCCTCGGATGACCGCCGCGAGTGCCACAACGCCCGTTGGCTGAACCGCGACCAGTTCGTCTTCGGCCCGGGATGGAACGCCCGCCGCGCTCCCGACGGTACGGTCACCGTCCCCACCGATGGCATCACCCTGGTGACCATGGCCGAGGGCAAGCCGGTGAAGAAGGAACAGCTATCCGACCGGGGCGCCACACCGCGCCCCGCGGGCGGGAACCGCATCGTCGCGCAGGATGGCAGCCGCATCATCTTCATCGACAGCCGCGCCAAGATCGAAGAGTTCGGCGAGGGCTTCGATGCCGTGCCGCAACCCGACGGACCTGGCCTGTGCTGGCGCGACACTCCCGCCTTCGAACCCGACTGGTGGACCGGTCGCGAGACGGCTGGCGTCATGCATGTGCGATGGCGGGCTGGCAAGGTCGACGACATAGCTGGTGGCATGGAGGCCGCCTGGACCCGTCATGGCGGGGTACTGGCGACCGTGCAGCTCGCACCAGCTCCTGCCGGACAACCGTGGTGGACTGGCGGGACACGCATCGTGCATCTCGCAGGTCCGGGCCTCCCGGCCGCAACGATCCGCGATGGCGCTCGCGAGCCCGTCCCCCACCCCCTCGCCGACCTGCTGGCCTGGGTCGGCGATGACGGCGGGATCTGGATCGGGACGTTGCGCCCCGATGGCTGGACCGAACGCGTGGCCGTGGCCGGTTCGCGTCCGCGCTGGAGTCACGACGGCCTGCGCCTCGCCTGGCTCGAGCCGCCGGCGGCGGTCTCCCAAGTGCCCGCCATCCGGGTCGCCGTGCTGGCGGTGCGCTGATGCGGATCGCCAGTCTGCTCGCTGCCGCCGCCTTGCTGCGCGCTGCCAGCGCCGGCGATGTCATCGCAGCGGCTGACGCCTCGCTGACGGAGGTGCAGCGCGAGGAACCCGGTTCGACCGCACGCGCCGAGGCCATCGCCGCGGCGCTGGAAGGCGCGGAACTGCCGCCGGCCGAGCGCCTGGCCGTCCGCCTGGCCCTGGCCGAGGCCTGGCTCGATGGCCACCAGCCCCTGCGCTGCGCCGAGATCGCCACCTCCCTGATGACGGATGGCGGACTCGACGCGGCCTTGCGTGAACGGGCCGCCCTGGCGCGCGCAGCCGCCGCCCGCGCCCTGCTGCGCGACGGCTCGCGCGAGGCCGCCGTGGCAGAGCTCGACGCCCTGTCCTCGGCCGGCGAGGCTGGCCCGCGAGCCGCTGCGCATCTGCACATCGCCCGCGCCGAGGTCGGCATGGCGCTCAACGAGGAGCGCAAGCCAGCCGACATACCTGCGGCCCTCGCCTCGCTAGACACTGCGCTGGGCTTGCTCAAAGACGTGCCTCCGGCCGAACGCATCCCGGTCTACCTCCTCCGTCTGACCGCCATGGAGCGCGGTGGAGCCAAGCCGGCCGAGGTGCTGGCATGGATCCAGGCCCGCGTCGCCGATCCTGCCGCCGCCGAGATCGCCGCCAGCGCGATCACCGCCAGCGATCGCATGGTCGGCCAACCTGCCCCGGCGCTGACGGCTCCTCGTCTGGACAAGCCCGGCGAGACCTTCGACCTGGCCGCCCTGCGCGGCAAGCCGGTGCTGGTCGACTTCTTCGCCAGCTGGTGCGCCCCGTGCGCCGCGGTCGCCCCGGCGGTGGCCCGATTCGCCGCCCAGCATCCGGACGTGCATGTCGTCGGGGTCAGTCTCGACAATCCGCAGACCATGGGCGAATTGCCCGCCTTCCTCGCCAAGCACGCCATGACGTGGCCGGTGGTCGGCGAGAGCCTCGGCTGGGACGGCGATCTCGACGACGCCTGGCGGGTCGACGGCATCCCGAGCCTCATCCTGGTTGCGGCTGACGGGACGGTGGCGGCGAACGAACTGGTCGGCGGCACCACGCAGGAGACCCTCGACAAGCTCGAGGAAGCCCTGCGTGTCCTGCCCAAGACGGGCAAAGGGATCGAGGCCCCGTTCCCCTGACGCGTCCAAGGCTGCGGCGCTCTGGCATGGCCCATCCTTCCGATGATGCTACCCCGACGCCCGGAGGCACGCCATGACCGCCATGCCAGCATTCAGCCTACCCGGTTCAGACGGTGCGATGACCTCGTCCAAGAGCCTGGCCGGCAGCCCGTACGTACTTTACTTCTACCCCCGGGACATGACTCCGGGCTGCACCACCGAGTCCTGCGACTTCCGAGATCGACAGCCGGAACTGAAGAAGCTGGGCATACCGGTGTTCGGCGTTTCGACCGACCCGCTCGAGCGGCACGCCAAGTTCATCGCCAAGGAGAAGCTGAACTTCACCCTGCTGTCCGATGAGCAGCACATCCTGGCCGAAGCGCTGGGGGTGTGGAAGGAGAAGAACATGTACGGCAAGAAGAGTTGGGGCATCGAACGGTCCACCTTTCTGGTCGACGCCCAGGGCCAGATCGTCCGGGAGTGGCGCAAGGTGAAGGTGGACGGCCACGCCGCCGAAGTCGTGGCGGCGGCAACGGCGCTGGCAAAGCCACGCTGAATCCGCCGGGGATAGAGTGGGGGTCGTCAACCCTGGGCGAAGGAGGCCGTCGGAATCGCCCAAAGGAGCTGGCCGCTGCGTGCCTGATCAAGCCGAACGGCCGGGTTCCTGGCTTGAGGGCGTGGCTGAGGCCGTGGTCCAGGTGGGCGGCACCGACAGCGCTGATCTCCTGGCGATGGCAGCAGACCGAGCTGCCTCCGGTTTGGGTGGTTACGCAGAAGTGGATGCAGGCGACCCAGAACAGGCGCTCAAGGCCATGGAAGCCGAACTCGGAGCCGACCAACCGCCGCTGAACGTGGCGGACCCCAACTTCGATCTCCTGGCGCATCTGCCACCGGTACCGCCAGCGAGGTCCAAGCCGCCGTTGCGGTCGATGGATAACTGAATCTGCCGTCAAGGTGCCGCCAGGACTCGACTGCTCGAACAAATCCGCCCGAGCCGCCTTAGCTTTTAGATGAAAACGGAAGGGTTGACGTTGAACCGAGCCGTCAGTGCCTTGATCTGCCTGAGGGTGAGCTGCCTTTTCCCTGACAGCACCAAGCTAATGGAGGCCTGGGTGCCAACTTCGGGAATATCGCTCTGGGTAAGGCCATTCGACTCCAGGAGGTGACGAAGAACCTCGGCCCCCCCTGCCCGCGGGATTTCATAGTGCCGGCGTTCATAGGCCTCGATCAGGTCGGTCAGGATCTCCAACTCATCGGCGTCAGCGGAGCCGGCCTTGGCCCCCATCAATTCCTCAACACGACGCAGGGCAGCCTGATGATCTGCTTTTGTGCGTATTGGTTCAACTGCGATGGCTGTCATGGGCGTTCCCCGTATTGAATCGTTGCAACATCAACCTGGTCATATTCGGCATGCGTTCCGATAAACTTGATGAAGAATATGGAACGCCGAAAGTCGGCGGCGACAACGAGGCGGTGCTTGTTACCTGCAATATTAAAGACAATCCGCTCTGCATTGATGATGCTGGCACTGCCATACGTCTGCTTCACTTCCGCCGAGTTCCGCCATGTAGCAGCGCTGGCCACCTCATACCACGCACCTAGTGCCTTGGCCGAGTCGGGCATGCGCCGTGCATAGGCATGCAGCGTAGAAAGAGCGATAATCCTCAATCTGGCTTTACGTTATTACGCGGCGCAATATTGCAATGGGTAATATCCACGTGCTTCTCCTGAGCCGCGAGTGAAGAAGCGGATTTATAAGGTGTTAATCGGCCATGGCTTACAATTGTGCAGATGACTGCTGCACAATTGCAGATGCTGACGCTTCAGCTGAAGACCACGAGGAACTTGGGCTGGCGCGGGCCGTGATCGCCTGGATGCCATCATCGGGGAGACGATGCTGAACCGAGGGCAATTGGGCAGCGGCTTGCTGCCCAATTGAAAGACGAGGTCGATTCGGAGCACTATCACACTTTGTATAAAGCGCATGAGTTAGGGTTGCAGTGGCAGTCCAGGGCTGGCTTGACCTGCGCGACGATCTCAGGCGACGCCATCACTTCTTTCCCTTCGGTGCCGTCGTCTCATTCCCCTTATCTGTCATGTACTTGGGATCCGTCGCACAGGCCCCGGCCTTGTCCTTCTTGGCCTTCTCCTCGGCGGCAACGAGGAATTCCCGCCACTGTGGGTCCGCCTTTCCGTACTTCTCCCAGAGCGGCGACCAGCCAGCCGTGATAACACGCTCCTCCTGATCCACTCCTGGACCGGACGATTCCTACCGGTTCTGCACGCCAACGGAGGCAGCTAGCCGATGGACGACGTCTCGAACTCGACGGTGCTTGGCGAAGGTTCGGCACACCGCTTCCTACCTCGTGCTGCACAAGATCATCGGTCAGGCCTGAATCATCAGGCCAGCGCCGACTCGACCTGCTCGAGGTGGTGGCGGTGGTGCCACTCGACCTTCCTGACCACGTCTGCGAGCGTCAGCTTGCCCTGCTCGCTGTGCACGGCGGCGCGCTCCGCCTCGCCGCGGTACATGTTGATCAGTTCGATGATCGATGAACGGGCGGCCACGAACTGCGATTGCGCCACGCCAAGGTCGCGCTTGGCGTAGGCCAGACGGTCGGCCCAG
>JFJP01029727.1_pt1 | contig 18562 bp, 17 predicted proteins | sample 431651 | NCBI WGS metagenome assembly JFJP01 (sample SAMN02602958, study PRJNA72255) | Microbial mat metagenome, whole genome shotgun sequencing project. | biome: fresh water; feature: sink hole; material: water; isolation source: purple microbial (photo- and chemosynthetic) mats found in...
TACCGGCGCCTTAGAAGTCGAACTTGTTTTTGAACCAGGTGCCCAGGTCTGCGACAGGCACGCGGACCTGCTTCATGGTGTCGCGTTCACGAATGGTCACGGCCTTGTCTTCAAGGGAATCAAAATCGAAGGTGACACAGTACGGCGTGCCGATCTCGTCCTGACGACGGTACCGTTTGCCGATGGAACCCGCTTCGTCAAACTCGCAGACGTAATCTTTCAGCAGTTCCGCGTACACCTTTTCCGCCTCTTCCGACAGTTTCTTCGAGAGCGGCAGCATGGCAATCTTGACGGGAGCAATGGCGGGATGCAGGCGCAGAACGACACGGACGTCGCCTTCCGCCACTTCCTCCTCGTCATAGGCATTGATGAGGAATGCCAGCACCACACGGTCCGCACCGAGGGACGGCTCGATGACATAGGGAATATACTTCTCGTTCTTGGCCGGATCAAAATAGGAAAGGTCTTCCTTCGCATGTTCCATGTGCTGCTTCAGATCGAAGTCGGTCCGGTCGGCGATACCCCAGAGTTCGCCCCAACCGAAGGGGAACTTGAACTCGATGTCCGTCGTCGCGTTGGAATAATGGGAGAGTTCCTCGGCGGAATGATCCCGGAATTTCAGATTTTCTTCCTTCATGCCGAGAGAGAAAAGCCAGCTCCTGCAGGCATCCTTCCAATAGGTGAACCATTCAAGGTCCGTGCCCGGTTCGCAGAAGAATTCCAGTTCCATCTGCTCGAACTCTCGGGTGCGGAAGGTGAAATTGCCGGGTGTGATCTCATTGCGGAAAGACTTGCCGATCTGGCCGATGCCAAACGGAATTTTCTTGCGCGTGGTGCGCTGGACATTCTTGAAGTTGACGAAGATGCCCTGCGCGGTTTCAGGGCGAAGGAAAATTTCGTTTTTCGAATCTTCCGTGACGCCTTGAAATGTTTTAAACATGAGGTTGAACTTCCGGATTTCCGTGAATTCATTCTTGCCGCAGTTCGGACAAGGCACCTTGTGATCCCGGATGTACTCGGTCAAGGCCTCGTTCTTCATGCCGTCGATCTGCAGTTCGATGCCGTTCCCGCGATTCCAGTCTTCGATCATCTTGTCGGCGCGATGACGGGTCTTGCAGTCCTTGCAGTCAATGAGCGGATCCGAAAAGCCGCCGACGTGGCCGGATGCTACCCATACCTGCGGGTTCATGAGGATGGCACAGTCGACCCCGACATTCAGCGGGCTTTCCTGGATGAACTTGCGCCACCAGGCCCTCTTGACGTTGTTCTTGAATTCGACGCCCAGCGGACCATAATCCCAGGTGTTGGCCAGACCGTCATAAATCTCGGAACCCTGATAGATGTAGCCGCGCGTCTTGCACAAGCTTACAATTTTCTCCATCGTCACTTCAGCAGGCATATCGTTCCTCCCTTGATGTTTCTCGGATGCGTGTTCGTCTGCATGACGCCGAAGCAGGTTCCGACATACCGCAAACGGCTCAGGAAAGCTTTTCAGGTTGGCCGGACTCAAAGATCGTCGTGGTCATCCGGATCATGGGCGTCATCGTCGGAATCATGCTCCTCATCGAGCATTTCCTCATCGTTCCATTCCGCGTCATCCTCATCGGAGAGCCGTTTGGATTCCCAGTCGGGACGCGCGGATATGACGGACTCCGTCACAAATTCCGCGTCCTCCTCGACGCCGGGACGATGGATGCGATGATATCCAACCTTGCCTTCCGAGATTTCATGGATGGCGATGGTGACATCCTTCGGTGAAACGTGATCGGTCAGTCTCTGTGCGCCTTCGGTGAGCATGCGCGCCCGTTTTGAGGCGGCGATGACCAGGGTGTAGCGGCTGTCTACCTTTTTGAGCAGTGAGGCCATTGACGGATAAATCATAGGGTGCACTCCTTACTGGTTGGCTTCGGCAAATCATTTATTGCAATTGCGGGAACTCCGGCAATTGTCACCGATACCTGTCGATAGGATGAACGGGTCATGAAACATGCTGGTTTACGTCAGGAAACGGTCCACAATATCAGGATTTCTCGAGATGCGGAGCTGCTCCGTATCGACAATCCGCGCCATGACGTCCGAGGCGGCATCGATCTCGTCATTGATGACATAATAGTCGTAATGGGGCAGGAACCTGAACTCTTCCGCCGCCCGCTCCAGTCTTCTGCCAATCACCTCCGGCGCTTCCGTTCCCCTTCCCCTGAGGCGTTCTTCCAGCTCAGCAAGATCCGGCGGAAGAACGAACACAAGCACGCTGTCCGGAAACTGTTTCCGGATGCTCAAGGCGCCCTCCACCTCAATTTCGAGGACGACAACCTTCCCTTCCGCAATACAGGATCTGACATGGCCGACCGGTGTCCCGTAATAGTTTCCGCAGTATTCAACCCATTCAAGCAGCTGGTTGCTCCGAATCATCGATTCGAATTCCTGCCGATCCTTGAACCAATACTGCGTGCCATCCGTTTCCCCTGGCCTCGGCATGCGCGTTGTGGCCGAAACGGACAGGACAACCCGTTCCCGCTGGGACATCAGTTGTTTGACCAAGGTGCCTTTTCCGACACCGGCCGGTCCGGAGACCACCATCAGCATCCCGGGTTTCATTCCTGCTCCTCCTGCATCTCTTCCTCTTCCGGTTCCGCGCCGCCCGTTTGCCCGTTGAGACGGTGCGCGACGGTTTCGGGCTGAATGGCGGAGAGAATGATGTGGTCGCTGTCGGTGACGATGACTGCGCGGGTACGTCGGCCGTAGGTGGCATCAATCAGCATGCTGCGGTCTCTTGCTTCCTGAATGATGCGTTTGATCGGTGCGGACTCCGGACTGACGACAGCCACGATGCGTGTTGCCGAGACGATGTTGCCGAACCCGACATTGATGAGTCTCATGGAACAGGTCCTCCATCCGAATCCGCGTTTCCGTCATCATTCGATATTCTGAATCTGCTCGCGCATCTTTTCGATCTCGCTCTTCAACTCCACCACCATGCGTGTGATGTCGAGGTTGTTCGACTTCGAACCGATGGTGTTCACTTCGCGGTTCATCTCCTGAATCAGAAAATCAAGCTTCTTTCCGATGGGGCTTCCGGCGGCAAGCATCTCCCTCATCTGCGAGAAGTGGCTCCGCAGGCGGACAAGTTCCTCTTCAATGCTGCACTTGTCCGAAAAAAGCGCCACTTCTGTGGCAAGCCTGACCGGATCAAGTTTCTGCGCATCCACCAGTTCCGCGATTCGGTTGTCCAGCCGTTCCTTGAATTCCAGCACCACAGTGGGCGCCCGCTCCGCGATGCGACCGACGAAACCGGATATGTTGTCGAGATTGGCGACGAGGCTCTCTCCGAGACGTTCGCCCTCCCGCTCCCGCATGGCCCCGAGTGCCGCGACACTTCCGAGCACGGTTTCCTCGAGCAGATCCCCCAGAAGCTCTCCCTCGTCCTTCCGTTCCACTTTCAGAATTTCAGGAAAGCGGGATAGGGTGGAGGCTGAAACATCATCGCGAAGGCCAAACTGGGCGGACAGTTTCCTCAGGGCGGACAGGTAGGACGCCGCCAGCTTCTCATCGAGGACAACCTCGTGTGAATCCGCCGTCTGGCTGTCCAATGTGACGAAGACATCAATCTTGCCACGGGTGATCTGACTGGAAATGGCTGCCCGCACCCGATCCTCGAAACAGTTCAACTGTTTGGGCATCCGGAGATAGATATCACAGTAGCGGTGGTTGACCGTTCGGATTTCCACCGTTACGCCCACCCCGTCGCGGGTCCGTTCATCATGACCGAATCCGGTCATACTTCTGAGCATTGCTACATTCCCCCCGGACCGCATCATTGCGGTCCAAACCGGTTCAATTGACAGACAGCACGTTCTTGATGGCCTGGTAGACCCGGGATTTTTCAAAGGGTTTGACGACAAAATCCTTCGCGCCGAGTTTGATCGCCTCGATGACCATGGACTGCTGTCCCATGGCGGTGACCATGATGATCTTCGTTTTCGGGCTGACCTTCATGATTTCAGGAACAGCATGGATGCCATCCATTTCGGGCATTGTGATGTCCAGCGTCATGATATCCGGCTGATGGTGCTTCGCGGCTTCAATTGCCTCCAGCCCGTTCGCGGCTTCACCAAGCACTTCAAACTCATCATTCTGTTCAAGCATTCTGCGCAGCAGGGTCCGCATGAACATGGCATCGTCCGTGACCACAAAAGTCGTTTTCGGCATTATCCCTCACCCGTTTCGTGCATGATGATGGCCAGCGCCGCCAGCGACGCTGTTTCCGTACGCAAAATCCGGTTGCCCAGTGTGACAGACTCAAATCCGCACATTGCCAGGTATTCGGCCTCGGCCGGACTAATCCCGCCCTCCGGCCCTACCAGGATGGACAACCGGTGATACCGATTCATAGTATACCATTTCAAAAGCTGTTTCAAATCTTTTTTTCGTTCCTGCTCATACAGAAGGACGCCAAGATCGCCCCGCCACGCACTTGCAGCCATTTGAAGCGAACTTGGCGGAAGAACTTCCGGAATTCGCGTGCGACGGCTTTGCTTGACAGCCTCCCGGGCAATCCGGTTCCACCGTTCGAGTTTACCGGCCGTATCCCCGGCGTCCCGACGGACCACGTGTTCCGTCCAGATCGGAACGATTCTGGCAACACCAAGTTCCACAGCCTTCTGCACGATCAGGTCCATCTTGTCCGATTTCGGTATGCCCTGCAGCAGGGTGATCTCCGAGGATGCCTCCACATCGGGCACCGATGTCGAAATTCGTCTGGCAAGCGCAGTCTGTCGATCCACGGAGAGCAGTTCGGCTTCGTGTTCCTCTCCGCTGCCGTCAATCACCGCAATGTGGTCGCCGACCCGCACACGGAGCACCTGCGACAAGTGTTTCAGTTCATCGCCCTGGATGCGGATTTCATCGCCGGTCCGCCAACCCGGCTCTATCAGGAAGCGATGCATCGAAACACCATCGCATCCCATTCACCCTGCGCGTTGTGGTCCACCAGGACGAATCCATTTTGTTCGCAGGCGGACATCACATCCTGCATGCGGTCATGAATGATGCCGGAGGTGACGAGAAGTCCATCCCCCTTCAGATACTTCGGAAAATCCGGCGACAGCGCGATGATGACATCCGCAATGATATTGACGAGGAGCACATCGTGGGCCGTCGGTTTCACATCGTCAAGAACACCGCAGATGACGCGGATCCGGCCTGCTTCCCCGTTGCGTTCCACGTTCTCACGGGCCGTCTTCACCGCCGCATCGTCGACATCGATGGCCGTAACCTCCACGGCACCGCGCTTGGCCGCAATGATGCCGAGAATGGCGGTGCCGCAGCCGATATCCATGACCCGATCGCCCGGCTGCACGACAGATGCGGCAAATTCCGCACACATTCTGGTTGTTTCATGGGTGCCCGTTCCAAAAGCCATCCCGGGATCCATTTCGATGACGGTTTCGCCGGGTCTGGCTGCATACTCTTCCCAACTCGGCTTGATCACATAACCGGGCGCCACTTCAAACGGCTTGTAGTATTCTTTCCAGACATCCTTCCATTCCGCGTCATCCCGGAGAATCAGGCTGACGGTCGCGGGGGAGGGATCGGTCCATTCGGCCAGATCCGCAAGACCCTTCCGGATGACCGCCATCATGTCGTCCCGATCGCGCCCGTCCTGAAAATAGGCACGGATGACGACATTCGTGCCATACTGGTCCAGAAAGCCTTCGTCCGCATAATCCAGATGGCTGTTGTCGGAAAGGACTTTCCTGAATGCTTCCGGATCAACCAGTTCCACCCCGTTTGCCCCGAGTCCGAGCAGCAGGTCGGAAACGGCGTCCGCTGCCGCCTGGCTGGTGGTGACTGTCGCTTCAATCCATATCATCGCTTGAAGAATCCCTTCCCGGACTTGCCGGCATCCTCGCCGCTGGCTTCAGCAAACTGCTTCAGCAGTTCCTTCTGCTTCGCATTGAGTTTCTGGGGCACATCGATGTTCACACGCAGGTAATGGTCGCCGCGCGATGAACTGCGCAGATGCCGCACGCCCTTTCCCTTCAGCTTGAAGACGGTTCCCGTCTGCGTGCCTTCCGGGATGGCATGCTTCATGTTTCCGTCAATGGTCTGGATATCCAGCTCCGCCCCCAGCGTGGCCTGGGCGAATGTGATCGGCATGTCCACCACGATGTCGTATCCATCGCGCTTGAATACTGCATGGGTCTTCACGTGAATGCCGACATACAGGTCGCCGGCCGGCCCCCCCTTCGTGCCGGGCTCGCCTTCCCCGCGCAGGGATATGGTCTGTCCGTCATCGATTCCTGCCGGAATGTTCAGGCTGATCCGTGCTTTCTTCGGTACTTTGCCGCGACCGCTGCAATCCGGACAGGGACTGGCGATGATGGTTCCCTCGCCGCGGCAGGCATCGCAGGCCTTTACACTTGCGAATTGTCCGAACGGGGTATTCTGGGCGACACGGACCTGTCCGCTGCCGCCGCACTGCTTGCAGGACTCCGCGGTGGTACCGGGTTTTGCCCCGGAGCCGGAACAGGTGGCACAGGTCTGCTGGCGGGTGATCTGGATTTCCTTTTCGACCCCGAAACAGGCTTCCTCAAAGGTGATGTCCATGGCATACTTCAGGTCGTTCCCGCGCTGGGGACCGCCTTTTTTGCTCTGACGCCTTCCGAAGGGGTTTCCACCCATGAAAGATTCGAAAATATCCTCGAAACCACCGAATCCGCTGAAGTCGAATCCCCCGAATCCGCCGGCTCCACCCGATCCGTTGAACGCATCATGGCCGAACTGGTCATACTGCCTGCGCTTGTCCGCATCACTCAGGATGCCGTAGGCCTCGCTGAGTTCCTTGAATTTCGCTTCCGCTTCCTTGTTGTTCTGGTTCACGTCCGGGTGATACTGCTTGGCAAGGGTGCGGTACGCCTTCTTCAGCTCCGCATCGGTGGCGCTCTTGCCTACGCCCAGGATCTCGTAATAGTCACGCTTGTCTGCCAAAACCATCCCTCCAGGTTCACCGGGTCCGTCGGGAAACGTTCAATCCGTCCCTTCCGATTCCTTCCCGTGATTTATTACCAAGCCCTACGCGGAAACGGGCCATGGGGTATCCCCCGGCCCGTTCCCGAACTTTCGCCTTTTCCGCCTTGCCGGGGCTTGTCAGCAGATCCTGTCGGAAAGTGCTGTCGGCCGGTCCGATGGCTTGCCAGGTGATTATTTGTCGTCGTCCATCACTTTGTAATCGGCGTTGTAGACATTGTCCTGCGGGCCTGCGCCGGCACCGGGATTCCCGCCCATGCCGCCGGGATTTCCGCCCATTCCGCCCATATCAGGTCCGCCCGGCTGGCCGCCCGACTGCTGATACAGTTTCTGGGACACACCGTAGAAGACCTGGGTCAAGGCTTCCGTAGCCGACTTGATGGCATCGGAATCCGTACCCTGGAGTGCAGTCTTCACCTTGGCGACTTCCGCTTCCACAGAGGCTTTGTCCGCTGCATCGACCTTTTCGCCCATATCCTTGAGGGACTTCTCGGTCTGATAAACAAGGGAATCGGCCTCATTGCGGATCTCGATGGTTTCCTTCTTCTTCTTGTCTTCCGCCGCGAAACGTTCCGCATCCTTCACAGCCTTGTCGATATCGGCATCGGACAGGTTCGTGCTGGCGGTGAGGGTGATTTTCTGCTCGTTGCCTGTTCCGAGATCCTTCGCGGTGACATGCACGATGCCGTTTGCGTCGATGTCGAAGGTCACTTCGATCTGCGGGACACCGCGCGGTGCCGCCGGAATGCCGGATAGCTGGAAGTTGCCGAGCTGCTTGTTGTCCGAAGCCATTTCACGCTCGCCCTGGAACACGCGGATGTCGACGCTGGTCTGGCTGTCCGCCGCCGTGGAGAAGGTCTGGCTCTTCTTCGTGGGAATGGTGGTATTGCGCTCGATGAGCTTCGTCATGACACCGCCCAGGGTTTCGATGCCGAGAGACAGCGGGGTGACATCGAGCAGGAGCAGATCCTTCACTTCACCGGTGAGGACGCCGGCCTGGATGGCGGCGCCGACAGCGACGCACTCGTCCGGATTGATGCCCTTGAAGGGGTCCTTGCCAAGGAACTTGCGGACTGCTTCCTGCACAGCCGGGATACGGGTGGAACCGCCGACCAGCAGAATCTTGTCAATCTGGGCGGTTTCAAGTCCGGAATCGGCCAATGCCTGACGGGTCGGACCCATGGTCTTTTCAACCAGGTCGGCGGTCAGCTCGTCGAACTTGGCGCGGGTCAGGGTCAGATCGAGATGCTTCGGTCCGGTCGCGTCCGCCGTGATGAAGGGCAGGTTGACGTTGGTCTGGGTCACACCGGAAAGCTCGATTTTCGCTTTCTCGGCGGCTTCCTTCAGGCGCTGCATGGCCATTTTGTCGTTTTTGAGGTCGATTCCGGATTCACGCTTGAACTCGATGGCCAGCCAGTCGATGACGCGCTGATCAAAGTCATCGCCGCCGAGACGGTTGTTGCCGTTGGTCGCCAGCACTTCGAACACGCCGTCGCCAATTTCGAGCAGGGAGACGTCGAACGTTCCGCCGCCAAGGTCGAATACGAGAATCTTCTGTTCGTGTTCCTTGTCGAGACCATAAGCCAAAGCTGCCGCGGTTGGTTCGTTGATGATGCGCAGCACCTCAAGACCGGCGATTTTTCCGGCGTCCTTGGTTGCCTGACGCTGTGCGTCGCTGAAGTAGGCGGGAACCGTGATGACGGCCTGCGTGACAGTTTCCCCGAGATACGCTTCCGCATCCGCCTTCATCTTTGCGAGAACCATCGAGGAGATCTCCTGGGGAGAATACGTCTTGTCGTCAATCTTCACCTTGCGGTCGGTGCCCATGTCGCGCTTGATCGAGACGACCGTGCGTTCCGGGTTTGTGATGGACTGACGCTTCGCGACCTGTCCGACCAAGCGTTCGCCCGTCTTCGAGAAAGCGACGACAGAGGGTGTGGTGCGGTTTCCTTCCGGATTTGCGATGACGACGGGTTCTCCGCCCTCCATGACCGCGACGCAGGAATTGGTGGTGCCCAGGTCTATTCCGATTACTTTTGCCATATGCTTGCTCTCCTGTATCTGAACTTATTTAATTCGCTACCTTGACCATTGCGTGCCGGACGACTGTGTCTTCCTTGTACAGATATCCTTTTTGAAAAACGTCCACGATTTCATTTGCACCGAACGACTCATCCTCCACATGCATGACCGCGTTGTGATAGGTCGGATCGAACGGGGCGCCTTGCGCGGCGATTTCCCTGATGCCGAGTTTCGTCATGGCTTCCACGCACTGGCGCGCCACCATGGACACACCGTCGCGAAGAGAAACAGCTTCCGCGGATTCCACTGCCTCAGCAGCCTTGACCGCTCTCTCCAGATTGTCGAGGACCGGCAGGAATGCTGCGGCTACATCGACGACCGCATCATTGAAAAGCCTTTCTTTTTCCTTCTGCGTCCGTCGACGATAATTGTCGAACTCGGCAGCAAGATACGTGAGTCTTTCGTAATTTTCCTTCGCTTCCGCTTCCTTTTTGTCAGCCAGCGCTTTCAGCGCCTCAATTTCAACGATATTGCCGCCATCGCTTCCAATGGACCCGCCTTCTGAAGCAGGAGTGCCATCAGATGCGGTTTCACTGCCGTCTTCCCTGGCAATTTCCGCGGCATAGACTTCGGCTGCCTTCCGGATTTCCGCCTCCACTTCCGAGGGTTCCTTCCTGGTACCCTTCTTGGTCGTGTCGTGTTTCGACATGTTTCAACCCATCCTTTCCTGAATGACGATTCTCGGGTCAATCCCGTATCATGCGGAGAATTTCCCGATCGAGCAGTTTCCGTACATAATCGATGGAGGCGATGACCCGGGAGTAAGTCATGCGGGTAGGGCCTATCACGCCGATGGCACCGTATCGCCGGTCTCCATCCCCATATCCTGCGGTGACCAGACTCAGATCACGCAACGACCTTCGTTCGTTTTCAGCGCCGATTCGCACTTCCGGGTTCGTCCGTTTCCCGACCTTCTGCAGAAGTTCAACAAGGAAATCATCCTCGCGCAGGAGATCCATGACCTCACGTGCCTTGAACAAATCATTGAACTCTGGAAAATTCAGCAGGTTCATCATCCCATCCATCATGATCTCCGCATGCCCGATGCGTCGCATGCATTCCCGCAACCCTTCGACAACGGGAAGCACGATACCGTCCGGAAGACCAAGTTCCTGCTCCGCTTCCAGCATGAGGGAAATCCTGATATCGCTGACAGCCTTGCCGGACAGCCTCTGGTCGAGGAAAGCCGACAGACAATGGATGCCTTCATCGGACAGTTCCGCATCCAGCCTGACAACACGGCTGTTCACCACGCCGCCGGAAGCCACGATGATGACCAGAACCCGCTGTCCGCCGACCGGGACAATCTGGATGGAACGGATTGGGTTCTCCTCGGCCTGCGGGGTCATGGCCACCGTGGCATACCCGGTGACAGCAGAGATGAGCGTTGCCGCGCGTCTGACCAGTTCACCCAGTTCCCCGATCCGTTCATCCATGGCAGTCCGGATCCGGAGCATTTCCTCATTGGCCAGGTCCTGCACCTGCACAAGGTTGTCTACGTAAAACCTGTAGCCCTTGTCCGAAGGGACTCGCCCGGCGGAGGTATGCGGTTGCGCAATGTAGCCGAGTTCCTCAAGATCCGCCATTTCATTTCGAATGGTGGCCGAACTCAAACCCAACTCGTGCTTTCTGGAAATCGTCCTGGAGCCGACAGGCTGCGCCGTATGGATATAATCGTCCACGATGGAACGAAGAATGGCTTTTTTCCGTTCATTCAAGTCTTCGTCCCAGCTCATGACGACCTCCCTTCCACAATCACACCCGGCCGGCAATCGGAGGAACCCCGTTGCCATTGTCTGTTCCTTGTTAGCACTCGTGCACGTCGAGTGCTAACGTTACTATAAAATTACCATCCGCAAATTCGTTTGTCAAGCATCTGGAGATAAAAAGTCAGGAAAGGTCAAAAAGAATCGAAACACGTTTCGATGCACACGGCAGGACATGATTCATCGCACTTCTTCCGTGAAAGAAAAAGCCGACCCCCTGCCAGTCATGAGACCGGAGATGATCGGCTTCTCAGCCCAAACGGAAAACTGCAGGCGAAACAGGTGCAGAAAAATTACTCGTTCACCAATTCCTGTTCATGCAGGAAGTGTATCAGCTCCCTCTTTCGGAAAGGTTTCAGCATGAAACCGTCACATTGCCCGCGAAAGGCCGCGAGAATGGTTTCCTTCCTTGTGTCGGAGGAAATGAACATGATCCGTGCGCCATCCCGGCCCAGAATGGACTGTTCCTTCTCATAGCGCCTGATCTCCTGCAGGAGGGTCTGGCCATCCATTTCCGGCAGACTGCTGTCCAGACAGACAAGCGAGTAGGGCTTGCGATTCCGGGAAGCTTCCTGATACATGTTCAACGCGGTGCGGCCATTATCCGCCACGTCGCATTTGCCAAACCCGGCCAGAAAAAGCTGCATGACCCGCCGGTTGATGAAATCGTCTTCCGCTATCAGCGCCTTCATGCGTGTTCCTCCTGCATGGGGAACAGGAGGCGTGCGCGCACACCCTTCCCCTCCATGTCGTCTATCTGAATCCGTCCACCAAGTACGCCGATGCGACGGACGGCCCGTTCATGTGCGGGGTTCTTGAGCATGGCCACGATGTCCGCGGCTCCGTCACCGGTCAGGTCGACATGAACGGCTGCGGCTTCCCGGAAGGCGACCAACTCAATCTGGCCCAGCCGCTTGTCCTCTTCGATGGAACCGGACGAGTCCGCCATGGCCGTCACAATATCCGCAAGGGGCTGGACAAGCTGATCGGCAAGGGCCATATCCACTTCAGTGCCTTCACCCATGGTCATGACCCGGATGGGTCTGTGCCGTTCCTCCATCAGCGAACCGACAGATTGGGTGACACGACCGAAGGCCTGCTGGAACGTGACGATGCGCAGTTCCGCCAGTATCTTGCGCAGATCGCCGAGTTGATTGGTCATATCCGCAGTTTCCGTGGAAAACCGATCCTTGTTTCCGAAACGAAGCATCGACTCCGCATTGATGCCCGAACAGCGGCCCTGCAGCCCGTCGATCAGCTGAGCCAGCTGTTCCATCCGCTCCAGGGGAATTCGCACGGATTGACCGGCTGGAACCGCACTTCTGATTTTCTGCATCCGGATGGCCCGGATGACATCGGAAGCATCCACACGCTTTTCCTTCAGGAGGATTTCCCCGAACTTCAATCGGCCCGGCTGACTGCGCTGGCGGCTGAGGACCGCTTCCACTTCCGCCTGCTCCATGGTTCCTTCGTGTATGAGGATTTCTCCGATACGGGTTTCATGTTCCATCGGCTGCCTGACTTCCATGAACAGATCATTCCGTGACTGCCGCATGCCCGAGAGATGCTGACCGACTTCACCGGAAAATCTGGAATCACTTCGTATGGCAGGATCGGCGGCAAGCCGCCGGAGGAACTTGGATGACTGGACCAGATGGTTGAGGGAGGATGGCTCCACGCCCGGTCGATACTTCCGGATGACTTCAACCAGATCCTCGGATGACTTGGCAAGATGGAACGATGTCTGTTCCTGAAGAAGGCCGGCAAGGCCGGCAATTGTATGGAACCGGCTGTATACACCGTACAGCTGTTCCTTGTCCGCGGGTTCAGCCGCCAGATTCACAAGGGAAAGATCGACCTCATCAAGCAGAAACCGAATCTCCTGCATGAAATCATCCTGATAGCTCCTGCATATTTCCACAAGTCCCGGCGGAATGCTTCCGCCGATATCCATTCTTTCCATCTTCCGTGCCTCCTGAGAATAGAATACCCCGCACCCCACCGGCAAAACAGGAAGGGGCCATCCTGTCACACAAACGCCAGAAACACCTGATTGGCCAAATCAAGACCCTTGTCCGTCAGTCGGAGACGGTATCCCTCCCGCTCAATCAGTCCATCCTTTGCAAGACGATCAATTTCCTTGTCGTAACGGGAGAAAACGTCCAGACCGAATTCCCGGGAAACCACATCCAATCCGAGCCCTCCGGTCAGGCGCATTCCCATGATCATCCGCTCGGCAAGCGCTTCTCCCGTAGTCAGGATTGCTTCTTCGGACAAAAGCGGCTTGCCTGAGGCCATGCCCGCCACATAGCTGTCCGGAGACGCAGTGTTTGCAAATCGCTTCTCTCCCATCAGGGAATGCGCGCCCGCACCGACACCCAGGTATTCGCGCCGGTTCCAGTATATCAGATTGTGTCTGCAGGAAAAACCGGGCTTTGCGAAATTTGACAGTTCATACTGTGAAAAACCGGCGGCTTCAAGCCGTTTCCTCATTTCATGGTACATCAGGCGGTCAAGGTCTTCCGAGGCAGGTTCCAGCTTCCTTTTCCGGTACAGGTCTCCCCACGGCGTGCCATCTTCGATGGAAAGGCTGTAACAGGACAGGTGGGTGACGGGCAGAGACAGCGCAAAGGTCAGGGTATCCCGCCACATGTCCATCGTCTGGCCGGGCAATCCGAACATCAGGTCCACATTCAGATTTCCAAACCCGGCGTCTGAAAAGATACCGGCCGCTTCCAGCGCGTCTTTCCGACGGTGAACGCGGCCCATGGCAGCCAGCAGGTCGTCTTGTGACGCCTGAACACCCATGCTGATCCGGTTGAAGCCTGCAGCCCGCATGGCGTGGGCCTTTTCCTGCGTCACGGTGCCCGGGTTCGCTTCCAGGCTGATTTCTGCGTCATCCCGTACCGGGAAGGAATCGCGTATGGCCTGCATCAGGCGCCCATAAGCTTCCGGAGGCAGCAGCGAAGGCGTTCCGCCCCCAAGAAAGATCGTAGCAGCCTCCCGATCCGGCCACTCGGCACTTCGCAACGCCAGCTCTGTTTCGAGGGCATGCAGATAGGCCGGCAGGAGTTCCATCCGGCCGGCCACTGAGGCAAAATCGCAGTAGTTGCATTTTTTCAGACAGAAGGGGATATGGAGGTAGAGTCCGATTGGCTTCATGCGGGCAACAGCTCCTCCCACGGTTTCTGCCTGCGGTTTCTGGCCCACTCGCCACCGTTTTTCGCTAAGCGTCGGACGGGCAGAAACCTACCTACGTATCCAACTTCAGCACGGACATGAAGGCTTCCTGCGGCACTTCCACGCTGCCCACCTGGCGCATGCGCTTCTTGCCTTCCTTCTGCTTTTCCAGCAGCTTGCGCTTACGGGATATGTCGCCTCCGTAGCACTTTGCCAGAACATCCTTGCGATAGGCGCTCACAGTTTCCCGTGCGATGACTTTGCCGCCGGTGAAGGCCTGGATCGGAATCTCGAAATTCTGCCTCGGTATGGTTTCCTTCAGCTTCTCGACCATGCGGCGGCCACGGGCATACGCCTTGTCCGCATGAACAATGAACGAGAGGGCGTCCACGGCTTCTCCGTTGAGCTTGATGTCCAGCTTCATCAGTTTGGAGGGCTGATAACCGGTCAGTTCGTAGTCGAGCGACGCATACCCCTTCGTCCGGCTCTTCAAGGCGTCAAAGAAGTCATAAATGATTTCATTGAGCGGCATGGTGTAATGGAGAATGACACGGGTCGCTTCCATGTATTCCATGCTGACATAGGTTCCGCGGCGATCCTGACACAGCTCCATGATGTTTCCGACGTATTCGGTGGGTGTCATGATGGTGGCCTTCACCATCGGCTCCTCCATGGATTCGATTTCTCCGACATCCGGCAGATTGCTGGGGTTGTCGAGGTCGAATGTCGTGCCGTCTGTTTTCGTCACCTTGTAGATGACCGAGGGGGCTGTGGTGACGAGGTCCATATTGTACTCGCGTTCCAGCCGTTCCTGAATGATTTCCATGTGCAGCAGGCCAAGGAAACCGCATCGGAACCCGAAACCGAGTGCGATGGAGGATTCCGGTTCGAACAGCAGGGCGGCATCGTTGAGCTGAAGCTTCTCCAGTGCGTCGCGCAGATCCCCGTATTTGGACCCATCCGCCGGATAGATGCCGCAGAAAACCATGGGAATGGCCTTCTTGTAGCCGGGCAGCGGGACCGTTGCGGCATTTTCCGCCGTGGTGATCGTATCGCCCACGTGTGTGTCGCGCATGTTCTTGATGCTGGCGCAGATGTACCCGACATCGCCCGCAAGCAGTTTTCCAAACGGCAGCAGGGCTCCCGGACGCATATAGCCGATCTCCGTCACAGTGAATTCCTTTCCGGAATACATCATGCGGATGGACTGGCCTGCGGAAATGCTGCCTTCCATCATGCGGACATAACAGACAACACCCTTGTAGCTGTCATAATAGGAATCAAAAATCAACGCGCGTGGAGATGCATTCTCATCCCCCAGCGGCGATGGAACGTACTCGACGATTTTTTCGAGCACTTCCCCGATATTCAACCCGCTTTTGGCGGAAATCTTCGGCGCATGCTGCGCCTCGATGCCGATGATGTCCTCGATCTCGTGGATGACTTCATCCGGACGCGCACTCGGCAGGTCAATCTTGTTGATGACCGGCAGGATGGCCAGGTTCTGCTCCGTGGCCAGATACACATTCGCCAGCGTCTGCGCCTCGATGCCCTGGGACGCATCGACAACCAGCACTGCGCCTTCACAGGCCGCGATGCTGCGGGATACCTCATAATTGAAGTCGACATGGCCGGGTGTGTCGATCAGGTTGAGAACGTATTCGATCCCATCCTTGGCGGTATATACCATGCGAACGGCCTGCGCCTTGATGGTGATGCCGCGTTCGCGTTCGATGTCCATGTTGTCGAGAATCTGGTCTTCCCGTTCCCGCTCGGTGAGCACACCCGTCATTTCCAGCATGCGATCCGCGAGGGTCGACTTGCCGTGATCGATGTGGGCGATGATGCAGAAGTTGCGGATGAGTTGCTGTCTGGCGCTGGCCATTTTGCCTCCCGGTTGGTCGTGATGGATTCGATGGAATTGCAGCATCCCGCGACAGACGGATGCCTGCCCATGGGTTTCTTGATTATACCATGGACGGCGGAACCGTACAATCGGGACGGCCCAGCCAATCGACGGAGTCTGCCGTTTCATGGAAACAGGGATTTTTGAGAAAATCATCCGGATAGGAACCGGAACAGAGCATCGGATGCCTGGAAGCATGAATGCTGGCATGCCCCAGAAGGGACCGGTACGCCTGGGCATGGCTTCCCCAGAGGAACCAGGAAAGATCGGGCCTTTGGGCGGCCAGGAACTGCAGCACATGCTCCGTGAACGGCGCCCACAGTTCGCGATGCGTGCCCGGTTTTCCAGGCAGAACAGTCAGTGCGGTATTCAGCAGCAGAACACCCTGTTCTTCCCAGGACGTGAACAATACCCGGGGTGATGCGATTGTGAAGGAATTCTCTTCAATTGACCGGCGGATTTCAGAAAAAGAGGGAATCCGTCCATATTCACTATCCCGTTCATAGGGTCTGACATCATGCCGGACACACCAGAGCAACCGGAGGATGTTCTTGAGGGATACCTGCCGAAAGGGTTCCTGCCATGTCCGGAGATTCCCGACCTCGAAGGCGCGTCCGGTTGCTGCGCCTGCGCCGGGATAAGGGTCCTGTCCGAGAATCGCAACTTTCAGCAAAGCCACGTCAGTCTGCAGAAAGCGCAGCACATGGAACGGTTCGGGATAATGAACCGTTCCGACACGCATTTCAATATCGGACAAAAGGTTTCTCGTCCGCCTGTCCAGACAGGGTTCCCAGGAGGGATGAACTTTGTCGGTCAGCCAACCTGTCGGGTTGTTCATGCGGTTCGTCACTTCTTTCCTTCCATCTGCCGCTGCAAAAGGTTGATCCGATCTCTCAGTCCTGCGGCACGTTCGAATTCAAGCTCCCGCGCGGCCGTCTTCATTTCCTTCGTCATGCTGTCAATCAAGGCCTTCAGACTGTCATGATCCAGCACGGAGGCGCTTTCGTCATGACCTGGCCGGAACGGCGCGGAGGGTTCCGCCGCCTTCATGGATTCGAGAATGCTTCGGATGCCCTTCCTGATCGATTTCGGCTCGATGCCGTGTTCCTCGTTGAAGGCCCGCTGGATTTGCCTGCGGCGGTTGGTTTCACTGATGGCCCATTTCATGGACTTCGTCATGTTGTCGGCGTACATGATGACCCGGCCTTCCACATTTCTCGCAGCGCGTCCGACGGTCTGGATCAGGGATGTTTCCGACCGGAGGAAGCCTTCCTTGTCCGCATCCAGAATGGCAACAAGGGAAACCTCCGGAATATCGAGGCCTTCCCGCAGAAGATTGATGCCGATCAGCACGTCAAAAAGCCCGGTTCTCAAATCCCGGATGATTTCCATCCGTTCGAAAGTCTTGACATCGGAATGCAGGTATCGCACCCGGATACCCATGTCCTCGAAGTATTTGGTCAGGTCTTCCGCCATCCGTTTTGTCAGCGTGGTGACGAGGACACGTTCTTTCCGCCCGGCGACGAGACGGATTTCCTCCATAAGGTCGTCGATCTGGCCCTTCACCGGTCTGACCGTGATTTCCGGATCAATCAGACCGGTCGGTCGGATGATCTGTTCCACGACTTCCGTGGAAAGCTGCCGTTCATATTGAGCCGGTGTGGCGCTGACATAAATGAACTGGGTCGCACGCTGGTTGAATTCTGCAAAAGTCAGCGGTCGATTGTCATAGGCCGAGGGGAGACGGAAGCCATAATCGATGAGGGATTGTTTTCGTGCCCGATCCCCATTGTACATCGCACCGATCTGGGGCACGCTGACGTGCGACTCATCGCAGACCAGCAGGAAATCCTTCGGAAAATAATCCATCAAGGTAAAGGGAGAACTGCCGGCGTCACGTCCCGATATGTGGCGGGAATAGTTTTCGATGCCGCTGCAGAAGCCCAGTTCCCGCATCATTTCCAGATCATAGCGGGTCCGCTGTTCCAGCCGCTGGGCTTCCACCAGCTTGTCGTTTTCCCGGAAATACTTCAGCTGTTCCTCCAGCTCCATCTCGATGGACTGGATGGCGCGATCCATTTTGGCCCGGCTGGTGGCAAAGTGGGAAGCAGGAAAGACGGCAATATGGTTTCGATACCCCTTCACTTCCCCGGTCAGGACATTGATCTCACTGATGCGCTCCACCTCGTCGCCGAAAAATTCAACACGGAAGGCATCCGTGTTCGAGGCCGGCGGAAAGATGTCGAGTGTGTCACCCATGACGCGGAAGGTTCCTCGATGAAAGTCTATCTGGTTGCGCGTGTATTGGATGTCGACGAGTTTTCGGATCACTTCATCCCGATCCTTGATCATGCCGGGACGCAGAGACAGCATGAGATCCGTGTAATCCTCCGGGTCACCCAGACCATAGATGCAGGAAACCGAAGCCACGATGATGACGTCCCGGCGCTCGAAAAGAGAGGCCGTCGCGGAGTGGCGCAGCTTGTCGATCTCGTCGTTGATGGCCGAATCCTTCTCGATGTAGGTGTCCGTGGACGGGATATAGGCTTCCGGCTGATAATAGTCGTAATAACTGACAAAATATTCGACCGCATTTTCC
>JFJP01041682.1_pt1 | contig 18562 bp, 39 predicted proteins | sample 431651 | NCBI WGS metagenome assembly JFJP01 (sample SAMN02602958, study PRJNA72255) | Microbial mat metagenome, whole genome shotgun sequencing project. | biome: fresh water; feature: sink hole; material: water; isolation source: purple microbial (photo- and chemosynthetic) mats found in...
TAAAAAGCCCGAAACAAATGAGCTACGAATAATAACAGATTATTCAATTATTGCATGGGTATCATTTTCGGATAAAGTGCGAAAGTACGATTCTGAATTGGAAACTGAAAACACAACACACTTTCCTTTTTGGCGAAAAAGCGACACGGAATATATTCTAAAAATGCCGTCTAGTTTCTCAAAGGATGCAAAAGCAAGTGACGTTTTGACCGTTCAATATTTTTTAAAGATTGAAGATTCGGAAAATGCAGGCGAATATATATATAGTCTTATTAAAGAATCTACTTATCAATTTGATTTATTATCCATAAAATCCGAATTGCCATGAGTTGGATAATTAAAGGCTACGCATCTGAAGCGGATATATTAGCGGACATTGCAAATATATGGGAAGTCAAATCATATGGAATCGAGGCGGCATATAATTTTAATGTTGAGAAAAACTATAATGAATTAGATGTTCGGGTTACGGCTTTAGAAGATGGTAGCGGTGGTTCTGTTCAAATTCAATCCGATTTACTTCAAACAGATGAAAACGAAGTTGATTTTGTAAAGGGAAAAGATGAGTTTGCGAGTGCAATTATTGATTCTATTGCAATTCCAACTTACACAGCAGATGAAGAAACGTTAACATTAAACGGCACTGTATTTTCAATTTCAGATGAATGGCAAACTAAAATAACAGACCCTACAACATTTAATAATCTAACAGCTAGTGTTGGGGCTGATACTTACCCATTAATTCAAAGCAAACAAAACAGTATAACAGGAACTTTACCTAATGGAGTTAATAGCACATTAACTATTGAGAGTCCTGTAAGTGGTAAAGTAAACGAAACTATATTACATTTTAGTACAAATGCAACGGCAGCACCTACATTAGTATATTCTGGATTTACTCCAGTTTGGTTAGGTGGTACAGCTCTAAGTATGAAAATAAGTAAAAAATATACAGTCGTATTTGAACAGGTTGAAGTATCAACTGGGGTTTGGCTTTGTAAATCAAGTTGGGGGGAATACTAATGGGATATTATGCGAAACGGTTATTTAATCAAAAAGGCGGGATAGATGATTATACGGTGGCATATAATTTCAACGGCAATGCAAACGATCTTTCATCAAATGGATTAAATTTAACATTATCTAATGGAGCGAATTTAATAAATGATAGATTAAACATACTTAGCGATGATATATCTAGGGCAGTAGTATCTGATCCAATGGATATAACTAGTTTTGAAGATAAAGCATTTTCAATATCAGTTAGATTTAATATAACAGCATTTAGATCATATAACTTCATAGTTCTTAAAGGTATTAATAATCAATGGCAATTAGACTTTTTTAATGGTAGATTAGAGTTTTATATTATAGGCTCTACGGCCCCTCTTTCATATTTAAAGGCAATGTCAGTTATGCGGTTTAATATAAATCAAACATATGATTTATTAATAACATATTCTGGCGGTGTTGGGAATAATTTTAAGATATATGTCGATAGTAGTTTAATATCACATACATACACAATATTAAACAATTATGTAAAAATTAGAAATCTTGGTCTTCCTTTAACGCTTGGCTACTATAATGGGTATTATGGACTAAACGGATGGATGGACAATTTTAGAATTTATAAACGTGAATTAACGCAATTAGAATCAATAGAATTAGCAAATTTACAATGAGAGCAAAACTAGAAAACAATAAATTAATATATCCAAGCAACTTTATGAAAATAGATTCTGAATGGGTAACTAATCCAACGGATGAACAATTAATAAGCATAGGATATAAAGAACTTCGACAAGTTGAAGTTGACGAAGTAATCAATGAATTTGAAGAAACTGAAACAGAAATAATTCAGTATTTTCAAAAGCAAGTTGAAGTAGAAATGCCAGTTCAAAGAATCTCAAAACTGCAAGCAATATTGATATTAGATGAATATAGTATGCTTAATGCTGTTAATAGTTTAGTTGATGCAATAGGTGGTAAAGCTAAATTAATTTGGCAAAATTGCACTTATATCGAACGAAACAACCCATTAGTAGACATAGTATGCAAGCAAGCAAATATGACTGATGAGCAAATTGATGAAATGTTTTTAAAAGGTAGTAAATTATGAAACTATTAATTCTAATATTACTTGTCGCAATAACAGATTCTGCAAAAGTAAACAATACAAAAGCAGTTAAGAAGTTTAACGATTCAGCTAATTGCACATTTACTGGCAATGCAGCATATTTTAAAATAATACGAGAAGCAAAGAAAGACACTATAAAATGAGAAAGTTACTAATAAGCCTATTACTATGTATATCAATAATTGCTTATCCTAGGGATTACACACCATATAAAATAATGGCTATTAGTATTGGTTCTAATGTTCTTATGGGTGTTGGCGATGGTCTTAAAGACAGTGGACGCAAGCCGCAAGGTCACTTGTGCGACGCCATCGGGGTGTCGTTGCTTGCAATGTCGCCAGTGATATTACATATCGAAAAAGGCGACTGGTATAAATACGGAATACATTACTTAGCAGTAAGGTTTATGGTGTTCGATTTGAGTTACAATATTACAAGGGGATTGCCTTTATTTTATGCTGGTAATACATCTTTATATGATAAATCGTTAAAGAAAATGCCGCCAATGATACGAGCAACAAATAAAAGTGTGGGGTTTATTGTTGGCATATCATTGGCTTTTGAGTGCAATAAGAAAACACGTTACATAAATTCAGTTGAATAATGAAAATACTACTCTATCATTCAGACAAATTTTTAGGCAAAGCAATTCAAGCATTTGAGGTTAATAATTGGAATCATACAGGCATTGAGGTTGACGGCTATGTCTACGAAATGTTAGGGCGTGGAATAGTTAAGCGAACTATTGCCGAAAGCATTCAGGAGGCTAATCAGGTAGTATATTCGGAGTACGAATGTGACGAAGAAAAAGCCAAAGAAATACTTGAGGGATATTTAAAAAACAGGGTAAAATATTATTTTCGTGGCATTGCTCAACAAGCAGTTTATAGAGTAACTGAATTTATATTTGATAAACCATTATGGATAGGTAAAAACTATATTGATAAAAGGTATATGTGTTCTACGCTAGTTGCAAAAGTTATAAATCAATTAGACGGTAGCTATCCCGAATGGTGGTTAGTCGCACCCGAGGACTTTGGAAACAATTACTAAAATCACCGACACCGAAATTCTGGAAAAAAGTAAGGGGCTTTGGATTAAGCTTATTAGCAGGCGGAACAGCTATTGTGGCTTTAAAAACTACAATGAGTATTCCTGAAATATATTCGACAGTTGCAACTCATTTAATGATTGTGGGTACTGTTATTGCAGCAATGGCGCAGGCTACAAAAACAGGGGAATAATGGAACACAATTGCGAGATGAAAGAAGAAATAAATGAACTTTATCATGCAATATTTGGCAACGGAAAACCTGGGCTAAAAACAACAGTCGCATTACTTGAGCAAACAACAAAGGAAAATACGGAGGCAATGAAAGACCTTCGTACTGCAATAAGTGGATTCGATAAATACATGAACCAGTCAATTGGCGAAATAAGAATGGTCGATAAAAAAAGGATTAATACCCAGTGGGCTGTTGGTGTATCAATTTCTGCACTGCTTTTGGTTGTTGCGGTTTCGGGACTTTATTTTAATGCAATTCATAAATGATCGATTTAATAATTGAGAAACTTGAAAAATATAAACCTTACCAAAAGTCTATCTACATTAATCAATGTGAAAAAATTATTGATGTCGATAGGTTTCTCGATACTCAAATCTCGATTGCGCAAACGAGTAAATCGAAAAGAGGGCGTGACCTTGCGACCGACCGACTTCGACTATTTGGAATCGCTCTCAAACAACAAAGGCACGAAACAAAATCCGTATTATGAGTAACAAGGAATATTTGGATATTTTAAACCCTATTTGTAAACCACAATTTGAAGCGTTTATAGAGGCGTGCGAACAAAAAGGATATAAAGTATTTATCAATAGTAGTTATCGAACCTTTGGTGCTCAGGAATGGCTACATGAGCAAGATAGCAGAAACGCAAAGCCCGGAAGGTCAAAACATAATTTTGGCTTAGCTATTGATGTGAGCTTTTGGAAAAATAATAATACTTTTAAAAAATCAACAATCAGAACCGAATGGTTAAATAGTGGTATTCCAGAAATGGCTATGCAGCACGGTTTATTTTGGGGTGGTAACTTTGCAACTTACTACGACCCTATTCACTTTGAAATTCAAAACCCTAAGGCAGACGTATTAATTGCTTTGAAAAATGTACAAAAATGCGAAGGTAATGAGGTCGTATTTGAAAAAGAGTTAGGTTAGTTTTTTCATAATAGTTAGTTTTAGGTTTGTTTGAAAGCCGTTCGATTATTCGGGCGGCTTTTTTGTTTTAAATGTGATTTTATAATAAATAAAGATTATATTTGCAATATAAAATAAAATAAATATGAAAACAAATATTGTAATGAAAAGCGAAGTTGACCGCAATCTATTCGGGGTCACAATTAGACAGGAAACAAAGACAGGGTTTTTAAACCTTAGCGATTTGCAAGAAGCCTATACACAAGCAAGGGTAAAAAATGGCTGGGTAGAAAAAAACATTGATAGAATAATGAATGATAATATTGAAACAATATTCTATCTATTAGAAAAACAAGGAGTTATAAAACTACCTATGTGTAGTTTTATAGAAACCATTGATAATATGGGCTTTGCAAAATACATGAAAACAATCGGAGCTTATAAAACAACAGGTGCAAGGCATACTAAAACTACATGGGTAAACCCTTATATTTTTGTAATGGTTGCTATGGATTTAAACCCACTTTTTAAAGCAAATGTAATCGGGTGGTTAACTGACCAACTTATCATAAATAGAATTGAAGCTGGTAATTTCTGCAAAGCATTAAATGCAAGTATTCAAAAATTCAATCCAGATGGCAATAATTACATAACACTTGCAAAAGCTCTTAATCATATCGTATTCGATAAGCACGAAGCTGGAATAAGAAACACAGGAACTAAAGACCAATTAAAACTATTAGCAAGCATTGAAGAAAAAATGTCATTTGCAATAGATATGGGATATATTAATAGTTTCGATAATTTACTAAATGAATTGCGTAAATTATATAGGTATAAACAAAAGTAATTTTAACATATTTTAACATATGAGCCTTAAAATACCCAAAATTTTAACTAAAATATTAAATCGAATACTTTACTTTTGAATTAACAAACAAACAAAAAACCAAATATTATGAAAATTAAAAAAACGAAGCATTAGAGAATTTGACTGGATTAATTTTCGATTAGGAAGACTAAACGAAATATTAGGAAAAGAAATAAATGATGCTAAATACTATCTAACTGATGGTCATTATAATATCGAATTATCAATCAATGAGATAATAAAATCTACAGCTACATTAAAAGCTATTAGTAAATATCTTAATAAGTTAAAAAAATGATACTATTTGACTGGGACTTAGAACCTGTTATCGACATTGACGACATGGACGAATACGAGAGAGCTTTGGAAGAAAAAATGGAAATAGAAAGAGAGGAAAGATGAAAACTATCTACGAATTAGAAACAAAAACAGAAAAAAAAGACAGATGCGAATATCTAATCATGAGGCATCAATACTGTATTCGGTTTATTTCAGAAACAATAAACTGGAACAAAGAAGAAGGCTACAATATGCCAATTATACATCTCGAAAGGGCTTTAGTTGCACACAAAAAAGCTGTTACAAAATTGCAAGCAATTCACCTAAAAATATTAAGCAATGAGTGATAAACTATTCATAAAAAACTCAGTTAAGCAACTGCAAAAAGCGGTTAAAGAAATTAGCGATACAGACCTCAACGAACTGATAAAAAACGGATATGATAAAGCATACCCAAATGAAGTTGATAGACAGTTATATATTATGCTAAGTCAAGAACGTACAAGGCGAACAATCGAAAAAGAAAAAACAATCTAAAAACAAACAAAAAAATGGAGATTATTGCAACAAATGAAAGTGGCGGCAACTTTAAGAAAGTAGACGCAGGAAACTATGCAGCAAGGTGTTATTCAATGATTCATATTGGGTCATTAGAAGAAGAATTTCAAGGGGTAAAAAAACTATGTAACAAAGTACGTATTACATGGGAACTACCAACAGAACTGGCAGTATTTAAAGAAGAAAATGGCGAACAACCTTTTTCAGTAAGCAAAGAATTTACTTTGTCGATGCACGAAAAAGCAACCCTTCGTAAATTTCTTGAATCGTGGAGAGGTAAAGGTTTTACCGAAGAAGAAGCAAAAAGGTTTGATATATCAAAACTAATCGGAGCGCCATGTATGCTTAATATCATACACAAAGAAAGCAAAGCTGGGAAATCGTATGCCGATATTAGCTCTGTTAGCACAATGCCAAAAGGCTTGCAATGTCCTGAGCAAATCAATAAAACGGTAATGTTTTCGATTGCACAACCTGACTGGGATGTTTTCAATTCATTACCAGCATTTTTACAAGACAAAATCAAGTTGAGTAAAGAGTATGCAATTTATCAAAGACCAGCCGAAACCGAAACGCCTCATTCTGACGTTGAACAATCTGAGGACGATTTGCCATTTTAATCATGGGAGCAAATAAAAAATATTTTACAAACCTTCGGGAGTCAGAGAACGACTCCCGATACAAACTTAACACACATGAAAATAAAATCATTGACAATTCAGAACATCGGGCTTATCAAGAGCGAAACTATCCAAATCGATAAACCTTTAATTTTGTTTTATGGTGACATAAAACAAGGTAAAACAACAATCTTAAATTGCATTCGCTGGGCATTTGGCGGCTCTTTTCCGAAAGATATATTAACACATGGCGAAGATGAAGGCTTTATCGAAATTGCCTTAGAAAACGGTTTAATTAATCGGTCGTTTTATATCAATAAAGACCGAGAAACGACCGCAAGGGATTTGAAAATAATTCTTAATAATCGACCTGCAAAAGTGAACGACATTAAAAAGTTGTTAAACCCATTTCTTTTAAACCAAAATTTTATTGTTGATATGAAAGAAAGCGAACGTAATAAATTTATTGTTGAACTTTTTCAAATCGACACTGAGGGACTTGATAGCGATTTAATACGTGAAGAAACCAAGGCGCAAAATCTACGGTCAAAAATTAAAATTTACGGAGAAGTCAGACCTGAATTCGTCGAAAAGCCAGACCGAGAAAGTTTAGAAGCTAAAAAATTAGAAGTCGAAAAGAGTATTGACGAACAAAAACAGGCGGTTAAAGAGCAAAACGACCTTATTAAAAAGGAATACGAACAAAAAAGAACTGATTTATTAAATGAGGTTTTAAAGTTTAATAGCGAACAATCGGAATTAAAACAACGAATTGAAAGCTCAAAACAAACATTGAATAATATTTATGTATCTATCAAAAATACTATATTTGAAAAATGTTTTGATATTGAAAACGCAAAAAGACTTTTAGAAACACTACCAAAGCCAGCCGAATATAAATCGACAAATGTGTCAATTGATGAACCAATATATTTAGGCGTTGACGATTCGGAATTGCTTGAAATAAATACCAAGCTAAGAAATATCGAAATTCAAGAAATTAAATACGAAAATTACTTGAAAGAATACCAAAAAGAAAAAGAGTTAATTGCTCTTATTGGTGAACTAAAATCAACTGAAAGTTTGGTAAAGATTATTCGTAGAGAGAAAGCCGCAAAACAAGAAAGCATAAACGGATTAATCGAAGGTTTGGAGTACAAAGACTTTCAATTATGGTATGAAAATACATCGTTTGAAATGCTTTCAACTTCGCAATTAATGACATTAAGCAGCAAATTATCTGATTTATATCCTGAATCTTTAGGACTTGAATTGATTGACCGTGGCGAAAGTATGGGTAAATCTGTAATGGATTTAGTGGCGAAGGCTCAAAAAGAAGAAAAAAATATCCTTGTTACAATTGTTGGAGAAAAACCAGCAGAGATTCCTGAAAATATAGGGGTGTTTGTGGTTAAAAATGGAGAGGTCGAATAATGGATAACATCCAAGAACTAACAAAGTCAATCAATTGGTATAATAAAAACTATTCAAAAGCAACAATACACCAGTTGATTGACTTAAAAAGCAAGTTAGTAACAGAAAATTACTACCTTGCTGAATTGCTTGCAGAAAATAATTCATATTGTTTGCAAGCAGAAAACGAAAAGAAAGTAGTCTTTGCGAAAAAACGACAAGACCTATTGGCTGACAAATGGCAAATAGGACGTGCCGAGGCAAAAGCAGAAGACGAAATATCTGAAATAAGGGCTGTTTATTCTCAATATAAATCAGTAGTTGACAGGTTAAAGCTACTGCATAATCAAGTAAATGAGATTTGTAACGACATACAACAGCGGATAAGTATTTTAAAAATTGAACGCAATACTAACATAGTAACACCATGAACGCTTCAAACAATATCCAATACAACCAAGACCACTTAGCAATAATAATCATGCTAATAATTTTAGCAATTGCGACCACGTGGCGAATAAAGTCAGACATTGACGAAAAGAAGATTAAAGAAATAAAAACAGAGTGTGTAAAAACATATATAGGATGAAATGCCAAAAATGCAAATCGGAGTTTGAGCCGCTAAAAAGAAACGGCATAATCATTTCGAAGTCATGTCTTAAATGTCTTGTAAAAGGTGGTAAAAAGAAGCGCACAATCGAACTAAAAGAGCAAATAACAAATTACAAAGATTTGCTTCAAAGTAAGATTCAAGAAATAGCAAGATTGATAGACCACGGTCAGCCATGCCCGAGCAAAAAGACATTAAACTGTCAATTTCACGGTGGGCATATTTACGCTAAAGGTGGTCAATATTCAAATATTCGGTTTAATCTCCATAACATTCACAGGCAGTCGGCTCAATCAAATAACTATTCAGCAGACGAAAAAGAGTTTTACGAAGGTTTGAAAAATGAATATGGTAGTGACTACATGGAGTTTGTCGAAATGATAAAGCGAGAAAGCCCAACTACTAAACTCACAAATGAGGAATATAATCTAAAATACAAGATTGCGTGTAAAGAGGCAAATATGCTTCGAAAAAGACTTGAAGTATATAATACTACCAATCGACTATTTGAGCGCAATAGAATCAATCTGAACATAGGTATTTATAGTTACAAAGAATCAGTTTATAATATTAAAACAATAGAATAATGGATTTACTTGAAGAAATAAGTATTAGTGCTAGGTATGATAAAATCACTAATATAGAAATATTAGCAAAACTGGCTTTATACATACAGAATAACGCGAAAAAAGTTCCTGTTAATATAAAAGAAATTGTTTGCAAATACTACGGAATAACTGTCATAGAAATAGAAAAAAGAACAAGGAAAAGAGAAATAAATTATCCAAGACAAGTCGCTATGTGGTTCGAGTGGGCAACAACAAAAAAGACGCTTGCAAAAATTGGCATAGAGTATGGAGGTTTTGACCACGCCACTGTTCTGAGTTCAAAAAAAACGATAAACAATTATATAGATACCGATAAAGATGTAAGAAACGACATTGAGAAAATTAAAAACATGATTAAAAACAATTAATCCAATGACAATCTTTAAACTTAAATACGATAAAGACACGTGCGATTGTACAGCCCCGAAATTAGTTGATTTTGATGGTGAAAAATTTATATGTTTGTTTTGTGAAAAAGAAGTAAAAATTCACGAAAATATCAAAAATTAGTTTATATTTGCATAACAATAATCGGGAAGCCTCTTAACAATGCTCACTAGCCCGATTCTTTTTAACTCAAAAATTTAAAAATGATTAAAATAGGTTCAAAGAATTATTACACCCCTCAAAGATTTGCCGAAGTAAAAATGGTATCTGTTCAAACGGTGTATAACTGGATTAAAGATAAAAAAGTAAAAACAACTAAATTAATGGATAAAACATTAATCGAATTTTAAGTATATTTTTTTGTTCAAAAATTTAAAATGATTTAAAATGACAGTAGACGAATTAATCGAAAGATTACAGGATATAAAAGAAACTCATATAATGGCAGGTCGTTTAATTGTACGAAGCAGTTATGATGAAATTGATTTGACCGATGTAAAAGATGAAGTAAAGTACAATCAATTGTTATTAATTTTTAAAAAATAACTTATGAAAACATTTAACTTTAAAATCGTATGTCGAAAATCTGGCAGCTCTCGACATATAAATGTTCGAGCCGAAAACCAAAAACACGCTCTAAGTAAGAGTAAGTTTTATTTGAATGAAAACGAAACAATAGTGTACTAATGACAGGATGGATAAAATTAAGTAAAAATATTAACACTCATTGGATATGGAAAGACCCGATAAAATTTCAATGGTGGATTGATATATTATTAACTGTCAATTATTCTGATACAAAAATCCCAATTGGGTTTAAAGTATTTGATTGTAAAAGAGGCGAAACATTATTGAGTTTATTATCATGGTCAAAAAGATGGAATGTATCAAAATCGATAGTTAATAATTTCTTTACTATGTTAGAAAATGACAACATGATTAAAACGGTTAATGAAACGGTTACAACACGCTTAATAGTCTGTAATTATGAAAGTTATCAATCAAATGAAAACGCATTTGATACGCAAACAAAACGCAAACAAAACGCAAAAGAAACGCAAGACGACACAATAAAAGAAGAAACAAAAGAAGAAAAAGATAATAAAGAAAATATAAAAGACATTATCGATTATTTGAATTTTAAAACAAAAAAAGCATATAAAAATAATTCAGTAGCAAATATTAAAATTATCACAGCAAGGTTAAAAGAAAATTATACCTTAGAAGACTTTAAAAAAGTAATTGATAATAAAACATCTAAATGGTTAAATGATGAAAAAATGAGCATTTATTTAAGACCAGAAACATTATTTGGAAATAAATTTGAAGCATATCATAACGAAAACAAGGTAATTAAAACTAATGAAAACAAACCAATATACGCCCGTCCCGCCTCAGACTTTTGATTATGGCAAATTGCCACCTCAAGCGATTGAACTTGAAGAATCTTTACTTGGTTCTATTTTGGTCGACAAAGATGTAATGATAATTGTTCGGAATATCTTAACAACTGAGTGTTTTTATAAAGATGCACATCAAAAGATATACGCTGCAATAATTACGCTTTATGATAAGAAAAACCCGATTGATATACTAACCGTTTCAAATGAGTTAAGAAAATCAAATTATCTTGATGAAGTAGGGGGGATTCATTACATCGCACGATTATCTGAAATGGTTGTAAGCACTGTTAATTTTGAGTTTCACGCTCGAATAATAAAAGATAAACATATTTTAAGAGAATTGATAAAGATTAGTTCAGACATAACCACGAAGGCTTATAGTAACGAAACAGATTGTTCGGATTTAATTGATACAAGCCTTTTGGAGTTAAGCAAACTTACCGATACATCAACTATTCAAGTTGTAAGGATTGCAACCGAAATAAATAAAACTATCAATGAGCTGTACGAGATTGCAAACGGCAATAAAAAACTGTTAGGTGTTACAAGCGGTCTTTCGAACATCGACAATAAAACAAGCGGCTGGCAAAATAAAGACTTAATAATTATTGCGGCACGCCCTTCTATGGGAAAAACTGCAATTGCGATTGAGTTTGCAAAAAACGCAAATGTACCAGTATTGTTCTTTAGTTTAGAAATGGGCTCTAATCAAATCGCACTCAGATGCCTGTCAGGTGACGTTGAATGCAGTCAAATGGAATTACGAAGGGGTAATATACCTGAGGCAATAATAATGGAAAAATCACTATCTAAATTTGAAAGTATAGATTTTGATATTTGCGACAAGTCAGGGATAACTATAAATGAATTGCGGTCAATTTCGATTCAGAAAAAAGCAAAGACAGGGCTTGGATTAATAATAGTTGACTACCTTCAATTAATGAAGTCGGGGCAAAAGAAAGAAGTTCGTGAACAAGAAATATCTACAATTTCGAGGGGATTAAAAGAGATTGCAAAGGAATTGGATGTTCCAGTTATTGCATTGTCGCAATTGAACCGTTCAGTTGAATCGCGCGGAGGGGATAAAAAACCAATGCTTTCCGATTTAAGAGAAAGCGGAGCGATTGAACAAGATGCAGACTTAGTAATGTTTGTACACAGACCAGCATATTATGGGCAAACACAAGACGAAGATGGCAACAGTACGTTTGGAGTTTGTGAGCTTATAATTGCCAAACATCGAAACGGAGCTTGTGGAACTGTAAAAATTGCACACAATGAAAGTCTTACAAAGTTTAAAGATAATAGTAATCAGTTGTTTGAAAGTGTTAAAATCGTAAACATTAACGAACGTATCGAACCTAATAAAGGATTTGAAACAACAAACGAACAAGCATTTTAACAAAAGTAAATTAGTAATAACAAGCTGAACAATAGATAAAACCCTTATATTTTTTACCCGTTGTTAGCTGACGTAATATTTTGAATTATGATAAAAGTTTATATTGCAAGCCCATACACTTTGGGAGATGTAGCGGTTAATGTAAAACTGCAAATTGACACAGTTGATATTTTAATGAATAAAGGGTTTGCACCATTCGCACCGCTTTATTCACATTTTCAACACATGGCACACCCTAGACCATACCAAGATTGGGTTAAGATTGATTTAGAATGGGTAAAAGTTTGTGATTGTTTATTGAGGCTCGATGGCGAATCTAAGGGTGCAGATGGAGAGGTTGAATTTGCAAAACAACTTAATATTCCAGTTTTCTTTTCAATCGAAGAACTGTGTCTGCATTATGGCGGCTAACGTAGGTGCTATGCGTTCGGTTTTGCTTGTAGAAACTATCAATTAAGCACGAAACTAACTGCAAAACTGACGTATAGCACGTGTTACCGCCCGTTTTTGTTTCTTACCTAAAAATAATTAGAAAAATTTTGAAAATAATTACAAAAATATTTGGTAAATAGAAAAATGCGTTGTAAATTTACATCATGAAACAACAACGAAGCTGTTTCACTAAAAACTAAAAAAAAATGGCAACTTTAACAATCATCGAAAAAACAAACAACGCTGGCGAACCTGTAAAACATGGTGCAACTTTAGTAATTGATAGTGAAAAACTAATTGGCGTTGCAACAAAGAGCTTATATGTACGCAAAGGCTTTAAAAACGGTACTTTATTTTTAAGCCAAAGAGGTAACGGCGCAAACGGTGCTGGCGATATTTGCAAAATAAACAAAGATGCAGAATTTGAAGTAAACGCCAAATTATTTGAAAGGCTTACTATTTATGCTGAAAAAGCAAACGCAATAGTAAAATAAGATGAACCGCCAAAACGTAATAGTAGTAATTGCCCCGACTTTAGAAGTTTGGGGCAATTTTAAAAAGTTGTGTGAGGCTAAAGGCTTTGATATTTTGCCGTATCATTCGCTAAAATCAAAGCCTTTCCCAATTTTTCATAACGACTGGATTATCCACAAAGTACCGTTTCTTTAAATGGGCGGTAACGGTCGCGGGTAGCACAAGTAGGCTAACGAATAACACTTGAAAGTTAGCAGTATTTATCCGCCTATTGGTGCTACCCGCTGTTATGGTTAGTGCTTTTAAAAATATTATTTAAACATAAACATAAAATTAAGATTATGAAATCAGAAGAAATGGAAAAAGGTAAAACATATCATTCTAAACATCATATGTGTATGAGTATAGAAGGGTGTTTAAGAAATTACAAAAGACGAAAAATTAACATTTTTACCAATGATGACGGAAGTCAAACGTCAGATAAAGAAGCTCGTAAATACTTAGCAGAATGCCAAGCAAAAGGGTGGAAAGTTATACCAATGGGTGAGGCTTGTGAGGGTTTTGATTATTTTGGTAAAGGATGCCCTGGACATTTAATATCAGTTACAGTTAATGAACCCGAAACTATCAACGAAGCCGAACAGCATTAACCATAACGTCCGCAAATATAAAATCGGTGGGGACTTAAAAGTACACCGTATCAAATTGAAATAATGTTTAATCGAAGCAGATGGGCTAATAATTGCACTATAACCCACTGTTTTATATTTGTTGTTATAGTGCGTTAATAATATGAATTTGACTTTTTATATGAAAAGCGGTAATAAAATAACAGCCGATAAAGTAACAGGGTGGGATATAAAATATAACTCTACCCAAATAACAAGTATTAGATTAGTTCAGAAAATAAAGGGATTTTCTAAATGTAAAAACAGGGTGCTTATCGAAACAATAGACTTAAAACAAATAGAATGCGTTGTTGAACACTAATGCACTATAACGGCTGCGGCTATGGTCTGTGTGGGCTACGTAGCTGCAACCTATCCAAATAGATAAAAATAAATGCGAATGATAAACTTCGCAAACCACTAAACCCCACATTGACTATAGCCGTTGTTGTAACCAGTGCATTTTTATTATTAATTTTTAAATATAAACAATGAAAAACAAGTATTTATTTTTCGCTTTAAGTCCTTTAGCGATTCTTATTGAATTGCTTTGCTTATCGCAGATGGCAAATTTAGCCCGACAACCTTCCGATATTGCTGTTTTAATAGCAATAGTACTCTTATGCCTGTTTATTGCGGGTAACTTTTTATTAATTAAATTTTTAGTATCAAAATTCAAAAAATTTCAAAATGAAAAAAATTAGATTTATTATGTTCGCAGTTGTAGTAGCTGCTTTATTTAGTTCTTGCTCTGAAAAAATAGATGCAGGTAATGAAGGGATTTTAGTTAAGTTGTATGGTAGCGATAGAGGTGTTCAAGAACCTACTATTGTAACTGGTAAAGTATGGTATAATCCGTGGACAGAAAATGTCATAGAATACCCTATTTTTGTTCAAAGTGCCGATTATGAAGCATTCACTGTAAATGCAAAAGACGGTTCAATTTTCAACATTGACCCTATGATAAACTATAGAGTGATGCCTGGCAAAACTCCAATAATTTATACAAAGTATAGAAAAGATGTTGTTGAGTTATCTCAGACAGTACTACTTACTTATGTAAAAGATGTTTTTAAAAATGTTTTTAATGACTATACAACTGATGATATACTTTCTAAAAGACAACAATTTGATGCAGAAGTTACAAAACTACTAACTGATGAATTAAGAAAAGAGGGTTTTGAAATAAGTCAATTAACTTTTGGAATGCGTTATCCTGAAAGTATTAATACAGCAATAGAATTAAAAAATAAAGCAGTTCAAGCTGCTCAACAAAAGGAGAATGAGTTAAGAATTGCTAAAGCAAATGCAGAAATAATGATAACAAATGCAAAAGCAGAAGCAGAGGCAAATAGACTAAGACAACAAACATTAAATCCTTTATTAATCCAACAACAATTTATTGAAAAATGGGACGGTAAAACCGCAATATACGGCAATGCTCCTTCATTTTTTAAGAGCGTAAACTAAAACTTCAACATTGCAGGAATGTTTCTCGGAGCGTTCCTGCATTGGTTACAACGTTGGTGGTATGAAAGCGGTTGGGATTGCGAAGTACAACCCTATCAAGTTACAAAACACTTGCTACAGGATATTAAGTTTGATAAACCACTAAAACCCAACTGTTTTATACCACGTGTTACCACCAGTTATTTATTTGATTATCAATTTATAAACACATAATATGAAAGCAAAAAACGGAGACATAATTGAATTTTTAGCAATAAGTTGGGATGAACAATGGGAATTTGACCATCCAACAGTTGTTTTACAGCCAGCGATTGATTATTCGCCAAATGGTGCAGCCTGTGAAAGTATGATTGAAGATATGGCAATTGATTTTTGTTGTAACGAAGATGTTACAGACGAAGATATAAGCGAAGAATTTGAATGGCGAGGCTGGAAACTATCAACTTTAAAAAAAGTAGCTAAAGAAAGATTAGAAGGAAAACCCACTTGGAAAACTAAAATCAGAGAGGTTGTCAAACAAAAAATTCAATTCTACGAAAAAGACGGAGAACTTGAATTTAAAGTTATCGAAACCATTGAGGCGTAGTGCTTCTATAATTGGTGGTAACGTATGGTGGTATGGTTAGTTGCCGATTGCGGGCTACTTTCCTATCAATTTACACAGAATTACAAGCGTGTGGTAACGCTTCAAATTAATACTAACACGGCAATTAACCATACCACGGGTTATAGCCAGTTTATTTTTAATCAAAATGGCAAAAGTAAATTTATATCAAAGAATGAAGGAAGATGATGGATACGTTCGTGGAATGTATAAACCTGACGAGGCTGGTATTTACCTTGTAAAACACAACTCGGATGAGTTTATTACTGCATACTTTAACGGAGAATTTTGGGAAGACAAAGTTGAAAGATTGATATGTTGGATGGAAATTCCGAAATGCGACATAGATGCTCCGTTTTAATTGGCTATAATACACGGTGTTAGCCACAGTTTATTATTTAGTAATTAATTAAAAAACAACAATATGGATAAATGGATAATGTTTAAAAATTATATGCACAACGAATTGGGAATAACAAAAGAGGATATTCGCCAATGGATTGAAGAAGCTGTGCAAAAACAAGCCGAAACACTTGTTAATAATGAGTTTAAAAACTTTGATGTAAACAGAGTAGTTGAACGAGTGATTAATGATGATAAATATTTTGGTTCTAAAAATCTGAAACGAGATATTGCCAATGAATTATCAAAGCAAATAATGGAACGATTGCGCCTCGATTAAATTGTGGCTAACGTTTGCGGGTAAGAAATGTAGCGGAAATCGGGGCTGTATTTTATCTGTAAACGACAAACTTAATGCGAGTGATTAGGCTTGAAAAGCTACTAAACCGCTATATTTTTTACCCGTTGTTATACGCTTTTATTATTAATTTAAAATTGAAAATTATGAATTTATATCACGGCACAAATTGGGAGGCATTACAATCAATTTTTAAAGAGGGTCGTTTGGGTTATGTGTATGGAGATGGTTCAAAGGGTATATATTTAACACCTGTATTTGAAAATGCCTTTTTATTTGGGCATATTATTATTGAGGTTAATTTACCGTTTCAAAATAAAATTGAAAAACATATACCTAATACAGATAGCGGAGAATATGAATTATTTTTAAATACGTTTATACCTTTAAAACGAATTAAAAAAATACACTTTCCTGTTGTCGATTATGATTACGAGGAAATGTTGGAAAATCACGGGTTGATAGCGCACGACTAATTGCGTATAACTATTGGATATGACTAACAAAAGTAGATGTAATATATAAAAATCAATATGATACTACATATACAATACGGAATAGAAGTTAATAACGTCAAAATGCTACTATATAAACCGTGAAAAATATTCAATGAAAAGATTGAAAGACTTAACTTCAATAATAAATTACGAAATTCATTATAAAGACAAAGAATGTCCTTTTTAAAAATAAAGCAATGGAATTTTACAACAAAGAAAAAATTAAAAACGATAATCTCGAAAATTTCAAAGCTTAGGAGCTAAAGTTTAAGCAACTGAACAAACAAAGTTTTGAAAGTTATATTATATCGACACTCAATAAAAAGTTGCAAAATGGAAAATAATTTAGTAAATTTGATTAAAACAAATGAAAACAATAATATTACTACTGATAATTATAACCTCTTGCAAGTGTTATAAAGCAAATGAGCTTCGTGATATACCATGGGAAGTTGACAGTATCAAAAATAACTATGTTTACGCTCATTCAAAGTATTATATTTTGATTTCTGAGGTTAAAGACACATTCACAGTCGGCAATAAATATTACCTTGTAGAAAATTATAAAGGAGAGATTAAAAAAAGAATGTCAAAGAACTAAAAACAAGCCATGTTAGAAAAAGCATTAAAACAAAAGCAAAGCAAAAAAGCCATTGATAAACTAATTGGAAACGATTTAAAAGCTCAATACGAATATTGTTGCAATGAATACGTGAAACAATTTGCAGCAAAGCAAGCCGTGGATTTTGAAGGATGGGTCGGATTCGAAATTGGGGGTGTGGCTTGTTTCAATGGTCAATACTTCTTTAACTTATCTGATATAATTATCGACATAAATACAAAGCAGAAAAAGGGATTAATTATAAAATGGCAAGATGAAAGCGTAGAACATGCAAGCAATGGAGGTTATTTTGATTCAATGAACTACTTTAGTTATACAAAAGGATTAAGGTTCGACCAATTAAACAAAGAGCCGAAAGAAACTAAAGAAATGCCAGAAATAAAGGCAATGAAAAAAGATTTTTACCGTTTTACGCTTATGAGTATGATGACGAAGTAGAAACAATCGTAAAAATAGATGAGCAAAGCTATTCAAAAATTGAAAAAGGAATATATAGCGGCAAAATATCATTTAAAAAAAATAAATCATTTGGCTATATTCCAGAATGGTGTATAAAAGGCAAAACAACTAAAGACGTATGGGATGAGTTTTTTAAAGAAGCTAAAG
>JFJP01038257.1_pt1 | contig 18556 bp, 11 predicted proteins | sample 431651 | NCBI WGS metagenome assembly JFJP01 (sample SAMN02602958, study PRJNA72255) | Microbial mat metagenome, whole genome shotgun sequencing project. | biome: fresh water; feature: sink hole; material: water; isolation source: purple microbial (photo- and chemosynthetic) mats found in...
GTCGAAGCATTTAGAAATAAATTAGTAGAAAAACAAACTGAAGCAGAGCAAAACCTGAAAAAGATAGGCAACAGACTAAATACACAACCTATCGACTCCATTTTTACTATCAAATTTGCAAAAAACGATATTAGTTATTATCTTTTAAATGAGAACAACGAACTCATTTACTGGTCGGATAATTATACAGATATTGCCAACTTGCCATTAAAAAATGAAGGGGTGTGGGAATATTTTATTTCATCTAACGCCCATTGTATCAGTAATTTTACCAAAACGAAACAGGGCATTTTAATAAGTGTTATTCGAATAAAAAACAACTATCCAATTGTAAATAATCAGCTTATAAATAACTATGCTAAAGGGTTTAAGATAGATCAACACATTGATATTGAGAGCGGAAAAAAAACAGATAAGTGGGCATTCGACGATGCTTTTGGCAATTATTTATTTTCATTCAAAGTTCCTTCCCAAAGTGTATTAAATCAAAATTATGGAATAGCCGGCTTTATTTTTCAATTTATATGTTTAATCAGTATATTGATATTATTGGCCAGAATAAAGACTTTTTTCAATATAAAAACATTGACTTTTAGTCGTTTTTTAATTGCATTAGTTCTATTGTCAGGTGTTGTTGTTGCCAGTTTATACTTTAAATTTCCACATTTACTTTACTACGAGGTACTTTCGTCGGCATTCGATTATTCGTCGGGCTTTCTATTGGCTTCCATTATTCATCTTACTATCCTTACTGCTTTTGTTATTGTAGTTATTTATGTTTTTTTTATGCATGTAAGCATTAATTTCAATCGCAAAAAGCTTAAATCTTTGTCAATGCAATTCGTTGTTGCGTTGTTTTTTATTCTTATATTTTTCATTCTCAAAGGATTGGTTCTCCATTCGGGTATGCCAATTCAAATCCTTTCGCTCCACGATTTGGAGAAAGGAGTGGTTTGGTTGCATTTTTTAATGGTAATTTGGGGAGTTGCTTTTGCTCTCCTGTTTTTCAAAAGTCATAATTACAGCCTCAAAGCAATTGGGCTACGAGCCATGATTCTGACTGATGTCATAATTCTACTCGTTTTTGCAATGGCTGTTTTTATTACCGATTCAGCCGATACAAGCAGAATCCTACTTTTTCTGCTTTTTATGTATGTCGGTTTTTATATTCCTTATTTTATTTCGCGGAAAAAGAATTATTATGTATTGAGTGCGCTGTGGATTTTGTTTTTTACCCTTTTTCTGGTCGAAAACACGGCTATGCTCACTAAAAAGAAAACAGAAAGCAAATACAAAGTGCTTGCAGAAAATATTTTTATAAATGGAAATTTAGAAAATGACAAAGTAACTGAAATTTTGCTTGACGAACTTTACAGTCAAATTTCGAACGACTCGCAGCTCGGTAAGTTAGTTCAAAATGTAGATTCAATTGACCGACTAAGTGACTATTTATCTGATAATTACCTACGGGGTTATTGGAACAAATACAATATTCAACTGGCAGTTGTCGGACAAAACTCAGCACTTTACGGGCAGAACAAAAACTTACTAGCAAACAACGGAATTCCGGTTGGAAAAACAAGTTTCTGTGCGCTCACTTCTTTGCGCTACGACCTTAGTTATATGGGCGACTTTCTATTGATTACACCTAAAGGTGAGGAGCTTACATTGTTTCTGACACTTACTCCGCGTAAAAACTTTAAAAGTTATAGCTTCCCTAAATTTCTTATTTCTGCCGAATCGGACATTCAATCGCGCTTGAAAATTGCAGTTGCACGCTATCACAAAGGGGCACTTGTTTACAGTTCCGAAAACTATAAATTTCCGGAAACGAGTTCTTTTTTACCTAAAAGAGAAAATTTGTTTTATAAATTTACTACTTCTCAAAAAACCTATTACATATACCAACCCAACAAAGATAATGGTGTTGTTATTACGGAATTAAATCAATATTATTTTCCGAATTACTTCATCTATTTTGCTTATATTCTGCTTTTTAACCTAATTATTGGGTTTGTGTTTGTTTGGTTAGTATATCGTAAACGCAAAACGATTGCAGTTTTTTCCAGATTAAGCTCCAAGTATCAAATTGCTTTTGTGTTACTGCTTTTAGTTAGTTTTGTTGGTATTTTTTATGTGTCGGTAAGGTTTATAACTTCAAAATACAAGGAACAGCAAATTGCCGAAATTAACAAAAAGAAAAGTTATATTCAAAATGCACTTCAGGAAAAATATTATTGGACCGAGGACATTTCGACCGTAAATGCACAAGGTTTGAATTTCGACCTTCAGGAACTTTCGTATATTTACCAAACAGACATTAATGTATATGACAATTTTGGTCGGTTGGTTGGTAGTTCGCAGCCATTGATTTACAACAAAAAGTTGATTGGAAGGCAGATAGCTCCCGAACCATTTTTTGGCAATAATCCGACCTTGAATCAGGAAGAATATATTGGTGAGCTGCGCTTTTTGACAGGTTATACCGATTTGTACAATGGCGATTTTCTGCAAATTGGCTACATTGCTATTCCGCTGTATGTGAGTACCGAAGAGATTCGAAGTGAGATTGAAGAATTTTTAGCTGTCATTGTGCACATTTACCTTATTATTGCTTTGCTATCGGTTTTGCTGAGCTTTATTATTGGAAAACAGCTTTCGGCACCGCTTGAGATGATAGAAAGTAAGCTGAAAAAAATGCGTTTTGGGCAAAAAAACGAAAAAATTGATTACAACGAAAACGATGAAATTGGTCAGCTGGTAAAGCAGTACAATAAAACCATCGAGAAACTAGAACAAAGTGCACGCTTATTAGCCCAAACCGAACGTGAGTCGGCTTGGCGTACTATGGCAAGGCAAATAGCGCACGAAATAAATAATCCGCTCACGCCCATGAAGTTAACTATTCAGCAATTGCAACGCACAAAAAAAATGAACGATGAACGATTTGATGATTATTTTGCAAAATCGACTGTAACATTGGTAGAGCAGATTGATAACTTATCGCGCATTGCAGGCACATTTTCTAACTTTGCTCGTATGCCCGAAGCTCGTTTCGAACGGATTGATATTGCAACAAAGCTCTATTCGACCATGCAACTTTTCAGCGCGAACAACGAAGATGTAATCATTAGGTACACGGGGCTAACTGAAAATGTATTTGTGCTTGCCGACCCCGAACAAATGCTGCAAGTATTCAATAATCTATTAAAGAACGCTATTCAAGCCATTCCAACCGACCGAAAAGGCAATATTCTTGTTAGCTTAAACACCGAAAATAATCAAGTATTAATTACGATTGCCGACAATGGGAGTGGAATACCAACCGATATGCGGAACAAAGTTTTCATGCCTAATTTCACTACAAAAACTACCGGCATGGGACTTGGGCTTTCTATTACAAAAAATATTGTGGAAACTGCTGGGGGCGAAATTTCATTTACGACCAACGAAAATAGTGGTTCGGAATTCAAAATTATCCTCAAGCAGGAAATATAAAAGAAAAAACAATTATTTTGAAAAACTATCGTGGAGGTAAAAAGGCATCTTCGATATGGTCAATGTCGCATTTTTGTCCGTGAACAACCACTGAAATGACATCAAAACGAGTGTCGCCATTCCAGTTGTAGCGCATAATATAGCGCTCGGTAGCATTCACAATGTTTTTGATTTTTCGATTATCAATGTATTGTTCGGGATTATCGGCAAAAGCGCCAGAGCGTGTTTTTACTTCTACAATTACCAAAGTATCGTCCTTTTCGGCAATAATATCCACTTCGAGGCTACCTGTGCGCCATTTTGTTTCGCGAATTTTGTATCCATTCTCAATCAAAAAATCGCGAGCACGTTCCTCGCCATATTCGCCTAATTCGTTATGTTCTGCCATTGTTATTCAAAATTGAAACACAAAGATAGTGATTCTAATTTATTTTTGAAAGTGATTGATTGATAGAAAGTAAAAATAAAAAAAGCTGTTTCAAAAATAGAAACAGCCTCTTTATGAGCACTATAATGTGAAATAGTATATATTATATAACTTTTACATTTACTGCATTTAGTCCTTTTTTGCCCTCTTGTAACTCAAATTCAACAGTATCACCTTCGGCAATCTTGTCTATTAAACCTGAAATGTGTACAAAATGTTCTTTTTTTGAACCGTCTTCGCTGATGAATCCAAACCCTTTAGCTTCATTGAAGAATTTTACTATTCCTTTACTCATTGTGATATTATTTTTTTTAATTTAGAGCAAAGATAGTATTATATTTTAGATATGCCTCACTTCTACAAAACTTTAACCCATTTTATGCAATTTGTATCTAACCAAGTTTACCACATAGTTAGCAAATAATCCCAAATGTAAAGTTGACTGAGTTGCCTGATATAATTGATGAAAAATGGGGTGCAAACCGAAATCATTTTCAGTGTTCTGGAGCTACTTTCAATGTTTCTTATGCAATTATAGACTTTACAAAATTATCTTCTAAAGGGCACTACAAAATAGACCGAACTCGACCATTTTGGGAAAATTATGCTCCAAAATGGGTTAAAGCAAATGAAAACCCAATTGCAAAAACAGAAGGAAAATCATTTTTCACGTGTAAACAAGCTTCATTTTACCCTAATTTTAAAACTTCTATTCCCGTAATTAGCATCGACCCGACAAATATAAATACCTGATTGTATATCGCTTAAATCAAAAGTAAGTGTTTTAATTCTGGTTGACGGCGAAGTTTTCGAAGTGCTTTTTAGTAACTGCCCTTGTGTGTTGAAAATTTGCAGGCTAAGATCGGTATTTTCGTCTGAAGTCCAATTACAACTTAAATTTTTAGTTTTATCGCTGTAAAAACATGAAATACTGTTCAAGTTGTTCGAAATATTAACCGTTGTTGTTGAAAGACCGGCAAGTGTCATTTCGGGTGGGTTTGCTGTGGCTTCGCGACTATTGAACCTAACGGTAGTGTTTGCCGAAGCATTGTCGTACGCCACAAACGAGGCTGTTGAAATTCCATTTGCCAAGCAAGATTGTATATAGTTAGTAACATCGAAAGTGTAGTAGTTGTTTATGGTAGAAACTGTTACGTTCGAAAGATTTGTGAGTGCAGGTGGGGCATTGTTGTAGGTAATACCTGTTTCAGTCCAACTTGCAGCACACGAAGCAAGGGTAATATTGGTAGTAGCAGTAAGCGAATTGCAGTAAAGTCGGACTTTGGCTGTGCCTAAATTTGCAAATGCCAATCCACTTAAATCGAACTTCAGATAGCTTTTTCGGGCGTAAATTACATTTCCATTTTCTTTAATTTGAAGGCTTGTGGTAGTTCCATAATTAGTAGTTGGTGTGTTGCCATAAATATAGGAATCTTCGGTAGCATTAATGCTATAATTCAAATTGGGAACAACCAACGTTTGCTGCACGGGCGGTGCTTCGGAGTAAACAGCATTACCAGTTTGTGTAGCTGTAATTACCGTAGAACCCAAACCCACAATGTGAATTTGATTGTTCACAATGGTTGCCACATTGATGTTTGAACTGGTATAACTTACCGTTAATCCCGAACTGGCAACCGCTCCGGGCGAAAAATCGGCATCGTCGATGGCTTTTATAGGTAGCGGGTCGAATGTTATGGTTTGTTTTTGGTATTCGAAAATCGAGAAGTTATTGAAACGTAGGGTTTCGTCGCGCAGATAGTTGGGTTCTAACAAGCTTCGGTAAATACCCCATTTGGGACGGATAAAAGTATTGGTTGAACGAATAGTCATTAAATCGTTGTTCGAATAATTTAGAATGACATTTCCGGTGCTCACATTGGAAATTTGCATGGAATAAGAACCGTGCAAGCTGTCAATTTTGATAGTTTCGGTGGCTTCCACCCAGTTTCCTTCAAAAAGCGACAGGTTTAAAGTTGCTACCCGAGTGGTATTGTTGTGAATCAATTCCATCTGATTGCCTGTAGATTTGTAGCGTGGAGTAAGTGTGAAAATCGGATCGCCATCGTCGCCACCGACACCTTTTATTTGATGAATGTGTGTGAAATTTGGCGAAGGTTGAAACCCAACTGGCACTTTAAAGCGCCATTTATAAACTACTTTATCGCCATAATTTCCCAATAATTCGGGCGGCGAAGCATCGTATGTTTTAATTTCAACGCGCTGCCGGTCGAAGTTAATACAGCGGTCGTTATCAATAGCCGTATGGATATAAAATTCGAACACATATTGCCCCAAATCGGCATCCCACACTTCGGCAATATGCCGCCCAAACTCGGGATGCACACATTCCGGATTTTCCACCACATCGCCACCCGAAGGTGCTAAAACACTGTTTATCAGCTCGTAGGTATTACCAGGGCCATCGGCAGTAAGTACAGCCTGAGCTGGTAGTTTTGTGTGAAATGCAAAAACAGCAACAACAACTGCTATGAAAACTAATCTAAATTTGAACGAACAATTCATGTGTAAGTATTTTACCCGATTATAAAAACACAAAGTTAGACTTATTTAATAATTGGAAGTTTCAATTTTAAACCAATTACTTGCTGTTTTCAATCAAATAGGTAGAAATGAATACAAAATAAATTAAAAAGCCTCGGAAAATCTTTCGAAAGCTCATTCTAAATACCAGCAGCTATGTATCACCAGTAGCACTATTCGGAATGGGCAACGACCCATTTTTATCAACGCTAAAAGGCAACAGATTGCCACGCACAAAAGCATCAAACAAAGGGAATTGAGAAATAAATTGCATATTTGATAGCTTGGCACATCAAAAGCTTATGGCAAAAATTGAATTTGAACCACGTAAACGGCTCACTGGCATGTATTTATATTGCCATTTTTTAATCTCGATTACAAAAAAATTGTGATTATTTATTGAACATAAATAAGATAAACAGAAAGTTATCAACAATACTATTCTCCTTTTGTGTATTTTTCTTCAATTTCTTTTTTCAGACTTGTCGATTGTCCTCTTAATTCTTGTACTAATTTATATACAGTGGTACAAGGATTATATTTGGCAAACTGTTGACCTGCAAATGTTTTCTCCAGTTTCTCGGCCCAGTTCATTGCATTTGTTTCGTTACCAAACTCCAGAAGTGTTTTATACATCTCGGTATCATTCTTTTTATACCGAAAACTACCAATCTTACCTGTTTTAAGTTTTATCTGAGTATTTATCTGATTTTGAATTGCTTTCTGAAAATCATCTCTGCTCATTGCCGTATTGCGGAAAACAAAATGCAACAGGTACCAAAGTTCAAAAGCTTCGTTACTCCAGGCAGTTTTCAATCCCTCTTTTTCTGCATCTAAAATGGCTTTATTGAAATGCCCTTCAGGAAAACTATCTTTATCAAATACAATCCAAATCCGATCAAATTTCTGTGAAGATTTATTTCTAATTTCCAATGCCTTTTCCAATACTTTGGTAGTGGAAATTCCTCCGCCATCAAATGTCAGATCGAAAACCAGATTGCCAGCCATTTTGGGAAACGATTTAAAATAGTTGGGTTCGGTTTTTGCTCCTTCGCAAACAATCAAAAAGAAAGCACGCAACTCACGAGTGCCTTCTTTACTTTGTGAATCAAACTTCGCAAATTTCCCTTTCTGCAATGCTGTTTCCAGCGTCATCTTTTTTGCCATAGCAGTTCAGTTTATATGGTTGTGATATAAGGTATTGCACCATATCGACCACGAATATAATTTCGCTCCAAGTTGCTATCGTTGCGTACTTTGCTGCCATCGGGCAACTTAAATTCCACCAAATTGTACAAATCGGTTTGTTCTACTTCGTCCTTTTCGGTAAACCAAACCTGATCTCTGCGGAACAAATCAGCGCTGAGTAAATTGGTATCGTGTGTAGCAAAAAGCAATTGCGCATGTTTGGGGTTGGTGTCTTTATTATTAAACAGACTAACTATTTCACGGGTTAATAAAGGGTGAAGTTTTGCATCTAATTCATCAACTATCAGCACCTTGCCATGTATCAACGTATCAAAAACAGGCCCGGTTAGGTCTATTATTTTCTTTGTTCCTTCCGACTCATTATTGTTTTTATCGAACGACACCTTGTCTATTCTGTTTCCCTCTTTGTCGTATTTATAATGTGTTGTTTTTAATGTCATTTGTTTATCCTCAACCATGTCTTCGGGCAGTTCTTTTCGTTTGTATATGGCTAAACTTTCGTGCAAAACATTCGAACTTGCATTTCCATCACTTACAAATATATCTTCGAATCCAAGTTGCAACTTCCGAAACAACCCGACTGCCAAATCGAAACCCTCCAATTTGTGCTGTAACATTTTCATTGTAAAACTGTTATAGCCATGATTCGACAACCCTGATATAAGATTACAACCCTGAAACCAGGCTATAATTTTTTTACAGGTTTCTCCACCGAGCTGTGCCACCAGCGATACAAAAAGCCGGTTGTCGTTTGTGGCTTCTTCTTTGCCCTGACCTTCTTTAAAGTTTGCTGCTACTCCTATCCCTTCTTCGGTGCGTACAAACAGTGGTTTTTCGGCTTTAACTGTCGATTCGTACAGCCATTCGCTCACGATGAGCGTTTGATTGTATTCGTAACCGTAACGTATTTTTTTATCATCTATCAAAAACTCAATTTCAAAATAGGTGGGCTCTGTGGCTGAATTTTCGGCCAATAAAAATGGTAAGTATTCTAATGGTTCTCCATCGTTCAGTTTTACCGATTGCAGTAATACATTTCGCATGGCTGCCAATGCCTTTAGCAAATTGCTTTTGCCACTGGAATTAGCTCCATACACCACTGCCGAAGGCAAGAGCTTGTATCTTCCTACGTCAAAAGTTTGGTCTAAATCTGAGATTGCTGCTGCTTTAAAACTCAATGTTCGTTTTGCATTAAACGAAAGAAAATTTCCTACTGTAAATTCTATCAGCATACTCCTTGTTTTTTAAAGGTTTTGTTTTTTATTCTTATCCACCACAAAGGTATGCTTTTTCTTTTGGATATTCAATTTTTATGAGATATTTTCTCACATTTATTACACAAATACGCTCATAACACTAAATAATGTCTTATATTTATAGATATTTCTCATAATTTACTCTTTAGCCCACCTTTATGTTTCCACACCCAACCCATTTCACAGCTTCGCCGTCACTAACGACGCCAACCGTTTCAAATTCTACACCAAAGGCCAATAGCAGGGAGTTATTTCAGGTATTTGGAAATAACTTCGATGAGTTATATCTATGCTTTATATGAGTTATAAATAAAATCACAATTTCATTTCAATGCTTCTAAAAAAGAATAATCATCAGAACTAAGTAAGTGGAATAAAAATTACTTAATCGGTTTTTTGTTGAGGATAAATTTCTTTCGAAATACTATTTACTTCGTTTATTAACAAAGGATAAGCGGGCTCTACCATTGCACCATGGTTAAATCCTTGCAATTCGTACAGCCTCGTTTTTTTATGTCCAGCTAATTTCATCATTCTACACAAATAAGCATTTTCTTCGTAACGCCCCAACAATTCCATTTCGCGGTCGCCGGTAATTAGCAACACGGGAGGCGCATCTGCTCGTACAAAATAGAGCGGAGCATACTTGTCGATGGTAGGTTGTGTACTTTTTATGCCTTGCTCTTTGCGTATGGTAAAGTGTGTAATTGCCTGACCACTAAATGGTACAATGGCAGCAATATTGTCGGCATCAATGTTGTATTTGCTCAAATACGATTTATCGAGCGTAATCATTAAGTCTAAATAACCACCAGCCGAATGTCCCGAAAGGAAAATAAGTTTCGTATTTCCGCCATATTTGGCTATATTTTTAAATGTCCAAGCAACAGCCGCTGCGGCATCTTCGATATAGGCAGGCGCTTTGGCTTTGGGCGACAATCGGTACTCAACTCCAATCACAGCAAAACCTTTATCCTTCAATGCCTTGGGAATTTGTTTTTCACCACCAGTCAAGCCACCACCGTGAAACCAAACAATTGTGGAAAAATTCTTGACATCTTTTGGATAATAAATGTCCAAAACACATTGCGAATTTATATATTCGTCCGTTTTATTAATCGAATCCGAGTAATAATGAATATTCTTTTCGGTAATATATTGCTGCTGAGCAGATACCAACAAAGTATTTGCTATTACTACAAGTAAAAATAGTTTTTTTAATATTGACATTGAAAAGTGTTTATAATTAAACCCCTTCAGGTTTTTTTGTGATATTTACTCTTAATCCACAGGTTTCACCTGTGGCTAATTAAATTCAAGCCCTTCGGGCTTAATATAACGACATTAACTCTTAATTCTAAACTCCTAATTTTTAATTCTTAATTTCTTTTCTCCCCTTTTTCTCCGGCGTAGTGCTTATTGGTGTTTGCCAGTTTGCTAATTTTGAGTAATTTACAAATTGTTTGTGTTCGCGCTCCATTGCCTCTACGAATAATTGTTTCATCATGGCTTCTTCTTTTGTGTAAGTTTTGTCGCCAATCATACTTTTTGTTTCCAAGGGGTCTTTTTCATAATCATACAGTTCGGTGGCTTCAACTTTTGCTTCGGCGAATGGTTTTTCGGACGAATAAGACTCGCCAAGCCACGCTGTATAGCGAAATCGTTTGGTACGAATAGAATAGCCCATTGATTTCCCCCGTGGATACTGACTCATGGCGTATTCTCTCAATTCAGTAGTTGGATTTTTCATGGCAGGAACCAAACTGATACCATCCAAATATTTTGGTGTCGGAACTCCTGATAAATCACACAAAGTTGGAAAAATATCCACAAATTCGCACTGAGTAGTTGGTTTTACATTTTGCAACATGCCTTTTGGTCCCCGCATTAACATGGTTGCATGTGTAGCTTGTTCAAAATCAGTGTGTTTATTCCATAGCCCATGGTCGCCCAAATGCCAGCCATGATCGCCCCAAAGTACAACAATTGTATTTTCGGCAAGTCCAAGTCGGTCAAGTTCGTTCAACACTTTTTGCAATTGTGCATCCATATACGACATGGCCGCATAGTATCCGTGAATTAATTCTTTTTGCTTATCAACCGATAAATGTTCCAATTCTTGCTCCGAATAACTGTTGAACTGCGGAATGTCGGTGTAACTTTTCAATTCGCCCGAAGAATGATATGCCATATCGGGGCTTCCAGCAGCTTTTTTCTGAAATGGTGCAATTTGAAATTGGTCACGTTTGTATAAATCCCAATATTTTTTAGGTGCTACAAAAGGTAAATGGGGTTTTACAAATCCAACAGCGAGGAAAAATGGTTTGCCTTTTTCTTTTAGTTGATTCATCAATTTTATACCTTCTTCGGCACAAACGCCATCCTGATAGGTATTGTCGGGCACATCAGCGCATTCAATAGCAGGTCCTTTTTTGCCTTTTTCGGGGTTAGAATTTACATAAGTCGGAGCTTTTGCTGTAACATAAGGCATTGACCATGATGGCGCATCATGTCCGGGTCCAGCACTTCCTACATGATAAATTTTTCCGGTAGCAGCCGATTCGTATCCATTTTTTACAAAATATTCTGGCATACTTACAGCATTTGAATTTACCTGACGAAAATCGGTTACCAAATCCCAAACTTTCGTTTTGTCAGGTCGCATACCTGTAAGGCAACTAGCTCGCGTGGCGCCACTTATGGCTTGTTGCACAAAGCAATTCTGAAATGCAAATCCCTCTTTTGCCAATCTGTCCAAGCCGGGAGTAATAGCAATTTTATCGCCATAAGCTGCTATAAGTGGCTTTAAATCATCTACTGCAATAAAAAGGATATTGGGTTTTACTCCATTTTTAGTTGAGGTTTGCGAAAAACCCGAAACCGAAACTAAGCTCAGCAAGCTCAAATTCAGCAAGTTGTAAGTCGATTTGTGTTTCTTCATTTTAATTCTTAATTTGTAATTCCTAATTCTTAATTCCTAATTGATAATTCTTCATTCTCTTCAGCGCTTCTAAATAATAATAGTCAGCATAACTAATTGGCGTATCAATTTCATCTTTTGCAGGCCAGTTTCCGGTGGAATGTTTCAGAATAAACAAACCATTTTCCCCTATTTTCGCTAAATAATTGTCTAAAGATAAGTTTTTTAAAATAATTTCGGCTGATGTTAGGTAATTATTTTTTTCGTTGGTAAAAGTGCTTAATTCAATCAGTGCCGAAGCAAAAATTGCCGCTGCCGAAGCATCGCGTGGTTCATTGGGAATGTTGGGCGCATCAAAATCCCAATACGGAATTAGGTCTTTTGGCAATCGAGGATGATTTAATATAAAAGCAGCTACCTTTTGAGCCTGTTCCAAATAAATACTTTTTCCCGTTTCGCGATACATCATGGTGTAGCCATACAGCGCCCATGCTTGTCCGCGAGCCCACGACGAATTATTGTTAAAGCCCTGATGCGTAACTTTCTCCACAATTTTGCCTGTAATGCTGTCGTAGTTTACCACATGCACACAACTGTTATCAACACGAAAATGATTTTTAAGCGTTAAATCGGCATGTGAAATACAGGCATTTTGCATGTTTTGGTTGTTGGTGAGTTTTCCCATTTTGTACAAAAATTCCAAATTCATCATGTTGTCGATAATAACCGGATAATTCCAACGATTCCGTTTGTCCCACGATTTCATTAAGCCCACATGCGGGTAAAACCGTGTCATTAAAGAGTTTGCACCTTCAATCATTACTTTTTTATAAGCCTCATTTCCTGTTATCCGATAGCCATTTCCGTAACTGCAACCGAGAATAAAACCCAAATCGTGTGTATTTTTCCGTTTTTTTGCCTCTTCCAATAATTCGGTATAGCGTTGCGCTTCCATTTTTAGTTTTGGATTTCCGGTAAGTTCGTACAAATACCAAAGTGAGCCCGGGAAAAACCCACTGCACCAGTCTTTTATACCCACAAATCGTACTGTGCCGTCTTGAAAAGTGCGAGGCGATAGTTTTTTATCTTTGTAGGTTTCGGCTGCCAATAGCAATTGTGCTTCAGAGCGACTAATGGCATTTTGCAACCATTTTTCAGTTATGGGTTTGTCGGTTTTAGGTTTTTCCGTTTTTAGTTTCATTGGGCTTTGCATTCCCATCCAAAGAATAGCATTTTTCAGCGGCATGTTGCGTTTGCTTTCCTCACTCGGAAAATCGGCCGAAGCTTTTTTCCAAATTTCTAACCAATCATTACTATTTTTATGAATGGCTTCGAAAAACATAAATGGTCTTCTGCCCAGCGGCTCGTCCCAATACAACACATCTTTCGGAAAAGGCCAACTGCTTTTGTCCAAAATGTATGGTTTTATAAAACCGACTGCTTTCCGCATTCCACGTCCATCTGCCAATCCGAAATCCCAACCACTTACAATCCAAGCCAAAGTTGCAGCTCCATCCAAATTGAAAAGCGAATAGGCATAAGGTTTAGTGCGGGCGGTTTCTAACGGGAAACTTCCATCTATAGCCATTTGATTGGTTAGCAACTCTTTGACATAAAACTGACGGCATTTTTCTAAACTATTTCTATCGCCTGTAAAACTTGCGTACGCAGCCACTTGTGCGTGCCACCATGTTCCATGATTGTTTTTAGCGTTCATTTCGTCGATGCCGTAGGGATGTGTATTTAGCCAGTTTAAAAATGATGCGAACCACTGTTTAATCGTAGCTGCATCCGAGGTGCTTAGATAAGGTGATTGCTGCAAAATCTCCACCGATTTTACGACTTCAATCAACGAAATAGCATCAATTATACCTATTCCACGACCAGTATTTACGCCTTTAATAGCTTGAGCATAAAGCAAATGTGGATTCATTCGTGATGCAGAATCCACAAACCACGCTTTCAGATGCTTTACGGCATGTTGCGCGTATTGCTTTTTGCCCGTGAGCAAATATGCCGAAGTTTCTGTTCCCACTATCCAAGAAAACCGACCAATAGCTTTGAGATGGTTGTCGAAATTTTCGGGATTATTCAAGCCATCCTTTCTGATATATGGTCCGTCGGGATTTTCCGGATTTGGCCACCAGTAGGTTGCTTCGGAATAATAATCGTGTTTTCTGCCAGCGCTGCGCACGCATTGCGATGCGGTAACTGTAATTGGTTTTTCCTTCAAAAACTGATTGGCAAGCAGAATCACACGGTTTTTCTCGGCTTGTATAAGTGCAAGGTAAACGCCAGAAGTAAATTTACTTTTGATTGTTTTTTGCGAAGCTGAAAGATTATTTAATTGAAAACTGAATATTATCAGCAGCAATAAAAAGGAGTGATTAGATTTTTTCATTGTCGTTCTATTTCTTGTACAAATTTAGTCATAATAAGCTTTCGGAAATTTCAATTTTAGTCCAATTGCTTTCTATTTTCATTCAAAGTGGAAGAAAAGAATACTAAATCAATGAAATTACTCTAAAACAACCTACAAAGTTAAGAAATTACGACTAATTATTTATAAATAAATGGCTATGATTTTTTAAAATACAAACCTCAACGCTTTAACTCAAATTATTTTAAACCTACAACTTTCAATAATAAAGCCCCCGAAAAATTTATTCGGAAGCTTTATTTTTAAATTAACAGCAACTATGCAGTTACCGCGGCTGTACCCAGATACTGGCTGGTCGAAACATGGAACTGATCGTTTGCTGATTGAAAGAAAATGTAAAACAGCAAATAATCACCTACAGCACTGTTCGGAATTGGTAATGACCCGCTACCTGAATCTCTGGTTACCTTACCTATGGAATAACTTACTTCGTAATTATCCACATTGTAAACCACCATCACCGCTTTATCAGTTGCAATACCTGAACTGGAATCACTGTTGTCGTTCCATTTGAAATTAACAACATCTTCAACCAATTGAGCTGTTGCACCCGTGGGCTGACTGAGTTGTCCATCACTAATCAATACTTTGCTGTAATCCAGCTCTATATCAGGTGCAACACCCGTTAAAGCTTTATCCAACGCATTTTTACAGGCATAGTTGTAAGGTGTCATTGTGTTTCCTGCCACCATTCTACACCCGTACTTCACTACCGGATTCAGGGGTTGCATAAATCCGGTTACAAGTCCGAACTTTGTGCGTTGATTTACCTGGCCTTCAGTGTTCGAAGTGCGCTTTTTTTTCGACTTAGCAATAATAATATCATCGCCGTTTTTTTTGCAGATACCGATGACTGTTCCAACGGTTCCCGAGAATCCACCAAGGATTCCCATATTCAATTTTCCCATTTTGTTTATTTTTATAGGGATTAATAAAAGTTTTTTTGCAATCTGATTCTACCTGAATAATGGTGATCAATCATTGTTCTTTCAAATCGTTCTTTAACTTTAACTCAATTACTTTTGATCATAAAGTAGCTGAGTTTTCATTAAATCTGTAGCGCCCTACGCTCTCTATTTTTACAACTATTTTGCCAGTAGGCTTTCTTGTCCGCATTGACCGCAATTGACCGTGCCAAACTTTTTGCTGTCGTAATTTTCTCCTGATATTGTCCGCATTGACCGCTATTGACCGCTTAGTTTCCACCCAATCGGACACAAAAAAAAGCAGCCTGATTGCTCAAGCTACTTATTATTAAGCAATTGTATTCAAATAATGTCGTATTCCTAATTTAAGAAAACAAAGAAATGGTACGCGGATTTACGCTGATAAAGCGGATTGAAGATGCCGTGAAACGGCATAAGAAAACGGATTTTAATTTCGATATATCGAAATGATTTTCAAAAACTTGCAGCTTAATCCTCACCAATCCCTATAGCTATCCAACACATCACCAAATCCGTCGTCTGTTGTCTGTCGTCTGTCGTCTGTCGTCTGTTGTCTGTCGTCAAGACAATTACAAAAACCACAAACTATCACTTCCCAGCTCACCCCAATCCTTGTATTTAAAATGCGGTGCTATTTGTGCCAACATTTCGGGATAACGCAGCGTAACAGGTAGCCACTGACGTGAAACGGATTTCCAATACAAAAGGCTAAATCGACAAACCTGCTCAAAAACCGGGATTAACTCTACTTCGGACATAACTTCCGCTATTTTCGAATTGGGTAGATACTTTTGTACACTTATTTTCAACGGAAATGGAAAACCTTCGCGCTCATCAATTTTATCCGTTGTTGAATCAGTCAATTGGTTATTATATAGTAAGTATTGCTTATTATTTATGGCCAAATAGTTGCCCGAAATAGGCATTTTGTGAGTGGCAGATAAGTCGAAACCTACCAAATCATCCGAAAATCCTTTGTTGATAGAAACCACTACAACCGGAATCTCCAGCTTCAATTCAGCTAATACATTCTGAATGGGCTTCAGGTCTCTATAACTCAATCTTTTGTAAAAGTGAATAACCAAGCGGTTAATAGCTTCATTTGAATTGTAGAATTTTTTCACAGCTAACTTTATCGAACCTGCCAATTCGGTTATTTGATGCTGACTGAAACATTCGAAACCTCCAAATTGTCCTTCGTTGGTAAAACTAAAAGCACTGCCAATATACTTTTTGCCCAACTCTCTACTTGTGTAAGCGCTTATACCAATTACTAACTCTTTGGACTCTTGCGCCTCAAAACACCAGGGAGTAGCACCTAATTTAGCATAAACAGCTACTGCAATATTGGCCAGACTATAATAAAACTTTTCCTTTACCAATGCTTTTCGAAACGTTTTTTTACCTCCATTGCTTTCTTCAGTAACATTTAATGATTGGCGCTTATATCCCCAAGCCTTTGCAACATCAATTGTCTGAGCAATAATACTATGGGTGAGTAACAACTCTTTTAAATCAAAATAAATCTTACGTTTTTGTTGGGAGGAGCTGGTTTTAGCGTGAGGCGATAGATAAATGGCTACATACCGTTTCGATGAAACAATCACTTGTTGTGCTTTACGCTGTTTAATGGCAGCCTCAATTTCCGATATTGGATTTTCTTTGTCCTTGAACCAAATACTGAGATGTGGTTCGGTTTGGTAGTGCATTTTTAAATACTCCGAAATACCTTTGAATTCGGTTGGGTAATTCCCTCTGAAATAATCGTCGATAGTCAGCGCCAATGGTTTATCATCCTCATGACCTATAAATAGGAATACAATTTCGTCTGTGATAAGTTCCTTTGGGCCTAACTGTGGCATTCCATATTTTGGTTGCGCATGTTTACCTTCGCCAAACTGAAGTGTTTTTAATGCTTTTGTATCAAATACTTGGGGTGTTGCCACTTTCCAATCCCCTTTGAGCGATAGAATTGCTGCTAAACCTTCTGTTTCTAAAAACATACTTTTAAACCGCTCCATTTCATCAAAATGCTTCAAATACCGATTGCTCTTATCGGGAGCAGGTACACTAAAATTTAATCTCGCCCGTAGTGCAGGATGAAGACAAGGAAATACCCGATTCATATTTCGGCGTGCCCGTTCGCTCATGAATTTATGATGCTGTATCTCCGATTCGAAAAGCACCCACCCAAATAAATCAGTATTCGTTTCGGCAAAAACAGCATTCGACAAAGGTTGATTATAAACCGAATGCAACTCACCGACTATAACAACCATCTCAAAGGATTGCTCTTCGTAATTGAACTGAATCCGTACAGTATAAGCTTTGTAACCTGAGCAATTGGGATAGGGCGATTGTGCTTTGACCCACACTTCGGTATCCGACACAAAATTAGTTCGACAGGGCAACCCCAACGATTTAAAATAATTGCTAAGCCGAAGCGTGTAGTACTTTTTCAGAAACGAGATAGACCAACAAAATTCACCCTCCTGACAAAAAGCAGGAGAAACGGCTTTGGTTGCGGCAAAAACTGTAGTTGTGTCGGGTTTTATCAAGGCATACACAGCAGACCAATCTTCCGGCAAATCATATTCCGATTTTAGTTGTTTAGCTTCTTCTTCCGAAAACTTAATGGCGTTAATTGATGGTGCTTTTGTCAGATAAACTGTAATTTTTTTATCTACGTGTTCAAATTTCAACACGTTTAAAGTTAATGGTTTTGGTGTCATGGTTTCGTTTTGTTATGTTGTTTGGTTTTTAAGTTATTAAAATAGCGTTGATATTCGGTATCTTCGACCAGCCACCCTTTTTTTTGCTTTATGCCTATCAGTTCTTTTTTCTCTAACAGGCGGCGAATGGTGCGGTCACTACCAATCTTCATGTCAATTAAATCCTTCACGGTATAAAATATTGTACCAACAGATGCTGTGGCTTGTCCGGTTTCGGACTGCGTGCTTACAAGTGGTTCTGTGATCCTTTCCTCAGTTAGAGTTGTAACCTTAGCTTTCGACGATTTTTGCAATTTCTCAGTAGGTATATGTTTCAAAAAGCACTTTATTGGTGGCAACTCGCCCACCATAGCCGAGTAAAGCATTGTTTCGGTAAGTGGGTTATTAATTACGTCCGAAAGCGCTAATTGCACTTCAAGATAGGCTTTAGCCACACATACTTTCAGTAAATGAAAAATATAACTGTTGGATAACAATTCAGGGTCGGTCTCCGGTAATGGATGTAAAAAATGCTGTGTGGATAAGTTGCCGGAATGTAAAGTTTCGCCAATTTTAATTAGGCAGGTTTTCAAATGTTTATCAA
>JFJP01005499.1_pt1 | contig 18555 bp, 19 predicted proteins | sample 431651 | NCBI WGS metagenome assembly JFJP01 (sample SAMN02602958, study PRJNA72255) | Microbial mat metagenome, whole genome shotgun sequencing project. | biome: fresh water; feature: sink hole; material: water; isolation source: purple microbial (photo- and chemosynthetic) mats found in...
GATGGTTTAAACGGCTTTTAAGGCCGTTTTTTTGGGGTGTACATTTCCAGAATCAAATCGCCCCGGAATCAAAATCAAATTTTCCCGCTCAGGGAGGGCTTGAATCATGCTTGATAACTGCTATTTTTTCAATAGCTGCTTACGCATGAAAAACGGGGGCTTGAGGCTGATTTGATGTATTACTCTGGGCAATGTACCAGGGCATGGCCAACGCCAGCCCCTGAACCCGGCAACGCCGGTGATGAGCCAGTTCTTGGGGGACCGGGGCAGTTGTGCCAGTAGGTGGTCATAAGCGCTGGCTGGCGCTACTAAATTAGTAGCTGCTTGCGCTTGTTCTGCGTGGGCTAGAGGCATATTGGATGTTCAAGAACTTAGTTGCGCTAGCAGCGTGGCCAGGGGCTGCGTGTTGACGCCGCAGGCCTGCAGTTCGGCTTGTATGTCTGCCGGGATATGCGGTGCAATGGCGCAGTATTCGACTTGCCATGCCGCGTAGTGGGTATGGTGCGCCAGGAACGCTGCCGCCGCTGTGCGCAGTGCAGGCACGCTGGCGAGCAGTTTGGCCGGGTTGCGCTTGCAGGTGCCAAATCGGATCCGCCGGGTGGATTCGCTGACCGCCACCAGGTCGATCTCCACGCCTGCACGGTCCCAATAACCCTTGATACGCTCCGAAAGCGGAAAATTGCCTACACTTTTTCGGCTGCACTCTTCGTAGATGCGGCCTGCCAGTTCTTCCAGCGCCGCGCCTTCGGCGTCCATCAGCAGCTGGTCGGCCTGTGCGACCAGCTGGCTTTCTGGCCTGAAGTGGATGGCGGACACGGGGCGCTGCAATGCCATGAGCCAGCTGCGCAAGAAGTTGTCGCAAATGTAGTAGCGGCCGGTGCGTGCTCTCGCGCTGGAAAAGATGGGCAGGCGGCGCTCGACCATGCGGTAGCGCTCGGTAAGGGATTTCAAGTAACCACCGGCTTGTTTGCCTTCTTGGGGCGACAGGGCCGATATGGCGGCCACAATGTCTGCGTTGTTGCAGCCTGGGTGGCGCGCTACATATTGCAGCAGCATGTCGTAGCGCCCGCGCAGTTCGCGCAGGAACCAGTTGTCCGCCTCACCGCGCAGGGGGGATGAGCTGCTGAAAAACAGGGTTTTGAGCAGCGTGGGCCGGTCTGCCGCAAGCACGCCTTGTTCGTAGGCGTCGCGGTAAAACTTGGGAACTCCTTCAAACAGGTTCCAGAGAAAAAGCAACCTGTTCGGGTCGGTATCTGCATGAGTTTGCAGCAGCTCCAGCAGAGAAGCGATGTCCAGATGGTCCAGGGCCAGCACGTCGGTGGTGCGGTTGAACAGGGGTGCGGAGCGGTCTTCCAGCAGGGCAGACATTTCGGCATGCAATGAGCCCAACACAATCAGACCACCTTTGACGCTATCTGCGCGGGCAGAAAGCTTGTCTACTTCGGCCTGTAACAGGGAGCAAAAATCGAACAGTGATTTGCGGTTGAAGTATTGAAACTCGTCCAGTGCCACCACATAGCCCTGGCTGACCAGTTCTCCAATCAGTTGAGCCAACCCGCCCAAGCTGCTGACCCGTTGGAGCAGGCCAAAGGTTTGCAGGTAGTCGTTGCAGGCAGAGAGCACACCGGTGGGGTCGGAGTCGGGTATTTGGATGTAGAGCGTTTGCTCCCGCCCGGTTTGCTTGAGGGCTTGTTGTATCAGCGATGTTTTGCCAATGCGCCTGCGCCCGGCCACCTGCACGAAGAACCAGCGTTGGCGCGCAAGAATACCGCGCAGCTGCGCAAGTTCTTGTTGCCGGCCGTAAAAGCCCCAGGGTGTGGTGTTGGTGTTCATGGTGAAATAAATTAAGGTAATAATTTTTATCTTAATCTATTGATGCATTCAAATCATTGATTTATATAGGTTTTTTTAAAGCCTTAAATCGCTATCTGCTGTTGAAAATAGGTATTTCATGTCATACAGGACGTGGCCGGGGGTGCCGAAGGTGCGGATCGCGCTTGCCCCCATGTCGCGAAACTGCCGGTGCGCAGGCTGTCAAGCTGGGTGCTGAAGCGCAGGTGTATGGCTGCTTGCAGTTCTTCCGGCTCGGTCTCAAGCGTGTAGTCGTGACCCGATGTGAGCTCATCGATGCGCTTTTGGTTAATGTCAAAGCCAACCACCGCGCGTTGTTTGCCTAATTCAACTGCAAGGGGCAAGCCTACGTAGCCCAAGCCGATGATGGCGAGTTTGATGTCTTGCAGGTTCATTTTCTATTTGCTATTGTTTTAGTAGCTTCTTACGCTTGATTGGCGGGGGCTGCAGGCATATTGGATGGTTAAAAACGTTATGAGGCCAGTAACCAATCGGTAGCACGGTGCAGCTGCACACTCACAGGCAACTGCAGCGTGGCGGGAGCATCCAGCGTAACCAGGTGCAGGCTGGCTTGGGGCCAGGAGGGTGCTGCGTCTTGCAGGGCGCGCACTTCACGCGCCAGTGTTGCCGGGTCGTCCAGCGAGGTACACACCTGAATAAGCGACTCATCGCCTGTCGGGCTGCGCACATGGAAGTCCACTTCCAGGCCCGCTGCGGTGCGCACATAGGCTGTTTCTGCACCACGGCGTTGCAGCTCGTGCCACACCACAGTTTCCAGTGCATGGCCGGTATTGGCTTTGCCCGACCGATCAAACAAGCTGCTCAGGCTGGTGTCTACCGGGTAGACCTTGCGCGGATTGACCTGTCGCCGCCGCACCGAATCTGTTGCAACGCCCACGCTGGAGAGCAAAAATGCATCCTCCAGGTGCGCGAGCAGGCTGTGCAAGGTGTCTTTGCCAATGGCAATGCCGCGCGATTTGAGGTCGCCATGAAACTTGTTGATACTGAAGGCCCCCGCCGCATTACCCAACAGCTGTTGCACCAGCCAGCGCAGCACCTGCGGTTGGCTGAGGTTGTGGCGTTCGACCACGTCGCGCAGCAATACGACGTCGACATAGGTGCGCAGCAAATCGGTGCGGTTGCGGATGTCCAACCCCTGTGCTTCCGGAAAACCTCCGCATGTCAGATAGTCCAACAGGGCTTTGTGCAATTGGGAGCGTTGGGCCTTGGTGAGCTGGGCAACGGGAGTCTTGGGTTCGTAGCCTGCATGGCGCAGGGCCTCGCGAAAACTGAACGGGGTCACCACGGCTTCCATGGCGCGTCCGCGCATGCTGGTGGCCACCTCGCGCGAGAGCATGCGGGCGGAAGAGCCGGACAAAAAGAGTTCGATGTTTTCGCTGTCCAGAATGCGCCGTGCAAATAGCTCCCACCCAAGCACCAACTGGATTTCGTCCAGAAAAAAACAGGCACGTTGGGTATCGCGCCATTCGGGGTGCAGGCTGTAATACTCTTCTACCAGTATGTCGAGGTCGGCCAATTGCATGCCGGCCAGGCGTTCGTCTTCAAAGCTGAAGTACAACAAACCGGCCCGGTCGGTGCCTGCGGCATGGCGATCGGCCAAAATTTGCCACAGCAGGCTGGTCTTGCCCGACCGCCGCATGCCAATTACGGCTGTGGCCTTTCCTTTGACCATCGGTAGCCATACATCGCGACGCGTGAGCAGGGGCAGCGACGCGGCTTGCGCGTCGATTATTTTTTGCCGGATGACGGGTCTAAATTGACTTTCCATATCGTACGATTTTTATATTTAATGTCACTATTAAAAGGACAATATTAGCGTACTCATAGCCGCAAGTCCGAGGCTTGCACCGGAAACAGGTACTTCATGTCGTACGGCACATGGTCGGGGGTGCCGAAGGCGCGGATCGCGCTTGCGCCCATGTCACGAAACTGCCGGTGCGCAGGCTGTCAAGCTGGGTGCTGAAGCGCAGGTGTATGGCAGCCTGCAGTTCTTCCGGCTCGGTCTCAAGCGTGTAGTCGTGACCCGATGTGAGCTCATCAATGCGCTTTTGGTTAATGTCAAACCCAACCACCGCGCGTTGTTTGCCGAATTCAACTGCAAGGGGCAAGCCTACGTAGCCTAAGCCGATGATGGCGAGTTTGATGTCTTGCAGGTTCATTTTCTATCTGCTATTATTTTGGTAGCTTCTTACGCTTGATTGGCGGGGGCTGCAGGGTGATTTCATTCGATCACTTTCCAGCGGCCGCCTTTGGCGGGGCCGATGCGGCGAAGACGTCCTTCTTTTTTCAACAGGTCGATTTGTTTTTCTACCGCGCGTGAGCTGAAACCCAGCATTTCGGCAAGCGCCTTTGCCGACAGTTTGGGTTCGGCTCGCAAGTGGTGCAAAATTTTCTCCGAACTTTTCTCCGAACTTTTCTCCGAACTTTTCTCCGAACCTACACCGCCACTTGCGCCGACATTTGCACCGACATTTGCACCGACATTTGCACCGACATCAGGCAACGCTGGTAGCTTTTGGGTAAACGTTGCCATCACCCCACCCTGGAATTCCTGGACATCAAAATGAACTTCCGGGTAGTCCCGCAGTGCGCGCCGGATGCGGATGAAGCCGCTGCCATATTTTTCAATGACATTGATCAAATAGAAGCCTTCGGCGACAAGTTTGTTGCGCAGGCTGGAGCGATAGTTATCAGTCTGAATCTCTGCCACGGTGAGCCCACCGTAAAAGGTGCCTGGGCTGAAAATGGTGATCTTGTCGTCAAATATCTTGATCTGGATGTCGTTGGGGTCGGTGTAGCTGCGATGCACAATGGCGTTAAGCAAGGCTTCGCGGACTGCAGGCAGCGGGTACGCAAAGCGTTCTTTGCGTTGGACGCTGCCGTCAAATTCAAACGCGACGCTGATGTAGGAGACGATGAATTTCATCGACTGTTCGACCACTTCAAACAAGGTATCGGTAAATTGACGGTCGTCAATGATCATGGCGGGCGTTTTGAATCGACCAATGTGTATGTTGTGGCGGATCGGGTCCGTAGCAAACAGCAAGACAGCTGCCCATGTGGGGGCCCCGTTTTTCAGGTAGCTGAGCTTGTGCAACGCTCCAAGTGGGTCTGCTTCGTCTAGCGCAAAACGGCCGTGTTGATTGACAAGGCGAATAAATCGCTGAATTTTTGTCGGATCGAGTTGGGCCATTGTGTAGCCTTGCGCTTGGTAGGCATCCCACGAGAGCTGAAGAGACTGCAGGTAGAGGTCCGAGATTTCGCCCAATACAAGCTGGTGGTTTGAGCTTGCTACCCGTTTGTAATACCGTCCGCGCGTGTTGACGGGTTTCACCGGGAATTCACTGATGCCAATTGCCACCACAGTTTTACCATGTTCGGTGTAGGCGCTGATGTCGGGTATGAGTGACGGGCTGGTGGCGGACTTGATTTGTCCCAACCAGTCGTTGAGAGTTTCTTTGCCTATGGTGGTACCCAGCACAAGACCCGCATCACTCACTCCCACCAGCACTGTGCCGCCCTGTGCATTCGCAAAGGCAACCAAGGACTCAATGCAGGCTTTGTCAAACGAGGCTTTAAATTCCAGCGTTTGCGATTCGCCTGCGGCGATGAGGGCTTGGAGGGCAGAAAGCTTCATGGGGTGGCGTCGATGATTTTCATGACATTATTTTCATGAAAAGTTGCTATTTTTTAGTAGCTGCTTACGCTTGATTGACGGGGGCTGAGACAGCGTTCAATGGTTCGTTGGGTGACTTTGAACGCCACTGGCATATTTTTCAATGAGCTCAACTCGGCCAGCAATTGGTTGTAGGCGGTCATCGTGTGGGTGTCGTAAAGGGGTTCTGGATGACAAGACCGTCGATCTGCAGGCCGCCACGCATATCTTCAGACAGTAGCTCGGGCACGCCAGAAAGAAGTGCGCAAGCAACAATATTGGCGTCATAAAACGGCAACTTGAAACGCTTGGCAACCTCAATCGCCTTTTCATGCGACTCTAGCGTCAGCGGCACCACCTGGCACGCCGCCTTGACGGCGATGAGCAGAGCCTCAATTTCCTGCCAGGGCATCTTGAGCTTGCGCATGCAAACGGATGCCACTTCATTGAGCACCTGGACACTAATGACACACCCGGCTTCCAGCAGGGTTTGTGCACGGTCAGCTTTTTCAGCGTCGCCGGACAAAAGATACAACACGATATTGCTATCCAGAAAGGGGCGTTTCACGTCTGCTGGTCTCGGACGTTGGCTTCGAACCGGTCGAAACGAAAATCAGCAGGCAATCTGCCACGAAACTGGTGCAAACGCTCCAGTAGTTCACGCACCGACGGCTTTTTCTCCACTTCAAAAGACCGGGAACCGACCAGGTGAAGGTCAATTTCTTCCCCTTCTTTCAGATCAAGTGCTTGCACCAGGCTTGCCGGAAACCTGACCGCCAGTGAATTGCCCCATTTAGAAACTTGCATGATGCGCCTCGATTAAATATACAAAATCATAATGTATATCAACTCAGAGCCGCAGGTCCGAGACATGCACCGGGAACAGCGTTTGCGCATGGAGAGTTGCTATTTTTTTGGTAGCTGCTAGCGCTGGATTGGCGGGCGTTAGCGGCAGATTTCGCTTACAGAACATCCGAGGTGGAAACAGGTATGCCTGTGGCTTGTGAATACAAAACGTCTGGGCAGAGGTCGGCTCCATTGGGCCAGACGATGGTGCCAAGTTCGGCGTTGACGGTGACTTGTTTAAAGTAGTCGTCTTGCAGGAGCGGGGCAAAAACACCGGTGTAGCTTTTTACGATTCGATCCATTTCGACAATGCCATGAAAACCATTTTCAAAAGTAAGTTCTAAGTTGCGGTTGGGCAGAGCTTGAACACGGGTGACATCAAATAGAAACATGGTTTTACTCCAATGGATCAATTTGCAAGAGTTCGGCATTATCCCGCGCAAGGGCCCAATCAGCCATCAAGTCGTCTTGATGCAAAGTGGCCCACTCCATCACCAGCCCCAACGCTTTTGGCGGCAACTTGCCTGCCAATACGGTCAGCGTTTTGATAGCTATTTCAATCTTGAACTGCCCATAGCGCGCATGAAAATGAGGCGGATTGTGCTCGTTGTAATACATGGCAATCACTATGCCCAAAAATCGACTTATTTCAGGCATGTCAATTTCCTTTTGCCTTTCTGAGCTCTGAGTTGTGACATGGCGGTCGGTATCAATTTGATAGCTTCCTGCGCTTGTTCGGCGGGCGCTAGAGGCTGTTTTGTCGCATAAAGTCTTGGTAGGCCAATGGCAAACCTTGCTCCAGATAAATATTGGCTTGCCCGCTCAGTGAATTGAAGCGGCTAGCTAGGCAAACTTCGGTTTACCGGTGGTGGCGGCGCCAAAGCACCAGACAAATTGGGTCAACCGCGCATAGATGGACGAATAGGCAAAGGCGCAGACAGCAAGCCCCAAAGCCAGTGCGCCACGGTCAGACGGCCAGGCCGTAGCCATCAGCACAGGAACCAGTGTGGCGATCCACATCATGGCACCGGTGATGGAGTTATGCGCAAGCGCAGAGGCTTTGGGGAACACCTTGCACACAATGCGACGCTTTACCAAACTGTGCAGATGCAGCCGGTCTGGGGCTCCCGGGCTGAGGCCGCGGCGGTGGCGGCGGGCAATGCTGAAAACAACCTCCAAAAAAGGAAAGGCGCACAGCAAGAGCAAGGCCCAGGCAGACACTTCAGGGTGGCGGGCCATGAGCAACACGGCCAGCCATGCAATGGCAAAGCCAACGAAGTAGGCGCCGCCATCGCCTAAAAACAGTTTGCCCAGCGGCCAGTTCACCAGCAGGAAACCCAGCACTCCGCCCGCCAAGATGAGGGACACATAGGCCAGAGCGGGGTCGCCCACGGCAAAGCTGATGCTGGCAAACCCACACAGTATGAGGGTGACCGAGCCCGCCGCGAGGCCATTGAAACCATCAATAATGTTGATGGCGTTCGCAATACCGCCCACGGCAAAGGCTGTAAATACCACCGAAACGAAGGTGATGCCAAGCAACCAGTCCACGCCCGGCACATTGACACGTGTGATGGCATAGCCCGTAATGGCCCAACCCAGCACACCGCACGCCATGGTGGCAAGCAACCTTGCGCGCACGCTGACACGCCGGGTAACGTCTTCCAGCAAACCAAAGCCAAAAGCCGGTAGGCCCGCCAAAATCAGCGGCCAAAGAATGGCGCGCTGGTCAAGTGGTGCAAAGAAATACCCTGCAAGCACTCCACCCAGGATGGCCACGCCCCCGATGCGGGCTGTGGGCTGGGAGTGCGACTTTTGAATGCCTATGTGGCTGTCAATACTCCAGTGGCCGTGCCATTGTTGCGTGCGCAACAGCACGACCGCAAGCGCAAAGGCCCCCAACGCGGCCAAGGCAGCGGCGAGAGTGTTGGTCTGCAAAAGACTGCTCAGCACGTTGTCGATCATCCATTTTTCTCCCTGGCATTATTTAGTTTTTCCCAAGTGCCCTGGCCCAGCCTTGGCGAAGCCTGACAAGCTTCGCGGCGGCCTGCGGGTCGGTGGCCGTATTTTGCATTGCATTGCGCACAAAAACAAACAGCAATAACGCAAACCCGCTGGCCAGGGTGGCCAGCACTGCTACCAGAGCCTTTTTGGGCTTGCTTTTGCGCTCGGGCTTTTCAGCCGGGTCTACTACCTGAATGACAGCGCCCTCGCGGCTCTCGTCTACCCGCGCCACTTCAAACTGGCGCATGTAGAGGCTGTACAGCGCTTCCTGGTACTTGAATTCGCGAAAGCGCGCCACATAGTCGCTTTGGCCGGATGAGACATCTTCACCCCGGTCGGCGCGCTCCATTTGGGCGCGCAGGGCGGCAAGCTCGTTGAGTGCCTGCTTGAACTCGGGTGCGGTGTCAGCCAGATAGCCACGCAGGGCCGCCAGTTTGACTTCTTGCACCGAAATCTGCGCTTTGAGCCGCGCCACCCCTTCCAGCGATGATTGGGCGCTGACTTTGAGCGACGCGCTGTCCACACCACTGGCCTTGAGTGCCAGCTCGGCACGCACCATGTTGGCTTTGGCCTCGGTCACCATGCGTTCAAAAAACACGCGGCGCTGCTGAGACTCGGTGAGCGCTACCCGGTTGAGCAGCTTGCGCAGCTCCACCACATAGGCGTTGGCCATGTCTGCTGCCAACTGGGGGTCTTGGTCGTCTACCTCGATGCTGATGAGACCATCTTTGGCACCCACGGCAATGCGGGTGTTGTCGGCGAGCTCTTTGCGAATTTTCTGTTTCAAAGTCTCGTCGTAGCGCTCTGCCAGTTTGAATTGCGTGCTCAGCGCGTCGGCCACCGAAACGCTTTTGGCAAGTGCCGCATATTGATCCGCCGGGTTTTTGATGCCAGCTACCGCACCCGCAGCACCGCCCAAAATGCCCAGGTCTGACAACGCCGCAGCGGCAGTGCTTTGCTGCTGCTTGGGGGGGATAAATTGCACCTTGGCGGTGAAGGTGGGCGGTATTGCGAATGCTATGCCCAGGGCCACCAGGCCTACGGCCAAAGGCCCCAGCACCAGCAGGCGCAGGTTGTCAACCACCACTTGCAGCAAGTCCAGCAGGCTGATTTCGTCGTCGGCAGGGTTGTCGGCGGTTGGCCCGGGGGTCAAAGTTTGATCGGTCACGGTCTGGCTCACTTCAAGGTCTTGATAGCCGCCATGCCCAGGCCAAAGTTGGCAAAAATCTGCGTCCAGTCGCGAATGGCACGGGTGACAAAGTTGTAGCGGGTTTCGCGGTCTACCTGCGCGGGCACCACCACGGTGTCGCCGGGCAGCGAGCGGATGGACTCAAAACTGCTGCCAAAAATGCCGCCGGTGTCGCGTTTGGCGATGATGCTGCCGTCTGCGCGCAGCACAAACGCCTGGTCTGGCTCGGCGTCTTCGGCCAGGCCCGCAGACTTGATGATGTCGCCAACCGTTCTATTGGGTTTGAAAATAAATACGTTTTCATTGTAGACGGCGCCAAACGCAGAAACAAAAGCCGGCATGGCGGGAACCAGAATGCGGTCTCCGTCTTCCAGCACCAGGGCAGGGAACGACGGCGCGTCGGCAGAGAGCTCCATCGAAACGCGGCCGTTGCTCTTGAACGACTTCAACCGGTCAATCTGGCTCTTGATTTGAGTTTGCTGCAGTTGCAACAGTGCTTGCGCCTGGTTGGCTCCTTCCGAATCACGGTTACTGCCGCTCTTGACCGCTTGCGACTGTGCCTGTGACTCCAGGCGCCTGATCAATGCGTCCAGATTCTCTTGCTGGCGCTGCCGCACCGACTCGCGGCTGAACTCTGCTCCATATACAAACGCTGCCGGGGTCAGCCCGCCAATGCGCTTGATGAGTTGCGGCAGCGTTTCGCCGGGCAGTGCATGGTAGACACCAGGGGCAGCTACTTCGCCCTCAATGCGCACCAGGCGTGTTTGCCGCTCTTGCGGCAGGCGCACGTCGGTCTGGCTCAAGATGGTGACTACATCCCCTGGCAACAGCAAAAGATTTTGCGAGGCATCGCGCTGGATGACCGCCTTGCCCAGATTGAAGGGGATGAGCTCGGTGGCAAGTTTCTTTGGGTCCAGCCGCTCGATAACCGCATAGTCCCAATTGATCTGGTCGACCATGCGGCGCATGCGGTCTGCAACGTTGGCGCCAGCTGCTTTTGCGGTTTGCTCGGTTTGCACCAAAAGGTTTTTGCGTTTGTAGTAGTCAGGCGACATAAGCGCCTCGCGCTCGGGGATGAGGTCGAGAATGCGCATGCCCTCAAACCAGCGGTAGCGCATGGGTTCGGCCACCACGCCTTGCAAGGTGACCGCATTGGCAAAGGCCGGGCTCACCGGCAGCAGCGTGAGCACATCACCGTCTTGCAAGGCCTGCTTGGTGCCCGCTGCGTCCAGCGCCAGGTCAATCACCTGGCGGGGTGGGGATTTTTCAGGGTTCACACGCTCGAGCAGTGCTTTGCGGGTGTTGGTGGTGGCTGAGGCGCCCCCTCCCAGAGTGAGTACGTCGGCCACAGTGCGGGCAGAGTCCTTGAGTTCGTAGATTGCCGCCTGGTCATAGGCGCCGGTGACGGCAACGCGCGCGCCAGCGGGGGGGATGAAGATGACATCACCGGCAAGCAGGGAGACGTCTCTGGATTTGTCGCCCCGCGAGATAAAGTCGTACAGGTCTAGCTGGGTAATGGTTTTGCCTGCGCGCTGCAACTCTATGCGGCGCATGGAACCATTGGCGCTGGGGCCGCCGCTCAAGAACAAGGCATTGACGAGCGTGCTCAAACTGGAAACCACGTAGGTGCCGGGCTGCTTTGCCTGGCCCACCACATAAATCTGCACCCCCCGCAAACGGCCCAGGTTCGCGTTGAGGCTGAAGTTGGTAAAGACCTTGGCAAGGTTGGAGCGTAGAACAGATTCGAGGTCCTTCACCGTGACACCGGTGAGCGGGACCACGCCAACTTTGGGCACCAGTACCTGCCCATTGCGGTCCAAGACAAGCGTGCCGCTAAAGTCCACCGCGCCCCACACCTGCAGGCGAATCTCGTCGCCGGGGCCAAGAACATAGTTGGCGGGCACTGCCTGCCCGGCATCGGGCACGTAGTTTTGGGGGGAGTCAAAGAGCTGTGCACCAAAGAACGGCAGCAGTTTTCCGGTAGCTTCCAGAACAAAACGCTGAAACTGGCTTGGCGGCTCTGCCTTGGCAGCGCCACGGGCTTTGGCAAGCTGGCGGTTGAGTTCTTCCTGGGTGGGGTTGGTGCTTTGTGTGTCAGCGCCCACCTTGCCGATGTCGCGGTTGAGTGAATTGAGCGTGTCAGTGGGCTTGGCAAGCGTGCCGGCCTGGGTGATGCCGGTGGGGCCAGCGTTGATGCTGGTACTGGCGGGTTGGGCAGGCGCGTCGCCAGCTTCCTCTACAAGCTTGGGTTGACCCTGTGCAATGCACGGCAGCACCAGCGCCAAGGCTGCAAAAAAATGGGTGACGCGTCGAAAATTCTGCATGAATATCCAGGAAAAGTGGTGTGCCAAGCGAAGGTGCCTATGCTACTACGGAGAACGGCCTTGAATGGCATTCCACATGCGCCCTCAGAACCTCATTGATCCGGGTTTGCCAGCCATCGCCTGATGCCTTGAACTTCTCCAGGATGTCAGTTTTGTTTTGTGGTCTTACAGTCTCTACAGATCCAGCAGTGATTGGAGTGGATCGGTCGGAGGTGCCTTGCGCAGCTGCTGCAATGTCTCGACAAAGTCGCGCGACTGCTGACGCTGGGTTTCGTTGAATGTGACTCCCGCCGCTCCGTTGAGCAGTATCTCCAGGAGCCCGGTGAGGTGAAGTTGAAATCTCTCGTAGTGCGGATGCGTCGCCATAAGGGAGGCAACAATGGCCATCAGGCCCGCCTGCGTGGCGATCAGAGTATCCAGCTCGGATTGCAGTTGTTTACTTTCCATCGATTCGCCTAGTTGTTTATCTTGATTCAAATCCCGGGGCTGGGGCCCTGTGGATTCATGGCACAGCAGTTTATTCGCAGTTTGGCCGATTCTGCTACTTCTTGATGTACGCCGCCAACAGCGAGTCCACACTTCCAATGTGCCGCAATAGCCAGTGGGCAATAAACTCTTCCAACTCCGCTTTTACCATGTTGTCACTGGCAATCTGTCTGCAAATGTCCTTGAGCCGCACCGTGAGTTCATCATGCTGGCGCACGTGCTCCGCAATGCCTGGGTAGTTGAGGCGGCGCATCTGGTCTTCCTCGTGCGAGAAGTGGGTCAGCGCGTAACGCTGCAATCGCATGGCAGACATGGTCTGGCCATCGCGGGTGGTCGCCGCAATCACGTCCGCAGCACGCAGGAATATTTCCTGGTGTTGTTCGTCAATGATCGCAGCACCGATGCGGTAGCTGTCGCTCCAGGCCAGTCGCTCGGAGGTCTGTTTGATGCGCGATTCCACCCAGTAGAGGGCGGTTTCGTAATCCTCGAAGACCTTGCTGGCAATGCCTGCGTCCAGGTAGCATTTCAAGAACAGGGGCGCCATTTCCGCCGCACCTTCGACTCCAGTTCCCAGGACCAGTGCGGTAACGGGGTTGGTGGAGGGGTTTGTGTACCGATTCTTGAGATATGCGGTAAATTCCTCGGCCGCATTTGCGGGGCCATGGGCGCTGCGTTGGAAGGTAATGATCTGCCCCCACTTGCCTTGCGGCGCCAGTTTGGCTATCAGATCACTGATGACCACAGGAATCGCCTCAATCAGTTCGTTGTTGAACGGCCCGGTGGCCGTGGTGCGCAGAATGCGGCCTTCCATGCGATAGTCCACCTGACCCTGCGCAGCATGCGGGCTGTCGGGCTTGTAATCCGCTGTGCTTCGAACCGTTGCCATCAAACCGCCTTCTCTACCGCGCACGCGGTGCATCGAGGAATCAAAGTCCTGAGTTTAATGAATGATACGTGTGCGACCCACTTAAAATCCACCTGTCGCCTGCGTTCTGACAAGCGCGGTTGACTTGGCAACAATCGGCGGATGGACTTCGCACATTCCTCACGGGCGCTCACATTGCGCCAGCGGCTGCAGGCGTTCATGCAGCGTTATGTTCTGCCGTACAACCCTGCCTGGCATCGTGCCGTGCAAGACGGCTCGTACCCTCCACCGTTTTTGGAGGATCTCAAAAGCCTTGCGCGGGACGAAGGCCTGTGGAACCTGTTTCTTCCCAACCTGACAGATGCGCAGCCGGGTACCTGCCTCAGCAACCTCGAATACGCGCCACTGGCCGAAGTCATGGGCCGCATTCCCTGGGCCAGCGAGGTCTTCAACTGCAGCCCTCCCGATACCGGAAACATGGAGCTGTTGCACCGTTTTGCCACGTCGGCACAGCGCGTGCAGTGGCTTGTGCCCCTGCTGGAGGGGCACATACGGTCGGCCTTTGCCATGTCGGAGCCCGATGTCGCTTCAAGTGACCCGACCAACCTGCAAACGACTGTGCGCCGCGAGAATGGGGAACTGGTGCTCAATGGCCGCAAGTGGTTTATCACGGGCGCTGCCCACCCCCACTGCAAACTACTGATCGTGATGTGTCGCAATGCCCCCGAGGAGGGCCATTCTGATGCGAGCCCGCACCACCAGCACAGCATGGTGCTGGTGCCGCTGAACGCGCCCGGCGTGCAGGTAGTGCGCAATATCCCGGTGGTGCACCACCATGCTCCAGAAGGGCATTGCGAAATCGTGCTGCGTGATGTGCGCGTACCAGCGGATCAGCTACTAGGCTACTGGGGTGAAGGGTTTGCCATGGCGCAGGCGCGCCTGGGTCCGGGGCGGGTGCACCATTGCATGCGCACCATCGGCCAGTGCGAACTGGCGTTGGAACTCGCTACCGAGCGCACGCTGGAGCGCCACGCCTTTGGCAAGTATTTGTCCGACTTTTCCAATGTGCAGGACTGGGTAGCCGAGTCGCGCATCGAGATCGACCAGGCCCGGCTGCTGGTGTTGCACGTAGCCTGGGCGCTGGACAACGGCACCTTCACCCCCGCGCAGTTGCGTGCACAGGTGGCTGCCATCAAGGTGGTGGCGGCGCGCCTGCAATCCCGCGTGGTGGAGCGCGCCATGCAGGCCTTTGGGGCCATGGGGCTGTCGCCCGATACGCCGCTGGCAGCGCTGTGGACCTGGGGCCGCGCCATGCACCTGATGGATGGGCCCGATGAAGTGCATTTGCGCACGGTGGCACGCCACGAACTGGCGCAAGCGCGCGAGCGCATGGGTGCCAGCGCTGCCTACTTCACCACCCCTGAGCAACTTGCGGCAGAGCCTCGCATTCGTTAAAGCCCTGCCCACCCGCAGGGAGTCCATGAGGCATTACAGTGCGAGGCTTCGTAACTGTGAAGGGGAGAGACTGGCATGACGCAATCGTTGGAGACCATTACCCTGGGTGGTGGTTGCTTCTGGTGCACCGAGGCGGTGTTTGTGCAGGTGCGCGGTGTGGTGGATGTGGAGTCGGGTTACAGCAACGGCCAGATGCACGCGCCCACCTATGAGGACGTTTGCACCGGCACCACCGGGCACAACGAAGTGGTGAAGCTGGTCTATGACCCGGCGCAGATTTCTACCCGTGAAGTGCTGGAGATCTTCTTTTGCATCCACGACCCCACCACGCTCAACCGGCAGGGTAATGATGCTGGCACGCAGTACCGCAGCGGCATCTACGTCAGCACATCGGAGCAACAAGCGGTGGCCCGCGAGGTAATCGCAGAAATGACCGCCAGCGGCGTGTACGCGCGGGCCATCGTGACCGAGGTCGTTCCGGTAGACAACTACTGGCCGGCCGAGGACTACCACCAGGACTATTTTGAGCGCAACCCGCATCAGGGTTACTGCATGGCCGTGGCAGCCCCGAAAGTGGCCAAGTTTCGCAAGACGTTTGCGCGGTTGCAAAAGTCGTAGTTGCGCGCGCTCTAACGATGGGAGATGCCCATTCGCCTGCAAATTCCATTTCCAAATCGTTTGTGTCTAGGCGTGAAGCCGTAGGCAGTGCTGTAGCACGACAAGGCGAAGCAACAACGACACGGATGATTTGGAAATGGAATAAGCTAGACGGTCATGATCCAGACGCACAGCCTCAGTTTCACTTACCCCAACGGACCCACGCTGGTGTTTCCGGACGTCGACGTGCCCCAGGGTGCGGTGTTGCTGCTGAGCGGCCCTTCGGGCTGCGGCAAATCAACCTGGCTGGCGCTGGTGGCGGCGTTAATGGCTCCGTCGGCTGGGTCACTGACGGTTGCAGCGCAGCCCCTGAATGCTCTCAAAAACGTAGCTGCTGACGCATGGCGGGCGGGCGCTATTGGCTTTTTGCCTCAAAAGTTGCACCTGAGCAGCGCGTTGTCCGTGTACCAAAATCTGGTGATGGCGCAGTGGGCCAGCGGTCACTCTGAAGACGCCGGGCGCATCCACGCGGCGCTACATGCTTTGGGCGTCAAAGAACTTGCCCACCGCAAGCCCGGCCAACTCTCGGGCGGCCAGGCGCAGCGGGTGGCATTGGCGCGGGCGGTGCTCTTGCAGCCGCGCGTCATTCTGGCCGATGAACCCACGGCCAGCCTGGACGACGAAGCCGCTGCAGATGCCGTCAAACTGCTGCTGCACACCGCCAGCATTCACCAGGCCACGTTGGTGATCGCCACCCATGACGCCCGTGTGGCCGGTTTGATCCCCGTCGGCGTTGAAGGTCAAATCGGCTTTCAGCCCTTGCGCCTCGTGCGTAGCCAGCTACCAAATGCATAGCGGATGGGTGCCATGAAGACACTTGCCATCGCCTGGCATTACCTTTGGTCGCGCCCACTTGGCGCTGCCTTGAATGTGCTGTTGCTGAGTCTGGGGCTGGCATCCATCACTTTTTTGCTGCTGGTGGCGCACCAGCTCAGCCGTGCCTTTGACCGCGATCTGGCGGGTATTGACGTGGTGGTGGGCACCAAGGGCAGTCCGATGCTACTCATCCTTAGCGGTGTGTTGCACATCGATGTGCCGCCAGGCAATATCCCGCTCAAGGCCGTGCGCGAGCTGGAGCAGCATCCGATGGTGGCCTCCATCATCCCGGTGAGTCTGGGCGATAGCTTTCAAGCCTACCGCATCGTCGGAACATCCCATGCCTACATCCACCATTACCAGGCAACGCTGGCCAGCGGTGCGCTGTGGAGCAAGCCGATGGAAGTGGTGTTGGGTGCCACGGCAGCGCACAAGCTGGGCACCACGTTGGGAGTCACCTTTGCCGGATCGCACGGGTTGGGCGGTGGCGGTCACCAGCATGGCGACAGTTACTACACGGTCGTTGGTATCCTGGCACCCAGCGGCAGCGTACTGGACCGGCTCATCCTCACCGATACGGCGTCGGTCTGGAAGGTGCATGAGGACCATACCGCAGCCGATGAGGAAGACCGCGCCGTGCTCGAAGAGGAGCGCGAGATCACCATGGCGCTGGTGAAGTACAAAACGCCCATGGCCGCCATGACATTTCCGCGCTTTGTCAACACCACCACCGAGATGCAGGCCGCCTCACCCGCCCTGGAAATCACCCGGTTGCTCAACATGCTCGGTCTGGGTACCGACGTGCTGCGTGCTTTTGCGGGCGTGCTGCTGCTGACCGCAGCGCTGAGTGTGTTCTTTGCCCTGTGGACAGCTGTGCGCGAGCGTCGCGCCGATCTGGCCTTGCTGCGTATGCTGGGCGCGCCACCGGGCAAGGTAGCCGCCTTGCTGCTGAGTGAGGCTTTGTGGCTGGGCCTGCTGGCAGCGGGTCTTGGTCTGGCGCTGGGTCAGGTATTTACCGCGTTATTGGGCTGGTTCCTGCGGCTGGACAATTCCCTGCTGGTGGGAGGTCTGGTCTGGCCAATGGAACTTGCCATGGTGCCGGTCTTGGCCCTGGTGGTGTCTTTGGGTGCCGCGTTGCTACCCGCCCTGGGAGCCTACCGCGTCAGTGTTCTGGAACTTCTTCAATCAAGGTGAATTTATGAAAAAAATGGGTTTTGCGCTGATGGGACTTGCGCTGACAGCTACTCTTTCGATAGCGGCCGACACACACGGCGACAAGGAACGCAAGGAGGACGTCGCACGGCACCGTGCCATCGCCGCTGCGCATGAGGCCGCCGCCAAGTGCCTGGAGGCTGGCAAAGGTGAGGCTGTCTGTTACAAGGAGCTCGAAAAGGCCTGCAAAGGCATTGCCATTGGCAAGTTCTGCGGGCTCAAGCACCAGCATTGAGGGCGTTGCCGCCGCAGCACCCCCGCATCATCTGACTTTGATGGCCGTCAAAGCGACGGCGCAAAGGATGTCGACAATGAAAACTCTGTAGAGCGTCCGGCAACCCACCGGTACGGACGACCAGGCGGTGCGTTGTCTTGGAGGTTGCAATGGTTCGTTCCATTCTTTTTCGTCTTGTCACCGGGGCTTTGTTGCTCCCGCTTCTGCTGCCCCTGTCAGCCTTCGCATGGACCCCCGGTCTGCTGGAGGCGGCGCAGGCGGTGGCTTTTGGTAAGGGCACGCGGGCACAGGAAGTCATGGTGTTCCTGAACAACCGTGAGATCAACCTGATGGCGCAGGAGGGCAAGCTCACCGACATGGTGTATGCCTCGTGCCAGGACCAGTTCTTTCAACTAAACGACAAACTGGTGAAGCAGGCGGTCAGGGACGCGGGTTTTGAGCCCGACATCAGCGAAGCCAAGCTCAACCCGGGTACAGACACCGACGTCAACGTGACCACCCGCAATGGGCAAAAGCTCACACTCGACGACATCAAGAAGGTGGAAGGCAACTACCAGACAGCCGTGCGCCAGCACATCGCCTCCAAGGGCGTACCGCAACCCCAGGGCCGCATTGACACCAACACCGACTTCATGCCGCACCCGGCGAACACCACGCCCGATGAGTTCCAGAAGATTGTCAGCCACATCAACCAGAACGGCGGCACCGCCTACGACGATCCCAAAGCCGCCTCGGCCCAATCCAAGCTGGGCACGGCGAAGAAAATCGATCTCGACGAGGCCTCCTCGTTCAGCACCACCATGAAGAACATGGCCAGTAAAAAGATCAGCGCGGCCGACAAATTGCGCGCGGATGCCAATCTCATTCGTGCCAGTGACCCGGGGCGTGCCGAAATGCTGCAAGCCCAGGCCGCCCAGTACGACTACCAGGCCGCCAAAT
>JFJP01005500.1_pt1 | contig 18555 bp, 19 predicted proteins | sample 431651 | NCBI WGS metagenome assembly JFJP01 (sample SAMN02602958, study PRJNA72255) | Microbial mat metagenome, whole genome shotgun sequencing project. | biome: fresh water; feature: sink hole; material: water; isolation source: purple microbial (photo- and chemosynthetic) mats found in...
GTTGATTTATATGGTCGGAATGAGAGGATTCGAACCTCCGACCCCTTCGTCCCGAACGAAGTGCGCTACCAGGCTGCGCTACATTCCGATTGATTCCTTCGCCGCAACATCAAAATTGTCGGTCAAGCAATTGAGCCGCCAATTGTAGCAAACAGACAGCGTAAGGATTGTCGGGCAGTCGCCTGGCGGCGGCAATCGCACGTTCGGCCTCCAACATGGCGGCGTGGCGGGTGACATCAATGGCCCCAGTGGACAGCACAATGGCGACGACTGGCTCAATCATCGTGACATCACCGGTTTCGATGGCGGCCTTGATCGTGGCACATTGGTCTGCATTGCCCCGCTGCATGGCGGCGATCAGCGGCAAGGTGGTCTTACCTTCGCGCAGGTCGTCACCGAGGTTCTTGCCCATGATCAGGGCATCGCCCGTGTAGTCAAGCACGTCATCGATCACCTGGAACGCGGTTCCCATGGCTTGCCCGTAATCGGCACAGGCAGCTTCGATGTCGGGCGACGCGCCAGCAAGAATCGCACCGACGCGCGCACTGGCCTCAAATAACTTGGCGGTTTTGGAGCGAATCACCTGCAAATAACCAGCTTCATCCAGAGCCGCGTTGTGCATGTTCATTAACTGCATCACTTCGCCTTCGGCAATGACATTGGTGGCATCGGCCAGTACCTGCATGATGCGCATGTTGTCGGCATCCACCATCATCTGAAAAGCGCGTGAATACAAAAAGTCGCCCACCAACACGCTTGCCGGGTTGCCAAAGGTCTCGTTGGCCGTGGCGTTGCCGCGACGCAACGACGAGTCATCCACCACATCGTCATGCAGCAAGGTGGCGGTGTGGATGAACTCGACCACGGCGGCCAGATTGAAACGCTGCGCGCCCTTGAAGCCGAGTGCGCCACAAGTCAATAGCAGCAATGCTGGACGCAAACGTTTGCCGCCAGCAGAAATGATATAGCGCGAGACTTGCCCGACCAGCGGCACGCCAGAATCCAGACGTCGGGCAATCACACGGTCAACTTCGTGCATGTCTGGCGCGATGATGGAGAGCAAAGTCGGGGGGGTGTGAGGTGTAGCTTCCAAGACGATAAACCGGGTTAGATTGTTCGCGATTATCCCGGATTGTCGGTGGGCGGCGGGATGAACCGAATCGCGTTGTGACAAGGCGAGAGTGAATATTGCGGCAGCCCTGTATCTCATCGTCCGCCACTTGACCCGTGTCGGTTCAAAGCTGACAAAGAGGCCAGCATTCGCAAATGCATGCGCATGCTGCAAATTCTGACCGCTAACCGCTATCTTGACTGAACCATCAACGACAAAAAATGTGCTCAGCCATGTCAAACACAGCCAACAGCTGTTGCACCAGCTTGGCTGGGAGCAGGGCGAAATCAATGGCCAGGCTGGCTTGCTGTTGCGCGAGTTGACTCGCTGCTGTGGCACGCTGGGTGCACCCACACCAGTTCGCCAGCACCCGGCCACGCTGGACGATGTGGCCCGGATCCGCCAAAGCAGGCGGGTGATTGAAAATATTTCATGATATCGGCAGCCATTTTGGTTGCTGTGCTATCACTTTTGGATTCTGGCTCTTTTATACTTTGGGCCGAAAGCTATTGAACTTAGAGCGTCCCAATCGTTTGCACCATTCTGTCTGATGATTCTCCAGATATTTCTTAATCGCCGCCACCGGTCAATGGCCTTGGGGCACGCCTGATCATGCGCTGGCCGTGGCAGCGCCTTCGTTCGTCAAACCAATGGGTGTTGTCTTGGTCTGACCAAACGCTGGCTTATGTGCACGCCAGGCGCTTGGGCGATGGCACTTTTGAGTTGCTGGCTTTGGGAAGCGCGCGGCAGGCGGGGGTTGACCGCGATGCCTTTGTCAGAAGTCTGCAGTCCTTGGGCCTTAAAGGCGCGCCAGCCACCTTCATGCTTCGCACCGAGCAATACCAGTTTCTGCAAATTGACACGCCGGTCGTGCCGCCCGAAGAGTTACGCTCCGCTGCGCGCTACCAAGTGCGCGATATGCTGCAAACCCATGTGGATGACGTGACGATCGACGTGATTCGCGTCGGCGACGGGCAGCACAAAGGCGCCGGCCACTCGTTTGTGGTGGCTGCCACCAACAGCGTGGTCAACGACGTGATGGGTCTCGCCGGTGCGCTGAATTGCCAGGTGTCGGTGATTGACATCCAGGAAACCGCTCAGCGCAACCTGCAAATGGCGTTGACCCGGCGCGATGGCACGCTGGCGCTGGCCAATGCGGCGCTGATTCTGGACGATGCACAGCAGGCGCTGCTGACGATCAGCGCCAATGAAGAACTGTTCTACACCCGCCGCTTTGATTTGCCCGAGGGGTTTTTAACCGCCACCTGGGGTCAGGACATCGGTGTCCAGGCACCTGTCGATGGCTTCACCCCGGTGGAAGAGTACATGCCGAGCTACAGCACGGGCGACGTGTCGTTTGCCGATGACTTTGCCAGCGTGCCTGTGGCAACCGTCTCTGCCCCCAGGCAGGATGATGAACGCGCACAGCGTTTGGTGGTGGAAATCCAGCGATCGCTAGACGTGTGGGACCGCACCTGGTCGAGTCTGACGCTCGCTGGCTTGCGTGTGTTTGCCGGTGCGCGCAGTGCCGAGTTGGCGCAGTGGCTGACGCGACAGTTGGGTCAGCCGGTGATTGCGATGGATGTTTCACCGCTATTTGCCGGTTTTGCGGCGGCCAGCCCAGGCGACCAGGGCCTGTGTCTGCCACTGCTGGGCGTGTTGCTGCGCGGCGAGGGCGAGTCGGCCTGACGGCGGATTGAGTGATCAGATATGGCGCAACAAGTCAACCTTTGTCTGCCGGTTTTGCGCCAGCAAACGCCCCGCTTTGCTGCGCAGACACTGGCCATGGCTGCGCTGGTCATCCTGAGCGTGGCGGGGACGCTGGCTGCCGCCTGGATTTACAACCTGAGCCAGGCCACTGCGGCGCTAAAAGTCAACCTGGACGCGCAAACCAAAGAGCTTGAAGCCTTGCGCGTTGCCATCGAACAGCGCAACAAGTCAGCGGCACCAGCCGAGCAGGCACTGCAGCAAGAAATCAAAACACGCCGGGCCACCTTGCAGCAGCGTGATAGCGTGCTGGCAGCCTTGTCGCAAGGGCTGTTTGAGCCCGGACAAGGCCATGCAGCACGCCTGCAACTGGTGGCGCAGAGCATTCCATCGGTGGTGTGGGTGACGCAAATCAAGGCCGATGAGCAGCACCTTGAGGTCGGTGGCTATACGCTGGAGCCGGCGGCGCTGAATCAATGGGTGCGGCAATTGGCCGCTAGCCCGCTGTTGCGCGGCCAGACGCTAAGCACCATCCAGGTTGAAAGCGTCAAGCCCGAGAGCGTTGTGCTGCCGGCGGCCGGCGAGCCATTGCCAGTTGCGGCCAAGTCACTGGCCGGCGCAGCCGCTGTGGCTAGCGCTTCAAAGGTATCGTTACCGCCAATGTGGTCGTTCTCCCTGTTGAGCAACGTGCGCCCCGTGTCAGTGCCGGTCGCGGGAGCTAAGCCATGAAGCCGTGGTGGTTGACGCAGATGGCGCGACTCGATAGTTTAAGTCTGCGCGAGCGTCTGTTTCTGTTTTTGTCGGTGTTGGTGTGTGCCGGTGCGGTGGTTGATACGCTGTGGCTTTCGCCTGCGCAAACCAGCTACAAACAATTGTCCCAACACGTCGAGAAGCAGTCTGCGGAGACGCAGCGCCTGCGCGAGGTCCTGCGTGCCAGCGCCACACCGGTGAGCGCCAGTGCGAGCTTGCGCGATGAACTGGCGCAAATTGCAACGCAAACCGGGCAGGTCAACCAGTCCATCCAGCAGTTATTGCCAGACTCGGCGACTGCCCCCCCGTTGGCGCAGGCGCTGGTGCATTTGCTGCGCCGCCATGAAGGCTTGACGCTGGTGCGCACCCGTGCCTTGCCACCGGAAGTGTCTGGTCCGGGCCATGTGGCGGGGGCTGCGGCAAGCAAAACGGATGCCGGTGTTGCAACCGCTTTGCCGCCAGGCTTGACGCGCCAGGGGGTGGCGCTGACGGTGCGCGGCTCTTATGCGGATTTGACGCGCTATGTGCAGTCACTCGAAGCCGACATGCCCCGTGTGCGCTGGGGCGAGATGACCCTGCAAAGTGGCAAAGACCAGCCTGAACTGACACTGAAGCTATTTTTGTTGGGCGAGGTGCTGCCGTGATGTTCTTTTTTGCCAGGCGCAAGACCGGATTGGTCGGAAAAGTGGGCGGATTGTTGTTGGCCGCTTGCGGGGGGGGCGTGGTCAATTTGCCGGCCCACGCCCAGCGCGACCCAACGGTGCCTCCTGGCGTGGTGGGTATGCCTGGCGCAGGCGCGACAACTGCACCGGCTGGGCTGGCATTGGAGCCTGGCCGGATCGCGGTGCTGCAGCGCGGTGGTGTGTTTTACTTGGTGCTGGGCACCCGTGTCTATGCGCAGGGACAAACTGTGGATGGCAGCAAAATTGAACGCATCACCGAGACCGAGGTCTGGCTGAAGGATAACGGCAAGGTGCGCAAGGTGGCGGTGTTTGGCGGCATTAGCCGGCGCGCTGCACCGTCCGACACCCCCGTCAGGCCAGAGCCAAGTGGCATATCAGTGCTCGATCGGCAACCTGGCCCGGAGTTTGAATTGTGAGGTCTGACCCCTATGAACAGAGAAGCGCTCACCATGAATGATTTGTCACTTGTTTTGCCGCGAACGGGCTCCCGGCTTGGCCGCGGTGGCTGGTTGGCGATGTGCTGGATCAGCCTGGGGCTGCTTGCCGGCTGCGCGGGCGAGCGGCCGCTGCGCACGCCCAGCGTGAGCGAGGCCATTCGCAACGAGGTGCCCATGCCGCCAGAGCCCAGTGTTGCCCCAGCGGTGCAGGTGCCCAAGCATATTTCGGATGCGCTGGCCGAGCCAGCCCCGGTCGCGCTGCCACCCCCGCCAGAGCCACGTTTAGACCTGCTGGTCAACAACGCACAAGCGCGCGAGGTGTTTTTGGCCATCGTGGCCGACACCCGCTACAGCATGCTGATGCACCCGAACGTGGCCGGCACGCTGTCGGTGACACTGCGGGGTGTCACGGTGCCCGAGGCGCTGGAGGCAATTCGCGATGTGTATGGCTATGACTTCAAGATCGACGGCCGGCGCATAACGGTGTTTGGCACGAGCATGCAAACACGGATTTTTACCGTCAACTACCCCAATTCGCAGCGCAGCGGCAACAGCGACCTGCGTGTGTCGTCGGGCGGCAATATGGCCAACGCCACGACCAGCAACAACGGCACCAGCAGCAACAGCACTACGGCCCCGAACCAGGGGTCGGGCAACACCGGTCAAGCCGATGTCAGCCGTGTTTCCACCACCTCCAAAACCGATTTTTGGAGCGAGCTGACCGCTGCCGTGAAAGGCATTGTGGGTGCGGCCGACGGGCGCAGTGTGATTGCCAGCCCACAAGCGGGCATCATGGCGGTGCGCGCCATGCCCGACGAGCTACGCCAGGTGGATGCCTTTTTGAAGGCTGCGCAGATTGCGGTAGAACGTCAGGTCATGCTGGACGCCAAAATTGTCCAGGTCGAGTTGCGCGACGGCTACCAGAGTGGCATCGACTGGTCCGCACTCAAGAACAGTGGCAATTCAACCGGTGCGTTCGGCGTGCTGGGTGGCAACCCGCAAACCAATAGCCTGATTCGTGGCGTGCACTCAAATTTGCCGGGGTTTGCCACCGATGTGACGGCGGCGCTGGCCGACGGGGTCACTTTGCCGACCGCTGGCACCGGGCTGTTTGGCCTGGCTTTTGCCACCGAAGGCTTTCAAGCCGTGTTGGGTTTTCTGGAAACCCGGGGTGATGTGCAGATTTTGTCAAGTCCGCGCATTGCCACGCTCAACAACCAGAAAGCGGTGCTCAAGGTGGGTTCGGAGGACTTTTTTATCGTCAACATGGAGCCCGGCACCACCGCCACCACCACCACCGCAGGTACCCCGGCGACCCCGACCTTTGGCACTTTCTTTTCTGGCATTTCGCTGGATGTGACCCCGCAAATCGACAGCAGCAGCAACATCACGCTGCACATTCACCCGTCGGTCACGTCGGTGACGGCCCGCGACCTGGTGTTCAACAACGGTACCGGCACCAATTCGTCGTACCCGATGGCTTCCAGCAGCGTCAACGAGTCAGACACCCTCGTGCGCATTCAGGACGGCAAGATTGTGGCCATTGGCGGCTTGATGCAGATCGAGTCGAACCGCAGCTCCTCCGGTCTGCCAGGCTCAAGCGAGACCGTTTTTTCATCGCTCCTTGGCAACAAGGCCAACACGGGTCGCAAGAAAGAGGTGGTGGTGCTGATCAAGCCGACCATCATTCGCAGCCAGCAAGACTGGGACGAGCAGAACCGCCGTAGCCGTGCCGCGCTGGACGATATGGATGCCGCCCGCGCTCGCGTCATCCGCATCGACGGCAGCGTCAGCACCCGGCTACCGTCCGAACAGTAGCAGGACCAGCCAGAGCAATGTACCTGCGCCACTTTGGCCTGCGTGAGGCGCCCTTTTCGATCACCCCGGACAGCCATTTTTTCTACCCGCATGAGGGTGCGCAGGCCGCACTGACCACCTTGCTGGTGGCGCTGCGCAGCGGCGAAGGCTTTTTGAAAGTGGTGGGCGAGGTGGGCTGTGGCAAAACCGTGCTGTGCCGAAAGTTGCTCAATCTCCTGCACGACGAATGCGTGACCGCCTACATTCCCAACCCCGACATGGGGGCCGACGATTTGCTGCAGGCGTTACTCGATGAATTGGGTGTTGCCAACAGTTCGACGCGCCGGGATGCCAGGGTGGCGCAAGCAGGCAGGAGCCGGCGCATGCAAATGGTGTTGCTGGAAAAAGCGCTGTTTGCTCACGCCCGCGCAGGGCGGCGTGTGGTGGTGTGCATCGACGAGGCCCAGGCGATGCCGGATGCCTCGCTGGAGAGTTTGCGCTTGCTGTCCAACCTGGAAACCGAGAAGCAGAAGCTGCTGCAGCTGGTGCTGCTGGGCCAGCCCGAGCTTGATACCAAACTGGCGGCCCCTGCGATTCGACAGTTGCTGCAGCGCATCACTTTCAGCGAGTACCTGGGGCCGATGGGCGCGGTGCAGGTGCCGCACTACCTGGTGCATCGGCTGGCCACCGCTGCACTGAACGATGCCACCGATGTGCATGTTTTTGAGCTTGCAGCAGCACAAGCCCTGGCCCGGCTCAGTGGCGGCGTTCCGCGGTTGGTCAACGTGCTGGCGCACAAATGCCTGATGCTTGCTTTTGGGGAAGGCACGCACCGGGTGACACCGGTGCATGTGCGTCTGGCCGGGGTCGATACGCCCGGCGTGAAGGCGTCGTCGGTCGGGCGTCGCCGGGGTTTATGGGCCAAGTTGTTTCACCGGGGAGTTGGGGCATGAGTGTCATCAACAAAATGATGCGTGATCTGGACCGTCGTCAGGCCAGCGTTGATGCGCTTGGTGGTCTGGGTGTGGCGTGCCCTGACATCGAAAGGGGGCAGGCGGCGACGCTGCGGTTTGCCCCGGCAGTCACTGCGCGCGTTGCCGGTTGGCGCATGGCTGTGGCCGCCGGTTTGCTGATGATGGTCGCCATGGCGGCGAGCTGGTGGGGGCTGCACCAGCCACGTACGCGCACTGATGCAGCGGGGGTGGCACCAGCGCCAGCTGCTGATGCCGCGCCAGGGCAGGCCGCAGGTGGGAGGCCGAACCCTGCGCAGCCGGCAGCGTCTGCTTATCAACTGCCATCCGCAATGGGTCAGGCCAGCCAGCCGGTGCCAGTCAAACAGGATGCACCGGTGGTCCCTGTTGCGCCAGCCAAGGCCACTGCATCCATCAATACTGTTCACACTGCACTTGCATCGGCCAGGCCAGCGGCGGTGGAGCAGACCGTTGCCCGGTTGGACAAGCCCATCGAATCAGCCAGCCAGCCCTTGAGCGGCAATTTGGGCTTGAGGCTGTCTTCGGCGTTATTGCGCCTGCCTGCGCAGGCGCGAACGGATGCTGACCATCGCTCACAGCTGGCTCGGCCGGAGACACCGGTTGCGACGGCACCAATAACGGGCGCTGGCCAGGCAATACAGCCAACTGTCAAGCCAATTGGCACCCTGGAACTGGTCGCGCAAGCCCAGGCGCTTTGGGCTGAAGGCGATCGCAGCGCGGCGTGGGAATTGTTGAAAGGTGCCATGCAGCGGCTCGAACGGGCCTCAGCCGGTGTCGCACAAGACAACACTGCAGTGATCGCGCTGGCGCGCGAATACGCTGTTGCGGGTTTGGCCAGTGGTCAGAGCGCCGAGGTGCTGGCAACACTTGAACGCCTGATGCCCCGTTTGGCCGGGGTGGCAGATATCTGGGCACTGCGTGGCAACGCCGCGCAGCGACTGGGTCGTCATGCGCAGGCCGTGGCCGCCTACCAGCAGGCGCTGGCGCTGCATCCGGACGAGCCGCGCTGGATGCTTGGGGCTGCAGTTTCCATGGCGGCTTTGGGACAAACGGATTCAGCGGCAGAAATGGCAGAAAAAGTCCGCATTGCGCGGGCATTGCCGGTGGATGTGGCAAACTACCTGCGCCAACTCGGTGTGGTAGTTCGGTCGGATTGACTTTCAAGGACATTTGCAACCCATGACCGGTAAGTAATTTCAAGTAAATCCGCTCTCTGGTATCGCCCACCAGGTATTGCAGACTCAATCGACTCCTTCATGCTCAAGCGCGTCAGTGTTCATCAATTGCAAACCGGCATGCATCTGCGAGAGTTTTGCGGGTCGTGGATGGATCACCCATTCTGGCGCACTGGCTTTGTGCTGAAAGACCCCAAGGACATCGAGCTGATTTTGGCCAGCAAGATCAAGGAGGTCTGGATTGATTGCGCGCTCGGTCTTGATGTGCCGGCGGGCGCGCCGGTGGTCAGCATTGCTGAGCCCACCGCGGCAACTGGACCGGCGCCCGCTGCAACGCAGCCGGCGCACGTCGCTAGGCAAAACACACCGGTGCCTGCAGCGCAGGAAGTTGAGCGTGCAGCGCGCATTTGCCTGGAATCAAAAGCAGCCGTGGTGTCAATGTTTGAGGAAGTGCGCATGGGCAAGGCGGTGGATGTGGGTGGTGCGCGTCAGCTGGTCGAAGAAATTTCTGACTCGATCGCGCGCAATCCGGGTGCCATCATCAGCCTGGCGCGGCTCAAAACGGCGGATGATTACACCTACATGCATTCGGTGGCGGTGTGTGCCATGATGGTGGCGCTGGCAAAGCAGCTCGGCCTGGACGAAGCCGAAACCCGTTCTTGCGGGGTGGCGGGTCTGCTGCATGACCTGGGCAAGGTGGCGATGCCCATCGACGTTCTCAACAAGCCTGGCAAACTGACCGATGTCGAGTTCAGCATCATCAAGTCACACCCGACCGAAGGCTACAAAATGCTCATGGCCAGCAGCGGGGTGGAGCCGATATCACTTGATGTGGTGTTGCATCACCACGAAAAAATGGATGGCACGGGTTACCCTGAGCGCTTCGCCGGGGAGCAGATCAGTCTGCATTCCAGAATGGGCGCGGTGTGCGATGTGTATGATGCAATCACCTCCAATCGCCCCTACAAGGCGGGCTGGGATCCGGCCGAGTCGCTGCGCAAAATGGCCGAATGGGCCAATGGCCATTTCGACCCTCGGGTGTTTCAGGCGTTTGTTAAAAGCATGGGCATTTACCCGGTGGGTTCGCTGGTGCGGCTGACCTCCGGGCGCATCGGTGTGGTGACCGAGCAGACAGCCAAATCCTTGACAACACCGCTGATCAAGGTGTTTTATTCATCCAAGTCGAACATGCGGATCGTGCCAGTGATGGTTGATTTGTCGCATCCGAGCTGCACCGAGCGCATTCAAAACCGGGAAGACCCGGCAAGGTGGAATTTTCCGGACCTCAACGAGTTATGGTCGGGATTAAGCAATCCAGGGCGCTGATCGGCAGCGTCAGCGTGCATGCGAAAAACTCTAATTTAGATAGCTTGCAGCGCAATACCAGTAAGGGCTACAAGGCAATTTTGCATAAAAATTGAACGCACACACCGCGTCAGCGGTGTGCAAAACTTGGTGTTCCCGGTGTGGCTGGAATCCATGAACGTCAACGCCGAACCTGCAACGCCCCCGGGTTGACGATGTTGGTGGGCCGGCCCTTGATGAAATTGATGACATTGTCAAATGCGGCACCAAAATACAGTTCGTAACTGTCCTGTTCAACGTAACCGATGTGCGGTGTGCAAATGCAGTTTTCCAGCCGCAGCAGGGCGTGGCCCTGCAATATGGGTTCGGACTCATAAACGTCGATCGCCGCCATGCCGGGGCGTCCACGGTTGAGTGCACTCAGCAGGGCATCGGGTTCGATCAGTTCAGCGCGCGAGATGTTGACAAACAGCGCCGATGGCTTCATCTTCGAGAGGTCTTCGAGGCGCAAGATACCTTGTGTTTCAGCGGTCAGACGCAGATGAAGTGTCAGCACATCCGCCTGCTCAAACAGTTCGGCCCGGCTGCTGACCACTTCATAGCCATCCAGCACCGCCCGTTCGCGCGAAGCCTCACGCGCCCAAACCAACACCCGCATACCAAAGGCGCGCCCATAGCCAGCAACCAGCTGGCCAATTTTTCCGTAGCCCCAAATGCCCAGCGTGCGGCCTTTGAGTGCGACGCCCAAACAAAAGTTGGCGGGTGTGCCGCTGGATTTCAGACCCGACTGCTGCCATGCACCATGCTTGAGATTGCCGATGTACTGTGGCAAACGTCTGGCAGCGGCCATGATCAGCGCCCAGGCCAGCTCTGCCGGAGCCACGGGTGAGCCTGAGCCTTCGGCAACCGCTATGCCGCGCTCGGTGCAGGCCGCGATGTCGATGTGGGGGCCAACCCGGCCGGTCTGCACCACCAGCTTGAGTTTAGGCAATTTTTCGATCAGGGCGCGGGGTAATTCGGTACGCTCGCGGTTGAGAACAATCACGTCAGCGTCCTTGAGCCGTACCGACAGTTGGCCCAGACCCTTGACCGTGTTGGTATAGACCTTGGCCTGAAAAGGCTCAAGTTTGGCAGCACAGGCCAGCTTTCTGACGGCATCTTGGTAATCATCAAGTATCACAATGTTCATGTGGCCAATTGTGCCTTGGTGTGGTCCGCTTCCTCATTTCTGCTGATTGAAAAATGCCGCCATGGGCAGGCGTTGGCTTGGCGCTCGGTGGATCAATGGCGCATCGCTTCGTGTGCGGCGAGTCGGTCAAGTTCGGCGCACACGTCGGCCATGCGTCCTGAAATACGCAGGCGCCCGATTTGGGCCGGTGCCTGATCAGCGTCCATGACGCGCAGCACCCGCAGCGGCTGACGATTGTTGTTGTCCCTGGCGGCGTAGAACGAGGCAAAGTGGGGTGCAATGATGCGAGGGGCGTTGCTGTGTTGAGCGTGCATGATGAAACCTTTGGCAGTTGGGCGCAAGCAAGGGCTTGCCTTGGATGCAGGGACGAGCATGATCTTGCTTTGCGACAGGCGTAAAGCACGGGAGGCAGGGTGCGCGGCGACCAGCGCCGGCCAGCGCAGCAGATTTACATGAGCATGGTGTTGCGAATCAGGCCGACGGCCAGGCCTTCGATCTCGAAAGGTTCGCCGGGTTCGACCACAATGGTCTGGTAGTCCGGGTTTTCGGGGTGCAGTTCGATCAGGTTGTTGTGGCGCATGAAGCGTTTGACGGTGACCTCGTCGCCCAGGCGGGCTACCACGATCTGGCCGTTTTTCGCATCCTTGGTGGTTTGCACCGCCAGCAGGTCGCCGTCCATGATGCCGGCATCGCGCATCGACATGCCGCGCACTTTGAGCAGGTAGTCCGGTTTGCGCTGGAACAGACTGCTTTCAACATAGTAGGTCTTGTCAATATGCTCCTGGGCCAGGATGGGCGAGCCCGCAGCCACCCGACCAATCAGCGGCAGCGCCAATTGCGCCAGAGCGTCAAGTGGTGATGCCAGCATCCGGCTGCGCGATTCGTTGATGCTGCGCAGCGCATCGCTGCGCAAGCGGATGCCGCGCGAGGTGCCGCTGACCAGCTCAATGGCCCCTTTGCGGGCCAGTGCCTGCAGGTGTTCTTCGGCGGCGTTGGCCGATTTGAAGCCCAACTCAGTGGCGATTTCAGCGCGGGTGGGTGGTGCGCCCGTGCGTGCGATGGCACTCTGGATAAGATCAAGGATTTGTTGCTGGCGGTCTGTCAGTCTGGGTCGATTTAGCATGATGACTCCTGATGGCATGAAGAGGGCAGGGGAACAAGGCACGCGGTACTGGATAAATTGCTGCTACTGTTTACCTATCCAGTAGCTGTATTTTTAACCAGTTTTAGAGAATCTGCAAGTGGTGATTGATCAAAAATCCAAAAAAGTGGTGGTTTTGGCCACGGGTGGCACGATTGCTGGGCGGGCTTGTGATGTTTCAGACAACATTGGCTACACCGCAGGGCAGCTTGGCGTGGCGGATTTGCTCGCCGATGTGCCCGGACTGGACGCAGTGCTGGCACATCACGCGTTGCTGGCCGAGCAGGTGGCACAGGTGGACAGTAAGGACATGACTTTTGCCATTTGGCAGGCGCTGGCGCAGCGCGTCAGCCACCATCTGGCGCAACCCGATGTGGTTGGGCTGGTGATCACGCACGGCACCGATACACTGGAAGAGACGGCATTTTTTTTACACGCCGTGCTGCCGACACACCTGCAAAATGCCAAGCCAGTGGTGCTGACCTGCGCCATGCGGCCCGCCACCGCGCTGAGTCCTGACGGGCCGCAAAATTTGCGCGATGCCGTGACGACCGTGCTGACCCCTGCGGCTCATGGCGTGGTGGCGGTGTGCGCTGGTGTGCTGTATGCGGCGCGGGATGTGCAAAAAAACCACACCTACCGGCTCGATGCGTTCAGTTCCGGTGATGCAGGTCCCTTGGGTTATGCCGAGGAAGGCCAACTCAGATTAACAAGAAACTGGCCTGTAGCGCTTACCAGCTATGCGCTGGATGCTATACATATCCATGGCAACGAGGTGGCTTGGCCGCGGGTGGAAATTGTCATGAGCTACGCCGGGTGCAGCGGTGCCGTGGTTGAAGCACTGATGGATCAGGCCAGTGCCGCGATGCCACTTCAGGGCATCGTGGTGGCCGGCACCGGAAATGGCACGCTGCACGCTGAGCTGGAGGTAGCGCTGCGGCGGGCAACCCGGGCGGGCATCCGCGTGGTGCGTGCCACCCGCTGCGCGAATGGCCGGGTGCTAGCCACCGTCAGCAGCGAATTTGACGACTCAAAAGGCTTGTCGCCGGTCAAGGCGCGCATCGCCTTGATGCTTGAACTGATGCAAGCGGCTTAGCTCTGCAGCGCAGCAAAGGCGCGGGCAGTGATGTCATCGACACTGCCGGTGCCGCTGATGGCGCGGTATTTGGGCGCAGCTTCAGGTTCCGCCTTGGCCCAGTTGGCGTAGTAATCGACCAGCGGACGCGTTTGCGCACTATAGACATCCAGTCGCTTTTTGACGGTTTCTTCCTGGTCGTCGGCGCGTTGAACCAGCGGCTCGCCGGTTACATCATCGACACCGGCCACTTTGGGCGGGTTGAACTTGACGTGGTAAGTGCGGCCCGAAGCGGGGTGCGAGCGGCGACCGCTCATGCGGTCGATGATGGCATCAAACGGCACATCGATTTCCAGCACATAGTCGAGCCGGACCCCGGCGGCTTTCATCGCATCGGCTTGCGGGATGGTGCGCGGAAAGCCGTCAAACAGGAAGCCGTTGGCGCAATCGGCCTGGGTAATGCGTTCCTTGACCAGGTTGATGATCAGATCGTCGCTGACCAGGCCGCCGGCATCCATCACCTGCTTGGCTTGCACACCCAATGGGGTGCCAGCCTTGACCGCTGCGCGCAGCATGTCGCCGGTGGAAATTTGAGGAATGCCATATTTCTGGCAGATGAAGGTGGCCTGGGTGCCTTTACCTGCGCCGGGCGCGCCCAACAAAATCAGTCTCATGTTTGTCCTTGGGAAATGATTAAAAAATCATGCTGGCAGCCACCGCTCGGATGTCGGTTTTGATGCAGCTTGCACGCCCATGAGAATAGCACGCGCAGACTGGCGCTCGGCTGACACGCGGGCGGCATCATCAAGCGGCGAACAGACGGCGAACCCGTTCCAGGTCCTCGGGCGTGTCAACCCCGGGGCCGGGCGCGTGGTCTGCCACATGCACGGCAATGCGGTAGCCGTGCCACAGCGCGCGCAATTGCTCCAGCGACTCGGTGCGCTCGATGGGGGCCTGGGGCAAGGTGGGAAACAGCCGCAAAAACCCGACTCGGTAGGCATAAATGCCGATGTGCCGCAGCGGAGCCGGTTGTGGCAATGCGTCAGGCGTATCGCGCGGCCAGGCAATCGGTGCGCGGCTGAAATACAGCGCCATGTTGTGCGCGTCCAGCACCGCCTTGACGATATTTGGATTGTGAAAATCAGCTATTGACGTTATAGCGTGAACCGCAGTGCTGATATGGGCTAGCGGCTGATTTATCAATAATTCTGCAACGCCGTGCACAAGATCGGTGTCAATCAGCGGCTCGTCACCCTGCACGTTCACCACAATCTCGTCATCGGCCAGCCCGAGCAGTGCACAGGCTTCGGCCAGGCGGTCGCTGCCGCTGGGGTGGTCCACGCGGGTCAGCACCGCATCGATACCGTGCGCCTGGCACGCCGCCATGATCAGCGGGCTGTCGGCCGCCACCACCACGCGGGGCTGCCCGCCGGCCGTGTGCATGGACAGCACCCGTTGCGCCACCCGCACCACCATCGGCACACCGGCAATATCGGCCAGTGGCTTGTTGGGTAGTCGGGTGGAGGCCAGTCGGGCCGGAATCAAAACGGTAAAGGTCATGGGCCGAGGGTTACGGTTGTGGCAAATCAGCGGCTGGTGCTGCCGTGGGGGCGGCCCCTTCGTCAAAACGGCCAGTGGCTGCGTTGCAGTGCCGATTGCGCGGGCTGGCTTGGGCGTTATTACAGCCCGAGTTCTTCGTCGGTGAGCGTTCGGGCCTCGTTTTCGAGCAGGATCGGGATGCCGTCGCGCACCGGGTAAGCCAGGCGGGCGCTGCGCGAGGTCAGCTCCTGTTTTTCGCGGTCGTATTCCAGTGGCCCTTTGGTGACCGGGCAAACCAGTAATTCAAGTAGTCGTGTGTCCATGGCGGGATGATAGCGTCTTGTGCTCAGGGTGCGTCGGGCCGGTCGGCCTGACGGCTGGGGGTAAGCAAGTGGGTCAGCTGGGTATCAAGCGCCAGCCAAAATGCCGCTGGCAGTTCAAACCGCAGCGGCACGGCCAGTGCCCGGGGTTCAAGTGGCCACAGCTTGACTGCGTCTTTTTCGGTACAAATCAGGCTGTATCCCTTATATTCATTGCGATTCCAGCTATTGAAATTGTAGTGATCTGGCAGCGCCAGCGTACCCGCCAGCGGTAGTCCTTGGGTGCGCAACATGGCAAAAAAGGCTTCTGGCTGGGCAATGGCTGCCAGCGCCAGCAGCGGCTGGGTGGGCGGTGGAGCCACCGGGCTGGTGCCAACTACCGCGCCGGCAAGCGGGGTTGCCGGCGCGGGGCGAGCCTTGGCCAGCGCTGCCAGCGACACTTGTGAGCCATCGGCACCGACGGCGTGGTCGGCCAGTTGACGCTGCCCGCTAAAGCCGGCAAACGCCGGATGCGCGCCGGTGTGCAGCACCAGGTCGAGCGCGCGTGGCCAGGGCTCGCGCAAGGGGCCGGCCGGCAGCAGGAAGCCGTTGCCCACGCCCCGGTCGTCAAACACGCCAATTTCCAGGTCACGCGCCAGGCGCAGGTGTTGCAGGCCGTCGTCGCTGACGATCAGCTGGGTCTGCGGGTACTTGGCCAGCAGCGCGCGGGCCGCATCAACGCGCTGTGCCGCCACAAAAACCGGCACACCGGTGCGTCGCTGAATCAGCGCTGGCTCATCGCCCACGTCGTGTGCGCTGCTTGCGGGCGTGACCTCCTGACATGCCGTGGTGCGGCGACCGTAGCCGCGCGAAATCACGCCAACGGTGATGCCACGCTGTTGCCAATGCGCCACCAGCGCCAACACCACCGGGGTTTTGCCAGCACCGCCAGCCACCACGTTTCCCACCACCACCACGGGTACCGGCAGGCGCGTGCTGCGCAGCAGACCCAAGCCATACAAGGCGCGGCGCAGTGCCACCAACCAGCGATACAGCAGCGACAGCGGCCACAGCAGCCACGCCAGCAGGCCGCGCTGCGTCCAGGCCCGAGTCAGCGTGTGCTGCCAGCGGCTCAGCTCGGGCATGGGCTCAGGGCGCACCGCCTGCCGCTGAAGACTGGGTGGCAAAGGTGATTTGCGACAGGCCTGCGCGCTGCGCGGCTTCCATCACCGTGATCACGGCCTGGTGCCGGGCCGTGGCATCAGCGTGGATGACAACCACTGACTCCTTGCCGGCTTTGGCCCCTTCTTGCAGCGCCTGCGCAAGATCCGCCACGCTGCGCCCAGACACCGCCTGCTTGTTGACGCTGTAGTCGCCTTCGCTGCTGACTGACACCAGCACCTCTTTGGGGTAGTCGCGCTGGGCATCGACATCGGCCACCGGCAGCTTGAGCTGCAGTTCGGTGAACTTGCTGTAGGTGGTGGAAAGCATCAGAAAGATCAGGATCACCAGCAGCACGTCGATGAACGGAATCAGGTTGATTTCTGGCTCTTCCTTGGGGTGCGGACGAAAGTTCATGGCGGGCGGGCTATTTGCGCAGGGTGTTCAGATGCCGTGCCAGCCGCTCGGCCGCCAGTTCGAGCGTCAGCAGGTAGGCATCGACGCGGGCGCGAAAGTAGCGCCAGAAGATCAGCGAGGGGATCGCCACAATCAGCCCGAATGCCGTGTTGTACAGCGCCACCGAGATGCCGTGCGCCAGTTGCGCCGGGTTACCACCGGTGGCCGCACCGGGCGTTTGCGAGCCAAAAATCTCGATCATGCCCACCACCGTGCCAAACAAACCCATCAACGGTGCTGCCGAGGCAATCGTGGCCAGCGCGCTCAGGTAGCGCTCCAGCCGGTGCGCTGCCAGTCGGCCGGCGTTTTCCATGATGGCGTGCAACTCGGTTTCGCTGCAGCGCGGGTTGGTGTTGAGGGCGTGCAGTCCGCTGGCCAGCACTTCGCCCAGGGCAGAGTTTTTCTCCAGCTTGGCGACCACCTCGGGGCCGGGCACAGCGTAGCGGGTCACACTCAGCACTTCGTCGATCAGCTTGGGCGGCGCTACCTTGACAGTTTGCAGGCTGATGAAGCGCTCGATGACCAGCGCCAGTGCCAGCACCGAGCAGGCAATCAGGGGCCAGATCGGCCAGCCGGCGGCTTGTATGATGGAAAACAAATTGGGACTCCGCAGGTAAAAATGGCTGCGCGATTATGGCGCAGTGACCAGGGCTGCCACGCGGCTAGGGCCGACCAGGCAAGGACGGCCGACGATGCAGTCAAAAAGGCTTCGCAATGGCACTGGCTACCCCCATTTTCTGTGGATAACTTTGTGGAGAACACCCTGTGCAACCGCTCGCAAGCCGCGCCAATTGGGGTTTGTGATGCTTTGATGACTTTTTAGGCAGATAAAAACGCAATGAAATCAACGATCTTCAACGGGCGTGCGCGACTTCACGCTACGCATTTAGGGCTACAAAGTCCGCTGCGAAATTGTGGACGACTTGGCAGCGCGATAACCTGGGTGATTGCTTTGTCAAGAGGGTTTTTCCGTGCTTGACGCGACCGAGGTGTCGTCGGCTCAACGGATCTGGGCCGTTGGCGCGCTGTGCCGGGCGATTGCGGACGCGTTGCAGGCGCGCTTTAACCCGCTGCAGGTGCGCGGTGAGATTTCGGGGTTTTCGCGCGCGGCCAGCGGCCACTGCTATTTTTCGCTCAAGGATGCGGCTGGCCAGCTGCGCTGTGCGATGTTCAAGCGCGCGGCATCCGAGCTCGATTTCAACCCCCGCGATGGCGAGCTGGTCGAAGTTAGCGGCCGCCTGGGTGTGTACGAGCCACGCGGTGACTTGCAATTGATTGTGGAGCGCATGCGCCGCGCTGGGCTGGGCAACCTGTTTGAGGCGTTTCTCAAGCTCAAGGCCAAACTGGAACAGGAAGGACTGTTTGATGCCGCGCGCAAACGGGCGCTGCCGCTGATGCCGCGCGCCATCGGGCTGGTGACCTCGCTGGGCGCAGCGGCTCTGCACGATGTGCTGACCACGTTGCAGCGACGGGTGCCACATATTCCGGTGGTGCTGGTGGCCGCTTCGGTGCAAGGCAGCCAGGCCCCCGTCGAATTGATCAGCGCACTATCAAAGTTGTATCTGCTAGCGCATGATGGTAAAGGGCTGGGGGCCAAATTATTATATAAAAGTGCGGTCAGTGGCAACACCCTGCCCAGAGTGATTGATGTGATCCTGCTGGTGCGCGGTGGAGGTGCCTTGGAGGATTTATGGGCCTTTAACGACGAGCAACTGGCACGCACGATGGCGCAAAGCCC
>JFJP01012319.1_pt1 | contig 18554 bp, 14 predicted proteins | sample 431651 | NCBI WGS metagenome assembly JFJP01 (sample SAMN02602958, study PRJNA72255) | Microbial mat metagenome, whole genome shotgun sequencing project. | biome: fresh water; feature: sink hole; material: water; isolation source: purple microbial (photo- and chemosynthetic) mats found in...
ACCATTAGTTCATATTTTATGCACTAATGGTTCATTTGTCAATATTGGAAAGTCTTTACCCCACAGCATTCATGATTATTTGAAAAACTGATTATTCGCCTTGATACTCCCCCGCAGGTCAAGCGCTTCACCCGCCGCCAACACCCTGGTAGTCTCCAGTACAACCTTCTTCTTCTTATGATCGGTTGCCTCGTAGTGACCCATCAAGCCGACCTCGTTGATAAACTCGCCGCCCATCGCCTTGAACGCCGCCGGCACTTCGTCCTCTGGAAATATCGCATGGAACGGACATTCAGGCACGCACGCGCCGCAGTCAATGCAGGTAGACGAGTCAATATAATATGTCGGATATTCGGCAGTCGTCCCCGGCTGAATACACTCCACTGGGCAAACCTCAGTGCAGCCGCTATCGCGCAAACATAAACTGGTAATTACATGAGTCATAATAATCTCCTTTTGGATATGCTGAATAGTCGCACCCAAAAGGAGAAAGATACTTAATGCGGGATAAGAGGTTCTACCCGATCAGATTCTCGCTTCGCTTCTCCACGTAAGCCTGATACGCCTGCGAGAGAGTTTTTGTCCACGCCCCAACCTTCCCCTGCCCCACTGGGTTTTGATCAATCGAAACAATCGGCACGATTCCGCGCGAACTGGATGTAAGAAACGCCTCATCGAATTCTTCGCCGGCTTTGAGTGAATGGTACTCAATGGACATCCCCTCCCCTCTTGCCAGCCTAAGAATGGCATGTCTTGTCACGCCTAGCAAAATTCCCTCCTGTGCCGTAATAAGCGTTTTACCTTTAATCCCATAAAAATTGGAAGTCATCCCCTCCAGAATTTTCCCATCGTGTGTTAGCAAAATCTCAAACACATCACCCCGCACCTGCTTTCTCAACTCCGCGCTTTGGGTGATGAAATCCGTACCCTTGATACGCGGATCGCTGCGCACAATACTGGATGTGATCACATGCACCCCGTTGCGGCACACCGTTTCAGGTAATGGCTCAAACGGCTGTACGCCGACATACACCGTCCCATCATCCTTTGTCAAAATCAACCGCACTCGTGACTCCTGCGGCAAGTTCATTTTCACCAGGTCGGCGACCTGTCCCCGCAGCGTGAACTCATCCACCGAGGGCGCGAGTCCCATCTCGGCGGCGGGGGTATACAACCTCTGCAAATGCGCCCGCAGCCCCAAAACCTTTGTCCCGCCTGAAAGCGTGCTAAAGGTCGTATAAAACCCATCTGGCAGTTCCCTCGTCACCTCATCGAGAGTCTTTGCCTGTGTTAAATATGGAATGTTTGCTGACTGGGTAATTTTGAATGTAAACATACTTTGATTCTAGCTCATTTCTTAAAAATCTCTGTGACTTTTGTGCTCTCTGTGGTTAACGCCATTTCCAAACCAACATTTTTGAAAGAAAATCACAGACAGGAATGAAGCGAAGTACTATATAATTCGTCAACCCATGGACAAAAAGCCAAGTTACCAGCAAGCCACTCAAGCCACGGCAAAAGATCTGAAGACAGTTGCGAGAAAAATTTCCGCTCATCAATTGTCGCGCCTTTCCCTGCCTGAAGTGGATGCCGTTGTAGAGTTGATTTCCAAAGTATTGCCAGCCGGCAACGTACCCGGCATGATTTTAAGCGGACTTGCGCGCCTGCCCGGGCGGCGCATCCCAGCCCAAAAAATGCAGCAAGATGTCAACGCGCTTTTCAGCGGCGTCGAACAAATTTTAGATTCAGCCATGTACGGCGCATTTTTTGCAGGTCCAGCCGCAATTATTTGGGGCTATCAAAACCTGCTGAAACTTGCCGGCAAAGACCCCGAAACAGCGTTCCCCGAAGGCGTATGGCAATTTTACGCAGGCTACGCCCTGCGCGAAGACACCGCCCGCCACACCAACGAAACGCACGGATTCGACACCCTGCTTCACGAACATAATATTCGCCTCAGTTCGGTAGACCGCTTAACCGCCTGGCTCATGGCATCAGTAACCTGCCTGCACCAATATGATTCCATGCTCAAAAACGAATGGCGCGAACGGGTATCAATTTCACTGCTGGAAGAATCGGACAACGCCCGCGCCAAACGTTTGCATCGTGACTGGCAGACAAAACTCCCATACCGCCGCGAAGAAGACGCGCCCGAACTGGATTACCCTGCCTATCGGCAATATAAATTTGACCAATTCCTGAAAAAAAACCTTGAATCATTGCCAGTATCAGAACATAAAAAATGGCTGGCAAACTTGGATTTATTAACCAGCCGCGATCTCGCTGCATATCAGCGGCAGATGTCTATTTTGGCATATCTGGAGCCTGGGCTTTATGGAGAAACCCGCGTCCCATTCAACCTGACAGACGCCCAAATTGGAATTATTCACCGCGATAGTTATTATCTTTTTCCCGTTTGCGAACAGGGATCAAGCAGATCTTTGGATGTGATGACCGCCCGCGCGCAAGTTGCCGCGTTGTTTAAGTCATCCTCCTCCTCTCCCGCGCAATTGACCTCATTGGCGCGGATCAAACGCTCTGCTTTGCCGGGCTTACGCAGCAAACTAAATCCCATGCTGGTGAACGACCTTGATAACTTGCGTTTTGCGCCCATCCTCATCTCGACCGATGTGCGGTCACGCTCACTTCCACTTTCTGAACTGCGCCAGGCAGAACGCGGAATTGGATCCCATGCGCTGACTCTGTTTGACACAGGCGAAACCATCGTATTCGATCAATCGCACATATTTTTTGATGGCGCCTGGGGCACAGCGCTTTCCGAAATTATGACCAACGAAGCGCTATCATGGGCGCGGTATCTCAGTATGCTCCCCTCCCCCGCCGCCGCAGAAAGACGTATTTATACATCGCTTACGCTTCAAACACAAAACGCAGACCTTGACCTGATTCAACAATCGCCGCGCGTTTCAACCGAAGCCGGCGCAGAAACAGACAAGGTCAAACTTAAAGAGTGTATTCACCTGCGTAAGCAATTCAAACAAAGAAATGATCTTCTGCAACTGACCATTAATGACTTGCTTGTTTTGTACCGCGCCATTCACGCCGCCACATACCGACCTTCACAAAAGATACTCTTTGAAATCAGCAGGCTATCCATCACCCAGCCTGAAATCGCCGCATCCCTCCGTCAGTTGGTTGAAGAGTCCAGCCGCACCAACCCCGCGATTCTAATTCCGATGGATGCCAGCCTCAAAGTTCCACGCGAACGCATTTATCCACTTAACCTGGAAGTTCCGATTGTTGAATTAAACCTGCTCACCCTGCACGGACAGACCATGAAATTACTCGCCGCCTACGAAGACTCCGTCGAAGACCGCGCCGCCATGTATGCGGGTTTTGATCATTTTCAAAGGCTGTACCTTGCCTCACTGGCGGGTTTTGGCGCAATCTTAAGCAGAGCAAAAGACATTGCCATTTTAGGCAAAAGCGCCAGCGTCGCGGCGATCAAACTACTTGCTCACCTGCCCCTTCCACTGCAACATGTTTTGGATAAAATCCCTGAGCGGTTCGAATTGTTGAATAACATCCTCAAAGGGCGCGAAGTATTTTCCAATGTCGGCGCCGTGGTACAGACCAGCACGCTGACCCGTTTTATCACAGCCAAAGATGACAATACCCAAAAACAACTTGCCTGGGGCGTCATGACAGATGCACAGGGCATCATGCGCATCCACCTGCGCGATTTCCGACCGCAAGTGGCGACATTGCTATCCATTGGGCGCAAAGACCTTGCGAACATGATCACCCAGGATTATCTGGATGCCTACGCCGAAGGCTTCAACGCCTACATTCACGACCTTTCCCAAATTACACGCGCCAGCGGCAAAGAGACAGTGCCCTCAGCCAACGCTAGAAAACGGATATCGAAAAATTTATGAAAGACCCCATGATCGGACAGCAACTTGCGAATTTTCGTGTGGAACGCCTGCTTGGTCAGGGCGGCATGGCAACGGTTTACTACGGTATCGATGTCAGCCTCCAACGGCCGGTTGCCATAAAAGTAATTGACAGGCGTTACAGAAACGATCCCGCCTACACGACCCGCTTTATAAACGAAGCGCGCATGATGGCAAAATGGCGGCACGAAAACCTAATCCAAATCTATTACGCCGGCGAAAAACAGGGATATTCATATTACGTCATGGAATATGTGGACGGCGACGACCTTTCAACGGTTATGGCTGCCTACGACGAAGAAGCCGCACAGATGCCAAATGAAGATGTGTTGCGCATCGGCAACGCCATTGCCAGCGCGTTGGACTACGCCCATCGCCAGGGAGTTATTCATCGCGACGTAAAACCCTCGAATGTATTAATCGCAAAAGACGGGCGGGTTTTGCTTGGCGATTTTGGCATGGCGCTCGAAGTGAGCGATGGCTCCATGGGAAATATTTTCGGCACGCCCCATTACATTTCGCCCGAACAAGCCAAACGGTCGGCAGACGCGGTTCCACAATCCGACTTATATTCACTGGGCGTAATCTTGTATGAAGCCCTGACAGGCGCAGTCCCATTCGACGACTCATCGCCTGCCAGCATTGCACTGCTGCATATTACACAAACCCCGCCCTCACCGCGCAGCATCAACCCTGAAATCAGCCCTGCCGTGGAAGCGGTCATCCTCAAGGCTCTCGAAAAAAAACCGCAAAACCGTTATCAATCCGGCGCAAAACTAATGTCTGCGCTGGCCGATGCATTTAAATCCACAAGTTCGTCACCAAAAATGTCACTGCCTCCCCTGCCTGTGGGCGTGCCGACCATCAGGCAAAGCAAGGTTTCCATTGACCAAATGACAAAACATCTTGCGACGCCGAAAGGGAAAAAAGGCGACACCATTCACAAGCCCATCGGTGATCTGCCCGCTGCCACGGCGCGCGTTGCCAAACAACCTAAAAAGAAAAACCGATGGATACTGTTGCTTTTGCTTCTTCTTTTATTGGGGATCGGGGGCTGGTTCTTCATCCAAAGCGGATTCGGCTCAACGGGCATGGTACCCGCCTCAACATTTACATCTCCGGCACCCACATCAACCGAGCCTGATCAGCCGACCCAGACATTGACTCCGCCCCCAGCGGCATCTCCCACACAAACCAGCCTTCCGTCTGAAACGCCGTCAGCCACGCCAACCGCCAGTTTGACAGCCACCCCAACGGCTACTTCATCAGCCACACCAACCGCCAGTTCAACGGTCGCCGCTCCAACAGAGTCAGTTGCCGCTGTTTTCACCTCAACCCCAAAGCCCGCCGCTGATCCAATCGTTGGTGTGCCGACCGTCAAATATCCTGACGGCAATAACCTGACTCTGTTTTGGAACGAGACCAGTTTCGTCTTGCTAAATCGTTCGCGTGAGTCGCGCAGTTTATCAGGTTTTTCATTTGAACGGCTTGATGAAAATGACCAGCCCTTAGAAAAGTTTCCGGGCTATCGCTGGGAAAACCGCAGATTTAAATACATCCCGTCAAAAAATTGCGCCAGCATAAAAACATATAAAGATGAAGACCCGCCTTATATTGATCCGCTTGACTGTCATGGCAGTTACTCAAGCATCATCCAGCCGGAAAAAGACCAGGAACCCGAACTGTTCTTCTGGACTGTGCAGGAAGGCTCCACTCAATTCCGCGTGCTTTGGCTTGGCGAAGAAATAGCCCGATGTGAAATTAATGCCGGCTCGTGTGAAATATATATTCCATAGCCAAATTTCAACGTTTATTTTCGCAAATTCGCATACCTTGCGGTATAATTTCGCCCGCCTAACATAATTGAGGACGTGTCGGAATTGGCAGACGAGCATGACTTAGGATCATGTGCCTTAATAGGCGTGTGGGTTCGACTCCCACCGTCCCCACTAAAACATGTGCCTTAATAGGCGTGTGGGTTCGACTCCCACCGTCCCCACTAAAATTTATTAGACTTTTTAAGGGCAGCCTTTAAGTCTGGAGGAAACATTGAATATCGAAAAGCAATATCAAGAAGACCATTCTGTAAAACTGATCGTCGAAGTAGATCAGGAAAAAATGAATATCTACAAGCGCCGCGCCGCGACGAAAATTTCAACGCGCAGTAAAGTGCCAGGCTTTCGTCCCGGCAAAGCCCCGTACGAAATTGTCGTACGGACCGTCGGCGAAGCGGCTATCACCGAGCAGGCGGTTGACCTGCTCATTGATGCTGAATATTCAAAAATTCTTACAGAAGCAGATGTAAACCCGGGCGCCACAGGCACACTTGAATCTGTGGAAAGCCTTGACCCACCCAAACTCATCTTCCGCGTCCCGCTTGCCCCTGAAGTGGACCTCGGCGACTATCTCTCTGTCCGTATGCCTTACGAATGGGTTGCGCCCGAAGAAAAAGAAGTTGAAGCCGCGCTCGAAGAATTGCGCCAAATGTACGCCTCCACGGAAAATGTTGAGCGTCCGGTTGAAATTGGCGATTATGTGTTGGTAGATGTTATTTCTGAAACGCCAGAACTCAACCGCACGGGGTTTGCAACCTTTGTCCGCAGCGAAGACCGCGACACCGAATGGCCGTACAATGGTTTTGCAAAAGAATTGATGGGTCTAAAAGTTGGCGAAAGCAAAACTGTCGCGCATAGTTTCCCCGAAGACTGGGAAGTGGAAGAACTTAAAGGCAAAAATGTTGAGATCGAGATCAAGGTCAAGACTGTACGTGGCGTAACCTTGCCAGACCTTGACGATGAATTAGCCAAAATGACAGGCGCGGGCGAAACGTTTGAGCAGTTAAAAGAAGCCATAAAGAAAGATGTGGAAAAGCGTTCACAAGACACCTATGACGATAAATATTTCGTTGAACTCATTGAAAAGGTGAAGGAAGGCGCAACCATTAAATACCATGACCACGCGGTTGAGCACGAGGGAGAGCATGTTCTTTCTGATCTCGCCAACCGCCTTGCGCAACAAAGCATGGATCTGGAAACCTATTTCAAAGTACGTGAAACCACGCGCGAAAAATTTGTTGCCGAAGAAGTAGCCCCCGTTGCAAAGAAACGCCTGGAACGCGGACTCTTGCTGGACGAGATCGTCCGCAAAGAAATGATACAAATTGACAACGAATCACTTGAGGCAGAATACAACGAGACGCTCATGGGTCTGGCTCAGCAAGGCATGGATTTATCCAAAGTGCCTGGCGGCAAAAAAGGGCAGAAGCAATTAAGCGAAGCCATCGCAATGGAATCTGCAAGCCGCGTGATGACTCGCAAGGCGCTGAATATGCTTAAGACAATTGCAATGGGCGAATACAAACCCGTCGAAGCTGTAGTTGCTGAAGAGGCTGCAGAGGAAGAAACTGCCACTGCCGAAGGCGAGCAGGAAAAACCCGCAGAGTAGAATCTGCTTGTTGATGGCTGGCAGTTTTCGGGTCAGACAAGAAGCGGCTTTTCATCCAAATATATGTCATTGCAGGCGCGTTTTTCAAATGCGTTTGCAATGACGTTTTTTATCAAACTTTAATAAAAATCCAACATTCCTTGTGTATCATCGTCCCATCAAAAAGGAGACAAATATGATTCCAGACTTTAAAAATGTAGTGCCGATGGTTGTTGAAAATACTGGCCGCGGCGAGCGCGCTTATGACATTTACTCGCTCCTGCTGAAAGAGCGGATTATTTTTCTTGGCACGCCAATTGACGATCAGGTTGCGAATGTGATTGTGGCACAGTTGCTTTTCTTGAATCACGAAGATCCTGAAAAGGAAATCCGCATGTATATCAACTCTCCTGGCGGAGTGATCTACGCTGGGCTTGCAATTTATGACACAATGCAGATCATTTCAAATCCAATTAGCACGGTGGCTGTTGGCGTAACCGCATCTTTTGGAACAGTGTTGTTGACTGCTGGAACAAAAGGCAGACGCTATGCCCTGCCCCATGCCACCATCCACATGCACCAGCCGCTCGGTGGCGCACAGGGACAGGCGACAGACATTGCCATTCAAGCCAAACAAATTATGCACTTGAAGACGCTGCTCAATGGCGTAATGGCGAAACACACCGGACAGCCGCTTGAAGTGATTGAACGCGATCTTGACCGTGATTATTATCTCGATGCTCAACAAGCCGTGGATTACGGTTTGGTAGATCAGTTGATCGAGATGCCTGAGAAAAAGTAATTACGAAATCGGAAATTTGAAAATAAAGACCCTGAGGAGAAATCTTCGGGGTCTTGCGTTTATAATGTGACCGCGATGAAAAATCGCAAATTCAAATTTGGAAATCAAACATGACCTTTTCAATTGTTGCTTGTGATTTGAAGGAAAAAACCTGGGGTGTTGCTGTTGCGTCAAAGTTCCCTGCTGTGGGTTCAGTTGTGCCGTGGGCGCAGGCTGACGCCGGTGCTGTGGCGACGCAATCTTTTTCAAATGCCTCGTTTGGTCCGCGCGGATTGCAAATGATGGATGGCGGCATTTCGGCAGAAAATACACTTGCCAAATTGCTCATGGACGATCCTGACCGCGAGTTGCGTCAGGTTGGGTTGGTTGACGCAAAAGGTCGCGCGGCAACCTTCACGGGAAGCGGTTGCTTTCCCTGGGCAGGCGGTGTAATCGGCAAGGGATATGCAATTCAAGGAAATATTCTGGCAAACGCAAAAGTTGTGCCGGCAATGGAAAAGAAATTTCTTTCCACCAAAGGCGATTTGCCATCTCGGTTGTATGCGGCGCTGTTGGCTGGTGACCGCGCAGGCGGCGACAAACGCGGCCGGCAATCTGCGGCGATTTATGTCGCCAAGCCAAATGGCGGGTACGGCGGATTTATTGACCGCTGGATTGATTATCGTGTGGATGATCACGAAGACCCTGTGCCGCGCCTTGGCGAATTAATTCAGTTGCATCGGTTATATTTTGATCAAAGCCCTGAAAGCGAGCGGGTTTTATTGAAAGGAAAAGCCCTTGAGCAGATCGCCGCAATTTTGAAGCATGAAGGGTATTTGAAAAAGAACATTACTTTTCAAAACGCATTTAATGCCTTCATTGGCAACGAGAATTTTGAAGAGCGCTCTGACCCTAACGCGCAATGGATTGACAAACCTGTGTTGAAATATTTAGTGAAGAAATTTGGGCAGTGAAATAAAGAAGTAAAAAGTGGCGAGCAAAATCTAAAATCTGAAATCGGAATTTGAAAAATTACATGATCCCTTCAAATATAAAAGCTCTTGTTCTTGATATGGACGGTGTCGTCTGGAAAGCAGACGCGCCAATTGGCGATCTGCCCAAAACCTTTGCCCGCATCCGCGAGCGCGGGCTAAAATTTGTCTTTGCCACCAACAATGGGACAAAGACCCCTGAAGAATATCGGCAAAAATTATCGAGCCTTGGCGTGGAAGTGGAATCCTCGCAACTGGTAACATCCGCGCTGGCGGTGGCTCACATGCTGTCGCAGAAATATCCCAAGGGAACAAAAATTTTTATGATCGGCGGGTTGGGAGTGCGCGAAGCATTGGAGGAAAAAGGGTTTGAACTCCTCACAACCGAAAATGCCCCCGAAGCGCAAGCCTTTGTGATGGGCATTGATCGCAGTATCAACTTTGATAAAGTATCCGAAGCCACCCTCCTGGTGCGCGCTGGGATTCCCTTTTATGCCACCAACACTGATCGCACCTTCCCCACCCCGCGCGGAGAAATCCCTGGGGCAGGATCATGGCTTTCGATCATTACCTCCGCAACAGGCATCCATCCGATTGTGGCGGGCAAGCCTCTGCCATTTATGATGGAACTCTCGCTGGAAAAACTGGGCACAACCAAAGAAGAAACTCTGATTGTCGGTGACAGACTTGAAACCGACATCGCCTCAGGACAGGCTGTGGGATGCCCAACAGCCGCGATGTTGAGCGGCGTCTCGACTCGGGCAGAAGCCGAAGCGTGGAGTCCAAAGCCAGATATTATTGCAGAAAGTTTGGCGGAGTTGGTTGAGTAAAAAATAATTAAAAAAGAGTCCCTCAAAACTTGAGAGACTCTTTTTTTTCAAAACTTACCAAGTTTCCAACCAGACGTGCTTACTGCGTTGGTGTTGGGGTTGGTGTTGGAGTCTCCGTAGGTGCGAGCGCAGTATTTGTGGGCGTTGGCGTGTATGTGTAGGTGGCGGTTACAACGACCACCACTACATTGGAAGTAGGAGTAGGCGTTGGTGTTCTCGTCGGTGTTTGCGTAATCGCACCGGCAGTTGCAACAGCCCCAGAGTTGATCACCACCGTGAGCGAATCGCCAAACGCCTGTGACTTATCATTAGATAATTTCCATGTTCCAGTAATATCTCCCGTAGCAGAAGAGGATGTCAACACAACTGAAACATCTGCCGACTCGCCTGGGTTTACAACCTTCCCAATTGCAGTCGCCTTTCCACCCAAACTATCTCCAGAAACGAACACAAGTTGATACGTAGCCGACCATACGCAAGAGCCTGCGTTGGAAACCTTCCAGGTCTTGGTGAAAGACTGACCAGCCGGAACCGTAGTTTTATCAGGGATGGTTACATCGCTGACATAAACGGCATTATCACAGCCTACTGCGCCACCAGAAGTTCCGCCGCCAGACACAACCGCGATGGTAGGTAAGAGTACCGGTGTTTGTTGCTGAAAGGTTGGGCTGGGGATTAAGGTCAAGGCGGCGGTCGGCGACCCCAAAGCAGGGTCGGGCGTCGCGGAGAATATCCCCGCCTGCAAAGTTTGCTGCTGAGCCGCAACTGTTGAAGCCGCATTTGTGTAAACCGCGTCTATATCATCTGCGGGAGTATTTTTTGATCCGCCAAACGCAAGCGAAAGCGTAACGATCCCAGCCAAAACGAGGATTGCGACCCCTGACCATAAAAAAATTGGTTTTGTTTTCATATTCATTATATTTTCTCCTTTTACAAAGTTGGGATTATAGCGCGAAGGGAATTTCAAAAAAGAACCGATTCGCCTACAACTACCCTGCCTTTGACATACAATCATATACTACTTTTAAATTATTGGGCGCGTTTCATTTTCCCTTTTCCGTAAGCCTTCAAATTATTTCGCGCAAATTGGTTTCCAGCGGTTGCATAGAGTAAAATCAAGGTATGCTTATTTACGATCTTGACCTACCCGCCCTCACGAACCTTCTCCAGCAATGGAACGAACCCGCCTATCGCGCAAAACAAGTCTGGCAGGGGCTTTATCAACATTTGTATAACTCGCCTGAAGAGTTTACCAATTTACCCAAGCCCTTGCGTGAAAAACTTGCCGAACGGATTGGCTTCTCGCCCCTCAAGGTAAAACTTTTTCAGGATTCATCAGATGGGCAAACGCGCAAAACCCTCTTCGCGCTAAGTGATTATCACTTAATAGAATCCGTCCTCATGCGCTATGACCCGAGTACAAACTCAGGCAAAGGCCGTCGCACGCTTTGTATATCTACACAAGCGGGCTGCGCCATGGGATGTGTCTTCTGCGCCACAGGTCAAATGGGATTTAGTCGTCACCTGACCAGCGGTGAAATAATAGCGCAGGTCATGCATTATGCGCGTTCATTACAGGAAGAAAATTTGAGTGTCACAAACATTGTATTCATGGGCATGGGTGAACCCTTTCATAACTATGAAAACACCATGTCCGCAATTGACACACTCAACGACCCCGATGGCTACAATTTCGGCGCTCGCCGATTTACCATCTCCACAGTTGGGCTTGTGCCGCAGATTAAACGTTTTGCTGATGAACAACGGCAGGTTAACTTAGCCATCTCCCTGCACGCCGCAGAAGATGCCGAACGGCTTGAGATTATGCCAATCAATAAAAGATATAAAATTGACGATGTGATTCAAGCTTGTAAATATTATGTCGAAAAAACACATCGCCGAGTTACCTTTGAATGGGCGTTGATCAATGGGGTAAACGACACCCCCGAAGTAGCGCGAAAACTTGCTTCGCGGCTCAAAGGGTTGTTATGTCATGTTAATGCAATTCCCCTCAACCCCACTGAAGGCTATCACGGCGAAGCAACCGACCGACAGCGGGCAATGGCATTCAAGGAAATATTGGAGCAGGCTGGGATCGAGTGTACGATTCGTATGCGTCGAGGCATAGACATCAACGCAGGATGCGGGCAACTTGCCGGTGAAGTTTCAGGGCATCAATAGTTTTTTGTATAAATAATTTACAACGGTATTTATTGGCTACACGAAATAAATATGAGGTTTGTTCTGCAAATCTCCTGAAATGAAACACGCCTAAATAGATTCTTGTCAGAACTGCATGATTAAAGTATAGTCAGTTACTCTTTTTCTAATGGTGAAATCAATGAAACAAAAACAAAATTGGCTCGACCAACCTATTCATCCTGCGCTACCAAACTTCACAAATGAGATTGTGGTATTTGCTGCAATCATCCTGCTGGCAATCATCACTCGTTTTTACAACCTTGAAGCACGCGTCATGAGTCACGATGAAAGTCTGCACACCTATTTTTCATGGCTGCTCTATCGCGGACAAGGCTACGAACATTCGCCCATGATGCATGGTCCGCTCCAGTTTCACATGGTGGGGCTTACTTACTTCCTGTTCGGCGCAAACGATTTTACATCACGCATCCCAGCGGCACTGTTTAGTATCGCTACAGTCGGAATGGCGTGGCAATGGCGCAGATACCTCGGAAAATGGGGCGCGGTGATTGCAGGTTTCCTTTTGGTCATTTCGCCATACATGCTTTATTATGGTCGCTATGTCCGCAACGAATCTTTTGTTGGTCTTTCTGGCATTATCATGTTATACGCCATGCTCCGCCATCTCGAAGTTGGCGGCAAAAAGTATCTTCTAATTCTTGCAGGCGCACTCGCATTGCACTACTTAACAAAAGAGACAGCCTTTATTTACACTGCACAGGCGCTGCTCTACCTTGCCATTTACTTTATTGCAAAGGTTACACAACAACCGTGGAAAAACGCGGAAAAAGATTATCGCTCTTTCATCATCGCGCTCGGTATCGCGGTTTTGTTCTTGGGATTAACCGCAGGGTTCGGCCTCTACATCCGCGACGCAGCCACGCTTGGGGGAAGCGAAACAGCCATGCCAAGCGCCCCTGGGGTGGAACCGTCTCTTGCCCAGGCTGAAAATGGATCCATTTCACCAACATTAATCATCCTCTCTTTGGCAGTTTTCGTGGCGCTCATCTTCGCCGCTGTATACTTAATTAGAGGATATACGTGGGAAAAAATTCGCAACGAACGTTCATTTGATCTACTGATGGTTTCGGGCACAATCGTCCTGCCCATGCTTTCTCCATTTCCAGTCAAGTTGCTGGAGAAATGGCTAAATGTAACCATCCCAACTACCGCGCCAGAAGTACTGGCTATGAGCACAGATATCCGATCCATATTGATCATTATTGGATTTCTGATTCTCATGTTCGTCATCTCTGCTGTAGCTGGCATACTCTGGAACAAAGAAAAATGGTGGCAGACCGCACTGATCTTCTGGGTTCCCTTCACTGTTTTTTACACAACCGTCTTTACAAAAGGCGCCGGCTTTTTTACAGGCACAATTGGCTCACTTGGATATTGGCTTGCGCAACAAGATGTGGCGCGCGGCAGCCAGCCCTGGTATTTCTATGTCTTGATACAAATTCCCATTTATGAATTCCTGCCTGCGCTGGGACTCATTCTCGCGATCATTCTTGGGGCGCGAAGAAAGCCTGCGCTAAAGACTGAAAGTGACGAATCTATCAACCCGCTGGAAGAGGTAGATACAGAGGAAATCAATTTTTCCAACATGTTTAGTCTGCTGGTATGGTGGAGCATCACAAGTATTATTGCCTTCTCTTATGCAGGAGAAAGAATGCCATGGCTCACATACCACATGGCGTGGCCCATGATTCTAATTACGGGCTGGGCATTGGGTCGAATGATTGACACCACCGATTGGGCAAAACTCAAACAACAGCGAGTTCCATTAACACTCGCCGCGCTAGCGATATTTATCGTGGGTGTTATGGGCATGATCCTTTCTCTAAACGGAAACAATCCCCCATTTCAAGGAAAAGAACTGACCCAGTTACAAGCTACCAGCACATTCCTTTTGCCAATGATTGCGACCATCTTAAGCGCGGCTGGCATCACCTATCTATTTCGTGAATGGACTTTCCAGGAAGTAAGACATATTTTTATTCTGGTATTCTTTGTGCTATTGGCAGCACTTACAGGACGCGCAGCATTCAGGGCTTCTTATATCACTTACGATCAGGCGACTGAATTTCTTGTCTACGCGCACGGCGCAACGGGCATAAAAGAAGTCATAGCGCAGGCTAAAGAAATCTCGGAACGCACCACTGGCGGGACGGGCGTTGCGCTTGCTTATGACGCCAGCGCGCCAGACACCGGCGTATCTTGGCCCTTTGTCTGGTATCTGCGCGACTTTACACAACAAACTTCATTTGACCAGCCCACTCGTGCGTTACGTGAATCGGTGGTTGTAATTGTTGACGAAAAAAACTTTGACAAAATTGAACCTGCACTTGGTCCCGGCTTTTATCGAATCGATTACATCCGTATGTGGTGGCCCATGCAGGATTACTTTAGTTTATCCTACGATCGTGATGCAAATCAGCCCTTCCCGGAAGATTATGCCTGTAAAGGAATGCTCGGCTTTTTAAAATTCAAAAAGTCAAAAGATTACACACCTTTCTGTGAAGCATTCACGAATCCCGCAATCCGAGCAGGCATTGTTCAAATCTGGCTAAACCGTGACTACACAAAATACGCGGAAGCAAAAGGTCGCACAGATCTTACGCTCACTACCTGGAACCCCGCAGACAAAATGCGCCTTTACATTCGGCAGGATGTTGCCTCGCAGATATGGAACTATGGTATAGCGCCAACTGTTTTGGAAACAGCCGCAGACCCGACGGAAGAAAAATATATTTCGCTCGCGGCTGATATCGTTCTTGCGCCAAAAAATCAGATTCCATTAAATGCTCCGCGTTCACTTGCCTTTGCAAAAGATGGCACAGTTTATGTTGCCGACTCGCGTAATCACCGTGTATTGCACCTGGACATAGAGGGAAATGTCCTGCACGAATGGGGCATTTTTGCGGATGGCGTAGGCACCCAAATTGGATCAGGAACCTTCAACGAGCCTTGGGGACTTGCAATTGCCCCTGATGGCTCAGTCTATGTGACGGATACGTGGAACCATCGTGTGGAAAAATTCACATCGGCAGGAAAATTTATCACGGCTTGGGGAACCTTCGGGCAAGGCGAAACGCCTGATTCATTCTATGGACCGCGCGGACTTGCGGTAGACGCCGAAGGGCGCGTATATGTTACAGATACCGGAAACAAACGCATCGCAGTATTTGACGCAAAAGGTAACTTCATCACAGATTTTGGTTCTGGTGGATTTGATCCAGGGCTATTTGATGAACCGGTCGGCATCACAGTTGACAAGAACGGAACAGTCTATGTTGTAGACACTTGGAATCAACGCATTCAGACTTTTATTCCAATTGAAACTGATGGCAATTTATCATTTGTTCCTGATAAACAATGGGATGTGTATGGCTGGTTCGGTCAATCACTTGATAACAAACCATTCATAGCCGTAAACGACGATCTGCATGTGTTTGTCACGGACCCCGATGGCTACCGCGTCATGGAGTTTGATCCGAACGGATCGCTTGTCCGAGTTTGGGATGATCTCAACTCTGACTCAAGCATGGGGCTGCCCTCAGGCATCGCAATAGACAATGACGGGCACGTATGGGTCACAGACAGTACCAATAATCGTTTGAGACGATACACACTTCCATAAAGAATAAAAAGGGATGAAGGATAAAAACTTCATCCCTTTTTATTCTTACCTTTCTCCATTCACCTTTTTGTATTCTGGTATAATTCCCTCGCTGTAAAATAAAACATCCCCCGAGGGAGAATAATGAAACTCCACGAATACCAATCCAAAACAATCTTTTCAAAGTATGGCATCCCAATTCCAAAGGGACGAGTTGCGGCTACCGCTCAGGAAGCAAAACAAATTGCTGAAGAACTAGGTGGCCGCGTTGTCATTAAAGCACAAGTGCTGGTAGGTGGACGCGGTAAAGCAGGCGGCGTAAAGCTCGCCAAAGATCCCGCTGAAGCCGCGCAACTTGCCGCACAGATACTTGGTATGGATATCAAAGGTCTGCCGGTTCGCAAGGTGCTTGTAGATGAGGCTTCTGCCATAGATCAGGAAATCTATTTTTCCATTACCAATGACCGCGCCGCAAAGAAGCCTGTCATGATCGCTTCTGCGGCAGGTGGTATTGATATTGAAGAAGTGGCGGCAAAAACTCCTGACAAAATCATCAAGAGCCATATTGATCCGCTGTTGGGCTTGCGTGAATATCAAGCGCGCGATGTTGCAGTAGCCATAGACCTGCCGCGCGAATACATGAAAGACTTTGTAAAAGTTGCCATGGGGTTATGGGAAGTTTACAAAGCCACCGACGCAACGCTTGCCGAGATCAATCCGCTTGTGATTACAAAAGACAAGAAACTGGTTGCGCTTGACGGAAAAATGATGATCGACGACAGCGCACTCTTCCGCCAGCCAGACCTGAACGAAATGCGTGACACAGACGAAGACGATCCATCCGAAATCGAAGCCCGCAAATACGGATTATCCTTCATCAAACTGGACGGCAACATCGGTTGCATGGTTAACGGCGCGGGTTTGGCAATGACCAGCATGGATGTAATCAAACTCTTCGGCGGCGAACCAGCCAACTTCCTCGACATTGGCGGCGGCGCAAGTTCAGAAAAAGTAACAGCGGCAATGCGCATCATTCTCACCGATCCAAACGTAAAAGCCGTTTTGTTCAATATTTTTGGCGGCATTACACGTTGTGACGAAGTTGCTCGCGGTATTCTGATAGCAATGGAAGAAGTAAAGCCGAAGGTCCCAATGATAGTACGCCTGGTTGGAACAAATGCAGAAGAAGGACGCAAACTGCTTGAAAACGCGAATATGATCACCGCGGAAACACTGGCGGATGCGGCGAGAAAATCTGTAGAAGCCGCGAAAAAAGGGAATTAAACCATGAGCATCTTAGTAGATAAAAACACACGCCTGATCGTACAAGGCGTTACTGGCAATGAAGGTTTATTCCACACCACCCAAATGGTTGCCTACGGCACAAACGTTGTCGGCGGCGTAACCCCCGGCAAAGGCGGTGAATGGGTACTGAATGGAAAACTTCCCGTCTTTGACTCTGTCAAAACTGCCAAAGAAGCCACAGACGCAAACGCCACCATCATCTTTGTGCCTGCGCGTTTCGCCGCAGATGCCATGTTCGAAGCCGCAGATGCGGGTATTCCACTCATCATCTGCATCACCGAAGGCGTAGCCGTACAGGATATGATGCGCGTACGTAACTACCTCGACCAGAAAAAAGTTCGCCTCATTGGACCGAACTGCCCCGGTTTGTTAACGCCTGGTGAAGCAAAGGTTGGCATCATCCCTGGTGATATTGCCATTGCCGGAAACGTTGGCGTAGTCTCACGTTCTGGAACACTTACTTATGAAGTGCTGTACGCCATGAAAAACCTCGGCATGGGAGCATCTACTTGTGTAGGCATTGGCGGCGACCCGGTCAATGGCACAAACTTCCTTGATGTACTGGAAATGTTCGAGCACGATCCCAAGACTGAAAAAGTCATTATGATCGGCGAAATCGGCGGGAATGAAGAAGAAAGAGCCGCCGCATACATTGGAAGCAAAATGACAAAACCTGTCGCCGCTTTCATTGCAGGTCAAACCGCACCCGCCGGAAAACGCATGGGACATGCTGGCGCGATCATCGAAGCCGGCGCAGGCACGGCCGCAGACAAGATCAAAGCCCTCGAAGCCGCTGGCGTAAAAGTTGCCAAGCACCCGGAAGAAATTCCGACTTTATTGTAAAAATCCTATATATCCTGAGCGCAGTCGAAGAGTTGGCAGTTCGGCAAACACTCAACCCTCCGCTCAGGCGAATAAATAGTTAAACAATAGAGCCGCCCTTACAGGCGGCTCTACAGTTATAATCACACCAATTAATTACTTCTTATGTGAGTCGATATATATGGCGGCTTCGCCGACAGTTGTAATCTTCTGGGCATCTTCATCAGAAATTTCTGCGCCGAATTTATCTTCAAAAGCCATGATCAACTCAACGAGATCGAGCGAATCCGCTTCGAGGTCCTCACGGAAGCGGGCTTCGGGGGTAATTTTCGCCTCATCCGCGCCGAGTAAATCCTTTACGATTATTACAAGTTCACTATATGTGTCAGACATGACAGCCTCCTGTTTATAATTTTGACTGGCTTATTGTAATCGGTCTATAAACCGTGTCAAGCCAGCGTTATGTACGTCACAGTCAGGAACACCCCCTTATGAAAAAAGTTGCGCCCATAGACCAAAGAAAAGCAGACCACATCAAAATCAATCTGGAGCAGGATGTCCGATCGGCGTTGACCACTGGGCTGGAAAACTACAGATTCGCGCACGAAGCGCTGCCGGAACTGGACCTCGAACGCATCGACACCACCCTCAACCTGTTCG
>JFJP01027522.1_pt1 | contig 18554 bp, 19 predicted proteins | sample 431651 | NCBI WGS metagenome assembly JFJP01 (sample SAMN02602958, study PRJNA72255) | Microbial mat metagenome, whole genome shotgun sequencing project. | biome: fresh water; feature: sink hole; material: water; isolation source: purple microbial (photo- and chemosynthetic) mats found in...
CTTTATACTAAAAAAAAAAATTTTTTTTTCAGATAAAACAAAATATATACTTTCATAAATTTCTTTTCACAAAAAATCATAGGAATTTGCAGCAGCATCGCAAATATTAAAAAAGGTTTAATGAAACGAAAAATCAAAATCTAAAAATCACTTAAAAACTTTTAGTAAAAAAAATATCAAACCAAAATCAATTCATGCAAGCAAGCACTAAAGAAAAATGCATAAAACTGGGCATGCAAAGGTGAACTCTAAAACAATGGTGGTCAAAAAAAATTACATTAAAAAAAAAATAAAACTTTATATCGGTTGATAGCCTCCAAATAGACATGTCTATATAAGAATTCATGAACAGGTCTATTCCATTTTCTAGCGAATTCATCCCAACCTGAAGAATTCCACCAATCCTAAAGGAAAAATATAAAAAATGGCACTATTATTTTTAATACTTGATAGAATTCTCTGTCTCCAAATCTTGTGATTTCAGCAAAAAAATTCAAGTAATATTCAAAAAGGAATACAAAAAATACCAAGAAAAACCAGATCATAGAAGTTAAGAATTTCAGCAACCCTTCCAAATAGCTTAATTTACCTGCAACCAACACATTTGGGATAATATATTCACTTGCAATAATGTATTGCAATAACTTTTTTCATTATAAATTCACAAAAAAATAACTTTATTTACAAGACAGCCAAATGCATGAATTCCTTTGTCGACGCAATACCATAGCCTAAATGGGCCTGAACGAGGATAGTTGACATCATAACAAAGAGTGGGAGCCAATAGGAAATAATTAAAGTCTTTGAGATTAATATTTGTAGGATATGATCCTGTTGGGGTTTTTCCCTGATCAAGTTCTTGGAGATATGCTTCTCTTAAATCTCGATTTGCGTGAGTATAAGAATGCATCTATTCAAATTGTAAATTTTTAAAGAAAAATATATTGACTTTCATGAAATGAATCATAGTTTGAACAAATATAAAGGCAGTATGAGTCGCGCCCCAACTTAAACAAGAGAATTATAAAAAACAAAAATAATTCATTACTCTCTATGAAATACAGCGAGTGTTGAAGCAATGAACATTAAACTTTGACTCGTATGTTGCAAAGTAAAAAGAGCCCAAGAAGGTAAACCTGCTATTGCCAATTTTTGAATGAAGAACGATCTTTATTTCAATGGATAATTAAAAATAAATTGTAATTATTTACGTATAAGTCCATCCATAAAATAAAGGCCAACAACCTAAAACCATAAAAAAATCCTTTTCAGCGAGATTGTAAATTTGCGTTTCAAAGAAATTTCCTTTTTCAATTGATCTAATCTATTTGATTAATGTAATTTCTTGAGCCTATAACATTTTTATTACTATTGGTATCGTTATGATAACAAATAGACCGATCACCTTTCCAAGATTTCGAAAACCTTTGAAAGCTGATTTATTAATTTCACTGTTTTCAGAACAGTCATCAAAGAATGAAACTCTATTCTGATACATATTCTTCACAAATTTAGTTTTTTTAAAGTTTTTGGATAGTGACCCATCATCAGATTTTTTAGGATTATCCAAGCATTTATTTTCTGTTTTCGTATCGGTTTTGTCATCATTTTTCACATTTTCTTTCTTTTGAAATTTGTTATTAGTTTTCGTCAATTTTTTAGATTTTTCCATAATTTTTATTTGAAATTTTAAAAATCAATTTTTTTCGGAAAAAAATTGATCCCAAACAAAGAAAAAACATGTCATTTTTATAACATATGTTTTATGAAATAAATTTGCTTTTTAACAAAATTAAGTTGGTTGTGAGGGATGAGTTTGGATTTATATTTTTTTTCCTTAGTACTTTCTTCTAAGTACTAAAAAAACAAGAATAATTATTCATTTTTTGAATTTAGTTATCATTAAGAACATTTTCCCTTCTTTTTAACCACATTCTTTTATAAATAATATATAAAAAGCATTAATTTTCATTAAAAACCTGAAAAAAAATGGATGGATGTTTTTCCCTTTAAAATGGCTTTTAAAATCGAAAAATATAAAAATGATCCCAAAAACAAAACAAAACAAAACAAAAACTTTAGACCTTCTATATAATAATAAATCATGCAAAGATTTGATGCGTATTTTATTTAAATTATATTAATAGATATAATAAGTTCTCCCAATTTGATAAATTTTGCAAAATAGTTTTGCGAAAAACATTTAATCATCACTATTTTCTAAAAATAAGAAAAAGGCATTTTTGAAACAAAGTTTGCATATTTATTTGGCAAAAATTTCCTTTCTCAAAAAAAAAGTATTTTCAATCAGATAGTAAAAAATATTTCTTCTAAATATCATTTTTTTGCTTTCTTTTAATTTTAATAATTTTTTCTTAATTTTTGAAATTAAAAAAAAATTTTTAATATTAATTTTTTTTTTTTTGGTTTCCATTTTTATTGTATTTTAAATTATTAAATTTAATTTAGCTTGGAAAAAAATCAGGTTTCAATTTTCTATTGAATTGCTCTAATGTAAATGTTGGATATCAAAGGAATCCCCAAAATCAAACCAAACCAAAAAAAACAGTTTCCAAAACTTGTGCCTTTGTACTAAATATATCATTATTTTCTTTATAAAACAGTATAAAATAATAAAAAAAAACCTTCATTTTTTTTTCAAACAAAATCAAAGGGATTTGCAAAAGCATAAATCCTGTTAAAAAAGGCTTGACAAACCTAAATACTAAAGCCTAAATAAAACAATTATAAAAATTTAACGTAAAGTTCTTTTAAACCAAGATTATTTCATGCAAAAAAGCACTAAACAAAAAAGTGTAGAGTTGTGCATTCATTTGTGATGACTAAAAATAACTAAATTTTTCGAAATATCAAAAAAAGAACTTTATATCGATTGATAGCTTCCAAATAAATATGTCTGAATAAGAATTCATGTACAGGTCTATTCCATTTTCTGGCCCACTCATCCCATCCACAGCAATTCCACCAATCCTATTCAATTTGTTTTCATTTATATTGTTTTTGTTTACTTGATAAAACTGTCGGTCGCCAAACCTTGTCACTTCAGCAACAAAATTCAAATAATATTCAAACAAGAAAACAAAAAGCACTAGCCATAACCAAATCATTGAATTCAACAATCGCAAAGTGCCTTCTGTGAATGTCAAGTTTTTAGAATTCTGGAAATTTGGGATAATGAATTCACTTGCAATAATATATTCCAAAATCTAATTGTTTATTTTAAATTCAATGATTTCTTTTATATATAAAATACTAAACAGCCGCCAGCATTTATTGCTTTACTAAATGCATACCATGGTCTAAAAGGTCCTGAACGAGGATATTCAACTTCATAGCAAAGAGTTGGAGCAAAAAGAAAATAATTGAAGTTCTTCAAATTAATATTTTCAGGATAAGGTCCTTTTGGAAGTTTGCCTTTGCTGATATCCGCAAGATAAGCTTCTCTTAAATCACGGTTTGCAGTGGTATATGAGTGCATCTGTTAATTTTAAATAAACTTCTCAAAATTTTTTTTTTTAAAAACCTTCATAAAATGAACACATGCTTGAATAATCATAAAAAGACTATGAGTCACTCCCCAACTTTTTATGAATTAAAATAAAGATGATTAAGAAAATATTTGAAACTTTTTAATTTACTCTCTATAAAACACCACCGAAATAGTCAATGTAAATGTCAATGTGTGAGTGGCATGCTGAAGAATAAACAAGCCCCAAGAAGGAAGTCCAGCAATCACTAATTTTTGGATAAAAAATGACCTAAAAATTATTTTTTTATTGTAAAGAAAGTTGTTTAAAATGTTTTTTTTTTTACAGATATGCCCAAAAATAAAACAAAGGCCAAAAGCTAATCACCATAAAGAAATCTCGTTTGGCTTGATTAAAAATCTGGGTTTCGAAGAAACTTCCTGTTTCTAAGGATCTCAGCTTTTTTATTTTTATTGTATGAATTTTATTTCTTTATTTACTATGGGGGTTGTTATTATAAAGAAAATGGCAACTAATTTGCCGAGATTCACAATGCCTAAAAATGCGGAATTATTGAGATAACTGTCCTCAGAGCAATCGTCCAATAAAGAAGTTCTGTTTTTGTATTGATTTTTAACATATCGCTCTCTTTTATAAGTTTTTGCCCTGGATTCCATTTTAGAAATTTCTTCATCATGTTGAGCGTTAATCATGCTCTTGATTTGATTATTTGTTTGACTTTTTTTACTGTTCTGTGATTCCTTGTCAGAATTTTCAAGATTTTTTTGAACTTTTAATTCATTTTTAGCAGGTTCTAAGGGCTTTTTATCTTCTGAAGCATTTTTTTCTTTTGAATCAGATTTTTTTCTTTCATTTTTGAGATTTTTATGTGAATTTTTTGGAGGATTTTCCATTTTTTTTATTATTAAACTCGTTTTCAGCCTTTTTATCAAGCAATTTAAAAAGATAAAATAATAAATATATTGTAAAATAAACGAAGATTTTTTTTAAATGTACTTCTTATTAATTTGTAATTTTATAAATAATTAGTTCTTTTTGAATAATTTCTTTGTTCTTAATGAATTTTTTTTGAATTTGTTTCATTCTGTTTAAAATTTTAGATTCTTTTGCAAATCTTACTTAAAAATTTAAAAATTTTTAGTTTTGATTTTTCAAATTTTTAAATTTTTTCATTTCATTTGATTTTATTATATTATAATACTTCGTTTAAACTCCTTTGTTCTTTATTCCTTAATTCTATCCCTAACAATATTCTGAATCTCCTGCGATTTCAACTCTATTTCCTTGAACAACTCCACGAATCCTTTTTTTTCTTTCTTGATTTCATTTTCCAATCCTTCTTTTTCAAGCATCTTCAATTTAATCTCGCCATTTTTCTTCTCAACTTCAGTCTGCCATTTCAATGAATTTTCTTTTTCTCTAACGACTTCTTCTCTAACCCCTTCTTTTTCTTTCATCAAAGTCTGTATTTCACAATTTTTCTTCTCCAATGCTCTAAACATCTCATGTCCTTTTTCTTTTTCAACAGTCATCTCACTCTTTAAGACTTGTAATTGCTTCATAGCGTTCTCAGTTTTTTCCTTCTCAATATACATATCCTTTTCCAAAGAGTCTTTCACCTTGAAAAAACTGCTGATTTCTTCCTTTTTCTTCTCAACATCTCGAAGAATCTCAATTGTGCGTTCTTTTTCCTGTGTTACATCTTTTTCGGTATTCTGTAATTCTTTCAAAAAACCAATGTTTCTCTCTTTTTCTTTGGAAATCTCTATCAAAACAGTTTCTTTTTCTTTTTTCATTGCTTCAAATTGTCTTACAGCCTCAATTTTCTCTTGTTGTTCCTTGTTTAAATCGTCAAACAAACGAGCACTTTCCTTAGTTTTCTCTTCTAAATCTAGTTGTTTCTTGTCGAAATCAGCCAAAAGATCTTTATATCTATCTTTTTCAGTTTTGATCTCTATTCTCAAATTTTCGTTATCAACCAAAGCATTTGTAACTTCGTTTTTCTTTTGATTTATTTCCTTCATAAAGTTCAAATTGAAAATGCTGATTGATTGATTAGCTTCACTTGCTTTTTTCTCACTTTTTTCTTTCTCCTCTACTAAAACTTTCAATTCTTCAGAAATTCGCTCCAATTCTTTCTGATTTCTAATGTTTTTGTCTTTTTCTGAACAAATTTCTTCTTTAAATTCATCAATATCTTTCTTTAACATCATAATTTCATTGTTTCTCTTTTGAATTTCTTCTTCTAATTCCTTGCTTTCAGCTCTTTCCTTTTGAAGTTCTCCTTGGAATTTCTCTATTTCTTTCAAATAATGGTCGTTTTGCTTGTTTTCATTTCTCAAATCCACGCTAATCGACTCTTTTTCTTTGATAACCTTCACAATTTCTGAGTCTCTCTTCTCAATTTCCTTCATAACTTCAATTGTTCTTTCTTTTTCTTTCGCGATTTCTTTCTCTTTCTCTTGAATCTCGCTCAAAAATGTGATAGCTCTTTCTTTTTCAGCAGTGAATTCAGCTTGAAGTTTCTCTTTTTCGACGGAAATCTTGTGTAAATGATCTTCGTGTTTATTTAATTCCTTTACATTTCCTGATAATTTTGCCTTGAACTCTGAGATTTCTTCAAGAAGTTTCTCAATTTCATTGCTTTTATTGTCAATCGCGTATTGTTTCTTCTCTATTTCGACCTGAAAGTCCTGATTTTTCGCTTTTTCAGCTCCAGCTTCTTCTAATAACTTCTTATTTTCCGCCAAAACTGCATTGATTTCTGCAGTTTTCTTCGATATTTCCTTAAGAAATTTATCATTGAAATCTTTTAGTAAATCAATGTTTCTTTCTTTTTCTTTTGAGAGATCCTGTAAAGCAACTTCTTTTTCTTTTCTCAACTTCTCTAAATCCAAATCCTTTTTGAAAATTTGCTCAGAAAGCTTCAATTTTTCTTCAGTTCCTCTGCTAGTCTCATGTTTGACATTCTCATAAATAATGGTCTTATGAGTAATTTCAATGTCTTTTTTCTCTAAATGCACCTCTAAATCCTTGATTCGTTCTTTCAGACTAGAGATTTCAAACAATAAATTCTTCTCACTTACCTGCAAAGTTGAGATTTCTTGCTTTCTATCCTCTAAACTCTTGATCAAAATGTTATTTTCTTCTTGTTCTTTTTCTAAAGCACTCTGCAAATTAGCCTTATCTGCTCTTAATTCAATGATCTCCTTCTCCTTTTGGTCAAGCTCTTTCGCAAAATCTCTTGTATCATTCGTTTTATACAGGAATTCAATATCAAGCAATATCTCTCCTCCTTTCTCATTCTTCTTCTTACCATAGTAAATTGGCATCCATTGAACTTGCTTAGTCTTTAAAGTCTGCAAATTCACCACAAAACTCGTTTCACCAATAAAATCATCTGATTTCACATCTTCTTTATCCCATACAGATATCTCCACTAGATCTCCTTCTTTTGCTGAAAATTCAAAACGCTCTTCCCATTCTGGAGTTTTTCCTGCTTTGTTTTTTACTGTGGTTTTTTGCTCCATTTTACCGAGCTTCATCACAACGTATGGGTCCATTTTACCAAGCATTTCGGTGTCGTGAGACAGAGCAGCTTTTTTTACTAAGATTACGAGGAAACCTTCCATTTTTTCCATTTGGTAATGAAAGAGTGATTTGAGTTTTTTTTTTTTTTTTTATTATGCAGTAAAATATATTTTATTTTTTGTTTTCACTCAATATTTTTGGGGAGTACAAAAATGTGAATGATTTAAATCCGTTTTAGTGATTAAAAAAATAAAAAAAATAATTAATATTTAAAACGAAAAAAAACCAATTTTTTATGTTATGCTAAATTCGCAATATGAATTTAAAACCTCAAATTATAAAAAATTTATTTCTCAGTTCTCTAATACTAATAATAATCCTCAAAAATCACAAAATCCTAATACCTATTCAAAAATGATATCAAGATTAGCTTTTCGTAATCTTTCTTCCTTAAGGTTGACACACATCTGCAAATTGAGATTATCCACAAAAGTACTCTATTTTTGACACTCATTTCATAATCATTTTTTTTCAGTTCAGAGAAGAACATGATACTTTTGGACCTATCAATGTCCCAGCAGATAAATATTGGGGAGCACAAACCCAAAGATCCCTTCAAAACTTCGATATCGGTGGTGAAACTGAAAAAATGCCCGTTCCTTTAATCAAAGCTTTCGCCATTTTAAAGAAATGTTCAGCCAAAGTTTTCCCTGATTTCTTTAAAAATTTCTTTAATTTGTTCTTTTTCGAAAAAAAAAGATCAATATGACCAATAAGCTTGATAAAAAGATTGGTGAAGCTATTGTGAAAGCTTCTGATGATGTAATCAAGGGAAATTTATTAGATAACTTCCCATTAGTTGTCTGGCAAACTGGTTCAGGCACTCAGACCAACATGAATGTGAATGAGGTTTTAGCGAATAGAGCTATTGAATATATGGGTGGCACTTTAGGAAGTCGTGGAGTATAAAACACAAAAAACCTTGTTTTTTAAAAATATTCATTAATAGTTGGTTCATCCAAATGATCATGTGAATATGGGTCAATCTTCAAACGATTCCTTCCCAACTGCTATGCATATTGCTGCAGTCTTACATGCTCATGAATGTCTACTGCCAGGATTGAGCTCACTCCATAAAGGATTGGTTGGTAAATCAGAAGAATTTAAGGACATTATCAAAATCGGAAGAACACATACACAAGACGCTACCCCTTTGACTTTGGGACAAGAATTCAGTGGATATGCTAAACAAGTTGAGAACGCTATCATGAGAATTAGAAGCAAATTATCTCAAATTGGAGAATTAGCAGCTGGAGGCACTGCTGTGGGGACTGGTTTGAATTCATTCGAAGGATATGGAGAAACTTTGGCTGAAGAAGTATCGAGAGAAACTGGATATAAATTTACCTCTGCTCCGAATAAATTCGAAGCTTTGGCCAGTCATGATGCTTTGGTGGAATATCATGGTGCTTTAAATACTGTTGCCGTTTCATTAATGAAAGTAAAATATCTAATTTTATTCAAATTCAAATAGGAAATTGAATATTTTTATTTAAAAAAAGGTTGCAAATGATATTAGATTTTTAGGCTCTGGACCAAGATCTGGTTTAGGTGAATTGAGCTTACCAGAAAATGAGCCTGGTTCTTCAATCATGCCTGGTAAAGTGAATCCAACACAATGCGAAGCTATGACGATGGTTTGCGCACAAGTGATGGGCAACAATGTCGCCGTGACTATCGGAGGATCTAATGGACATTTCGAATTAAACGTCTTCAAGCCTTTGATTATCAAGAATGTAATACAATCATCAAGATTATTAGGGGACGCTAGCACTTCTTTCCAGAAGTAACCCTTTTTTTTTTAAAAAAATTATTGAAAAATTATATTTTTTTAGGAATTGTGTTGCAGGAATTAAACCAAATTTACAAAGAATCAATGAATTGTTAAATAATTCATTAATGCTTGTGACTGCTTTGAACCCACATATTGGTTATGACAAATCTGCGAAAATTGCGAAAAATGCACACAAAAAGGGATTGACATTAAAACAATCATCGTTGGAATTGGGATATTTGACTGAAGAACAATTCGCCGCATGGGTGAAACCTGAGGATATGATTGGACCGGAAAAGAAAAAGTAAGGAGTTGAACAAAAAGAAATTAATAATTATAAGAACGGTCTAAATAAAGAACATTTTTAAACACAATTTTTTCTTTTGTAATAAATAAATGGCTTTGAAAAATATTAATAAACTGTCAAAGATTTAAGAAATTCCTTCCTTTTTTCATCAAATTTCTCACAGGAATCCTTAATAATTTACTATTATACATATAAATAAAATTAAAATAAGACCTTATCATATATTATTTTAATTGTTAATGAACAACTCGGGCATTTCGCTATTTCCTCACCATTCTTAATTTGCTCCTAATTTGAATTTCCAAGTTGTTTTTTTAATAAGGAGGAACAAAAAAATCGATTACAAGATTTATTGTGAATTTATCCCCGCATGGACAAGGGTAGGTAAAAATCCCAACCTCCTCATCAAAATCAAGATCTTCAATCTCTATTTCATCATATATAACATTCATTTTCGCAAAAAAACTCAAATCAAAAGTTTTATTATAAAATTTTCTTTTATAAAGTTTCTTTAATTTTAATCAAAAATTATAAAAAAAACAATAAAATCACTCTTTTTAAAAAAAAACAACGATCATTTGATTTTTTTAGTTTTTTCATTTCAAAATAAATAAATAAATAAACAAAAGACAAAAATCATTTTTTCAAATCAATGTTTCAACTCAAACGTCAAGAAACAGTTCATGATGAGTCTCGAAAACAGATAAATATCGAGCAGGCAAAACGAAAAATCCTTCGAGAAAACACCGTACTTATTCAGGAATTTGTTTCAAAACATTTAAAAAACCCAGTCAATAATAATTACTTTCCTCACATTCAGAAAAAAAATTATGAAGATAATTCATTTTATGAAGGAAATTTGCAAAACGATCAAAGAAATGGCATCGGAATCAATTATTTTGCAAATAAGGATATATATTTTGGATCATGGGAAGGAGATGTGCTTTCAGGTAAAGGAGTATACATTTTCAGTTCAGGCGAGCGATATGAAGGTTTTTTGAAGGATGGTAAGAAAAATGGTCAAGGTTCATATTTCTATTTAAATGGCAATAAACATGAGGGGGATTGGCATAATGATGAAAAACATGGAGATGGAATTTCAGTCTTTGTTTCATTGAATGAGACATATGAAGGTGAATGGAGACTCAATGAAATGGAAGGTCAAGGAACTTACATCTATTCATATGGAGATAGATACATTGGTCAATGGAAACATGGACAACGTTGGGGAAAGGGAACTTTGCATTATTCTTCAGGGGCTAAATATGAAGGTAATTGGGAAGAAGATTTGGCTCATGGAAAAGGAGTTATGATTTACTCTAATAGAGATATTTATGAAGGATCATGGGTCAGGGGTTTTAAAGAAGGCAAAGGTGTATACAAACATGTTGACGGATCATATTATGAGGGAGAATGGTCAAATGACGATAAAAATGGTTTGGGTAGAAAAAAATATAAATTTGAAAAATATAAAAAATTTTAATTAGGAGTGATGATTTATGTGAATGGAGATGTTCACAGTGGAATTTGGCTATGTGGGGAAAAGTCTGGGAAAGGAACTTATGAATATTCAAATGGAGATGTTTATACTGGAGAATGGAAAGCTGATGAAAAAGATGGAAATGGGAAATTTGAAATGGAAAATGGAGACAGTTATGAAGGAGAATGGAGAGCAGGAAAGAAATATGGTAGTGGTATCTATTATTTTCACAATGGAGATATTTATGAAGGATATTTTCTTGATGGACTGAGAAATGGGAAAGGAATTTATGTTTGGAGTGATAAATCTTCCTATAATGGAGAATGGGAAAAAGATAGGATGAATGGAAGAGGAATTTATTATCCGAAGGAAGAATCAGCTCCTTTTTTGATGGGATATTTTGAAAATGATGAATTTATTAAAGAGGAGGAAGAAGCAAAAGAGATTTAGAAAAAAAATTCAGATTTAACCAGGATTGGGATTTTTTAATTTTTAATAATTTTTCTTTATAAAGAATTAAAAAAACTTTTTGTTTAGTCGTTTAATTTTCGTTATTTTTTCTCATTTTTTGGAATTGATTAAATTATTCAAAAAAAAAAAAAAAATGATGTTTTTCTTTGGTATTGATTTTTTGGGTTTATTTTGAGCTTAAAATTAGGGAAAAAAATTAATAATTTAAGAACAAACAAAGTTAAAACCACTGGACGGTAAGGCTTCTAACAAAAAATTTTTAAAATAATATTATTTTGAGTTTTGATTTAAATAATGAAATCCAAAAATATGCATTACGATCCAGATATTAGTGAAGTGATTCCCTTTACGAAATATGAACACATCAACATCCATGAGAATCCTCTTCAAGAAAGGAAAAAAACAGCAAGAGTCTGCTTTAATTTTATAATTATTGCCTATATTTTTGCGATTTCTTCTTTGATAGCTTTTATAGCACTGCTGGCAATGAAATTAGATCATATGGTCCAATTAAATAATATGGAAATAATCCTTCCTTTTTTAATATTTTTACTCTTTTGTGACCTGCTTTGCAATAAGATGGTAGCTCATCCAAGCAATAATTTCACAGGCTTAGGAAAATTCTTTCTATATTTCACACATAATACCTGCTTTATTTTTATTTTCCTCTTTGTTTTGATTATGGGCTTTAGATTGGATGAACGCATTTCTTTAAATTTCTCCTTTATTTTTATTCCTTTGGACCTTATCTTTGCTATCACTTTCTTGTTTATTTGTTTTATTTTCCCTGGATTATTGGACAAAAATATTGCAATGTATCAAGAAGCTTTCCTATTAATCAGTTATTATTTGATTACGCTGATAACTGTGATTTTATTAACGATTCGATTGGATGAGCTTGTTCATTGGAACTATTATATCGTTTTCATTGCAGAACTTTCTTTGATCTTTTTGCACTTTTTGTTGATTTTAAAAAATGTGTTGAGTGAAAATAATGGAAAAATAGGAAATGAATTGTTGAAATTATTAGTTTTAGCTTTTGTAATTATTGGTTTTATTTTCACCTTACTAAAATTGGATGGAATACTTGATATTTCATGGAAGGCGGTCTTTGTTCCGGTTTACATACTTATCATAATATTAACAATTCAAAGTTCAAGAAGCTTTTTGGGGTTGTATAAGAATGATGACCAAGAATAAGACTAGAATATTCAAAAGACAAAGACGAATTGTTTCGAGATTATTAATTTCTTAATAGATTTAAGTTTAAAGTAAACAAAGAAAAATAAAAAAATAAAGAAGTAAAATGTTTTTAAACTTTTTATTATTTTGACTTCTCAATTTTAGTTTTTTTTTTCTGAAAACGTTTGAAAATTAAATTTTCTAGAAAAAAAAGAAAAAAATTTTAAAATTTGATGAAACACGACGAAAACGAAAATATAACCCAAAGTTTTTCGCCTCAAGAAATTCTTAAAGGCATTTTCATTAGTAATTTACCATCAAATTTCCAAATCAAACAAATTTATCAGCTATTTTCAAAAGCAGGAGAAATTGAATCGCTTTATCATCAAAAAAATTCAATGATTATCATTTATTGCCGATCAAACTCTGCTGAAATGGCGATGATCTATGATCATTTTAAATTTGGGGTCTCTGATGATGAAATAAAGGTTCTGCAATTAAAAGAACTTGAAAATAATCAGTATTTTTTTGCTTTAAATGATTGGAAGGAAGAGAAAGAATTCATGAAAAAACAAACAATATCAAATAAAAGTAAATATATTGAGCCTTCTTCTATAAGATCATCAATAACTTCTCAGCATAGTTTCAATGAATCATTTGATAATTTACATTCTAAAATGGTGAAAAAACTTACAGGAATAATGAGAGATGATTCTACATCTTTAAATGAAAACGAAGGTCTTCCTCAATTGTCATTGAAGAAATATGAAGAAAATATTAATATGAATTTATCTATTATCAAGGAAGACTTGAATTTCGCAGAAAAATCTACGCCGATTTCAAATAATCGTTTACAAAGGAATTATTCAAAAGAATCAAATAAAGAAAATGAAATTTTAGTGAAAAATAAATCCAGAATATCACAAGAAAATATGAATTTTTTTCCTTTAGAGAAAAAGGATAGCAAAACTTTACTTTCTGAAAATTTTATTTCTAAGAAAGACAGCTTAAAGAAAAGCCTTGTTGCAATACAGGAAGAAGATAATAATGAAAGAGGGTCCAACAAGAAGATGACTGAAAATGAAAATAAAGAGAATTTTTCATTAAGACATAGAGTGGAAAGTCATTTGGAGTTTTTTGATTTAAATGAGCCTGTTGAAAAAATATTTCAACCTTTAAAAAATTTCAAAACTTCAATTGGGAAATATTATAAATATGAGGATGTTGTGAGGGATTTTATCTTAAATAAAGTGTATTTTAGGAGGGTGTTTTTAATTTGGATCGTTCTTTATATTTATTTTTTTATCTCTAACAATATTTTATAATAGTTCCAAAATGTTTTGAAAACAAAACTTTTTAAAATATTCCATTTTTTATTTCTTTTTGAACAAATTTATTTAAAAGTGGTTCCGTTTTTTATTTTAAATTTTTTTTTTAAATTCTTCAACTGATAAAAAAATAATTTCAAAAACATAGGGAAAAAAATAAAATAAATTATTCCATCTTATTTTCGCTCATCATCCTTTTTCTTTAATTAATTTCCAGCTTAATCTTGGCAACTTCAAAGAATTTTGGTGCTGAAAACTTCTTTCTAACAGCTTGAAGATTCGATTTTTCGATATTTTGAAGCAAAAGGCAAAGGTCTTTTGCGCATTGTCTGATCTGCGGCTCTTGATATCTCGTGTTTCTGCTTAAAACTTCACTCCAAGCTTCTTTTTTCTTGATCTTATTGACCAAATAAACAGCAGAACTTGCCAAATTGCTCAGTGAATATTTCAGCATCTTATATTCAACAAGTGACATTTCAAGTAAAAATCTTGCCAACATCACCATTTTCTCATCGAAATTGCTCAAAGCTGCATAACGCTCCAAAAAACGAAAAGAAGATGTAAAAGTTAAATTGAAATCCAAACCACATAAAATTGTTCCTTCCATAAATAAAATATCTTCTTTGGTGTAGGCTTTATCAGTCACATACACAAAATCCTTGATTTCCGGGGCATAAATTTCTTCATATTTACAGGCTATTAGCATTGCAGCGACCCCAACAAGTTGAAGCTTTTGTCTTGCGATGGCATTCTTTTCGAGGTATCGATCAATGATGTTTACAGTGAGGAAAAGCGTCTCAGGAAGCAACTTAAATTTTAAATGTACGTCAACCAACCAATCTATAAGGATAGCTCTCATTTTCTCATTGATATCCTTTTGCATTGAGGAGATGTAATTGTATTTGGGATTGAATTTGGCCTAGAAAAATAAAAATATTTATTTTATTTTTAATATATATTACCTCATTATCACGCATATAATTAAATATTTCTTTCAAATAACATCCTAACATGCGATCTGCTCGATCACATTCTTCTATGATATTGTCATTCTCATTCTCGAGCTCTATTTTATTAAACTCGAGCTTTTTTGAATCCTTCTCCATGAAAACTAAATTATTTGCATTAGTGTAGGTGTTCTTCAGAAAATTAGTATTTTTGATTGAATTTTTCTGAATAAAACTATTGCTTTTCTTCTTTGAAAAAAAAAAATAAGTTGAAACTTTTAAATGAAATCTTACATAGGTTTTGATATTCTCTTGTGGGTTTTGATATTGCGGGGCTTGTTCATGAGCTAAATTTGAAATTTCTGTGCCAAAAGTCCTTGAGTTCAGAAACGAAAAATTGGTATTTTGGTTGGGATTTTTTGTGGCAAAAGCATTCGGCTTGAAGAAAAAACATGAATGAAAAAATTAGCTTTTGAAATAAAACTTCATTGTTCGAAAAAAAGTAATGAGAATTCATTTCGAAATGAGAAACAAGAAAGAGAGTTTTGATGTGTTCAGAGAAAAAAATTAATTTGAATTAGGCGATTATTTAAAATTTAATCCTTTAAAAAAAAAATCGTTAATAACAAAATATTAAAACTGAAAATATTAGCTCAAAAAATTTAATTTTTATATTTTCATTAATTTGTTTCCTTTAAAATAATGGTTCTTAGAAAAAATAGATCATTTTCATTTAAAAAAAATTTGCTTTTTTTAAAAAAAGTGTTTTTATAGTTATTCAAAAAATTTTAACTTATATTTTTAATTTTTTTAGTTAAATGAAAACCTTGAAAACAAATGTTTTTCAAAGTCAAATCCTCAGATATTATCAAGTGATGAAATCTTACAACAAATTCCATTTCAAAGGAAAACTACTACTAGGGTTTCTAATATCTTTCATCTCTTTTTAAAAATATTCAAAGAGCAGAAACTGGCAGAATGTATTTCACTTTTTTTTTGTTAAATATCCCTGGATTTCTTTCCTACTATTTTCTTCTTAAAGTATTCCTTTTTTTTAGAGAAAACTTTTTAATGATCAAAACATAGTTTTTCTGGGAAAATTACAATTATGCAATACTTTTTCCTTCAATATTATTGCATTTTTTAAGCAATTATTTTCTTTTCAAAGTAGCTTGCACGGATCCAGGAATAATACCAAAAAATGTAAAAAAAATTTAAACATTTAACAAAAAACTATTTAATTTTTAAAAGAATTTAGGTTTTTACAGTGAAGAGCACAATTTTACAGAGCTACCCTTTTTTTTGAAACAATTCAAAAAGGTTCTGCATGATCTTGTCATCAACTCTCATTATTTACAAATTAAATTTTGTAATACATGTAACGAATTTTTTATAAATTAAAAACGAAAAAAATCTAATTTTTTCATAAGGCTCTGTTTATCGGCCACCTCAATCATCACATTGTGGGGTTTGTAATAACTGTATCGAGAAATTCGATCATCATTGCCCATGGGTTGGAACTTGTATTGGAAAAAGAAATTATCAGTTCAATTTAATTTTATTGTACTTTAAGCCATTATTCTTTAGCTATTTTTACGGTTTTATTGGATGTTTATGTGCATTTTCACTACTCATTTTTAGTTGTTCAATTTCGCTTTTAAGCATTAAGTTAAACCCTCAGGAAAGAGATATCAAAGAATTGGATGAGGCTTTTAAAGTGGTTCTAAAAGAATACCCTCTTGTTTTATTCTTAGGAATTTATGCTTTTTTGTTTTTTTTGTTTTCTGGAGCTTTGTTTGTTTATCACACATATTTAATTTTCACGAATCAAACTACAAATGAGCAAATCAAGAAAATGTGGAAATTGAAAAGTGGTAATCCTTATAAAAAGTATGTTTTTTATTTATTATTTAATTAAAATTCTTAATATTTAAATTAAGAACTTGTATGAGGAATTCACTCTTTTCCTGTCTTTATAAAAAAAAGAAAAAATTTTTGAAATTTGATCAGATGGTTAATTCTGAAACGCCCAAAAATCGAGCAGGAATTCTTCAGAAGAAAATTAGCAATGATGGAGACAAAAGCGAAAATTTTAACTCATTTGATCTGACGGAGAAAAAGGATTATAATAGAATCGAGCTTAAAATATTTAATACACAAACCGAAACTTTAATGAGTAATAATAAAATGTAATTTTAAATCTATAATTCAATATTTGTAATAAAAATTCTTTTTTTTTGTGTAAAATACTATTTATTTTTTTTCAAAAATTAAGTTAACATAAAAAATATCCAAATTAATGCGAATATTTTTAACAATTTCATACTTACACCCTAATCAAGAAACCCCACATGTGATTCTTTGGCTGCGAAATCAAAACTATGTGTTCAATATGCCAGCCCTCTATCAAAGATTTTTCAAAGCTAAAGGAATCAATTTCGATTCAAAATCTTTAATTTTTATTACAAATCTCACATCAGCGAATATAAATGGCTTTTTTGGCTATATTTCTTCAATGACCACCAATCATTTCAATTACCAAACAAAAATCTATGGTCCTTTGGGTTTGAATGAATTTTTACATAACCGCAGATTTTCTTTGGGATTGCATTCTTTAAAATATAGTAGTTATAATTTTCATAACATTAAAGAAAAATTTGCAACCAATAAAGTCCTTCTTGGAATCAAAGACAAACAAGAAATAGTGAACTTAAACTCAAAACACCAAGTCAAAGAAATTTTGAATAGTTTCGATAGGCTTTTAAAAAATAAAGAAGCACTTAATGATGCCTCCATTTATATTGATCAACAATCCAACATTTTTTCTGATAAAAATGCAAAGATAATTCCTGTTTTATGCACATACAATGAATCCCTAAGCAAAAAAATAGTGATTTCCTATATTTGTTATATTCAAAATTGGGAAAATACCAAAATAAAGCCTAGAGACATCAAAAATTATGATCTTAGTTTCGAAGATATAAAAAATTTGGTTACCAAAAAAGAAATAACTTTAAAAAATGGCGAAAAGTTGACTCTAGATCAATTAGTACCTCCGAGTTCTGGCGAAAAAGAATGTGCTTTGATATTAATAGATTGCCCAAATTCAACAATAATGAAACAAATCATTGACAATGAGCATTTCAAAGCATTTTATGAAACGAATAACAAAACCAATTTCTTGAAGACTATCATTCATATATCTCCATTATCAATACTTGAGCTAGAAGAATATAAAGATTGGATTAAAAAATTTGACAAGAGATGTCAACATATATTTTGTTGCAAAGAAGCCCAAACAATAAATTTTAAAAATCACTTTCAGGAAATTAAAGAAAAAATGAAATATTTAAAGCTTTTATCAGTGCTTAATAAGTATTTTCCTGATCATTTTCCAGCAACTCAGCCTTGTGCTTCCCCTTCAAATATTCAAGAAAAATTATTAAATTTAAAGAGAAATATGCCGAATATCGTATTTCCAAACTATTATAACTTTTATGAAATTTCCATGAAAAATGATCAAAATTTGATGAATGCAAAACACAACAATTCTAACCATTCTTTTTCATTATTATTCAAAGAGACCAATGAATTCATGAAGTATTATCAAAAATACAAAAATATGAAAAATAATTATAAGAACATTCCAAGAGATTTTGATCCAGAAATAGTGTTTTTGGGAACAAATTCAAGCCAACCTATAAATGTGAGAAATGTGTCTTCTGTTTATTTAAATATCAAGAATTGTGGCATTATATTGGATTGTGGAGAAGGCACTTATTTTCAAATTTTAACTCATTTTGGTTCAGGAAAAATCGAGGAAGTCCTATTAAATATAAAGGTTATTTATATTTCACATTTTCACCTCGACCATAACTTAGGAATAACAGAATTGATTATTGAAAGAAATAGGGTTTTGAAAAAAATGAATCTAAACAATGAAGAAAATAAACTTTTTTTGATAA
>JFJP01012331.1_pt1 | contig 18550 bp, 18 predicted proteins | sample 431651 | NCBI WGS metagenome assembly JFJP01 (sample SAMN02602958, study PRJNA72255) | Microbial mat metagenome, whole genome shotgun sequencing project. | biome: fresh water; feature: sink hole; material: water; isolation source: purple microbial (photo- and chemosynthetic) mats found in...
AGGAAGTTAAAGACCTGCCGAGCATCGGCGGCTTTTCGGCGAAATCCATCAGCCTTGAAGCTATTATTGCCCTCGAACCCGATTTGGTCATTGGTGGTTCCACCTATCAGGCGGAGGTCATCAAAGCCTTGCAGGACGCAGGCATTCCCGCTTTTGTCAGCCAGCCCGCAAACCTGGCAGAGATCAAAAATTCGCTTGGGTTGATCGGACAGATCACAGGTCACGTGGACGAAGCCAAAACCTCCGCCGACGTCATGCAGGCGCGGATCGACGCCGTCACCGAAGCCGTGTCCGCAGTCCCTGCCGACCAGCGCCCGACAGTTTTCTATGAAGTTTGGCACGAACCGTTGATGTCATCCAACGGCAAGACCGTCATTGGCGAGTTGATTGATTTGGCAGGCGGAGTTAACATCTTTGCTGACCTGCCCGATGAATATCCCACCGTCAGCGTGGAGCAGATCGTGGATGTTGATCCGCAGTTCATCATTGGTCCCAGCAGTCACGGCGACCAGATGACCGCCGAAGTCATCGGCTCGCGCGAAGGTTGGGAAAACCTGGGCGCCGTCAAGAATAAAGCCATCTACATTGTGGACGGCAACATCGTCTCGCACTCCAGCCCGCGCATTGTCATCGCGCTGGAAGAGTTCGCAAAAATTCTGCACCCCGATTTGTTCAAATAATTCACTTATGAGTGTCATGCTGAGCGTAGCGAAGCATCTCTAAGATAGTCTCAGAGACCCTTTGCTGTCGCTCAGGGTGACACACTAAAGAAGAAATCAATGACCCGCACCGCCTGGACATTCATCGGATTGACCGCACTGCTCATCATCGGCAGCCTGCTCAGCTTGGGCATGGGCGCGGTGAGTATCAGCCCGTCTGAAACGCTGTCAGCTCTCAGCGGGAATCCTGTGAAGGAATCGCACGCGACCATTCTTTGGGATTTTCGAGTCGCCCGCGTGTTGCTAGTCATCCTCTGCGGCTCCGCCCTCGCTTCCGCTGGGTCGGCGTTTCAGGGACTTTTCCGCAACCCGCTGGCTGACCCGTACATCGTTGGCGCATCGGGCGGCGCGGCGTTGGGAGCAACGTTGGCGGTGGTCTTTGACCGAACTGTACCCATCGGTGTGGCTGGATTTTTGGGCGCACTGGCGGCGGTGATGATTGTGTACGCCATTGCCGAAGCCAGTAACTTTGGTTCGGTGGTGTCCCTGCTTTTGGCGGGAGCGGCGATGAGCACCATGCTCTCGGCAATCGTCTCGCTGCTATTGATTTTGAGTGACGAAGTCTTGCATGAAATTTTTTCCTGGCTGATGGGCGGATTCTCAGGACGCAGTTGGTCGCACCTGACTCAATCGGGCATTGCCGCTCTGCTGGGGATCGCCATCATCCTGCCCATGTCCCGCGCGTTGGACGCGCTCTCGGCTGGAGAATCCAGCGCCGAAGCTCTTGGTCTTGATCTTCGCCGCGCCCGCCTGTTGATTGTCATCGGCGCGAGCTTGTCCACGGCGGCGGCTGTCTCAGCCAGCGGAATCATCGGCTTCGTCGGGTTGATTGCTCCGCATCTCGCGCGGAGATTGGTCGGCGCATCACACGCGGTCGTCATCCCCGCCTCGATGTTGCTTGGCAGTATTTTGCTTTTGGTCGCCGACGACCTGGCGCGCACCATCGCCGCTCCGCTCGAATTGCCTGTCGGCGTGTTCACCGCTTTGCTTGGCGGACCCTTCTTTTTGTATTTGCTCCGCAATGGACGACAGGAGTTGTAACCATGTTGCTTTCAGCCAATTCTTTATCACTCAGTTATAACGGACATAACGTGGTTGAAGGTTTCAACCTGTCCATTCCGCCGCGAACCATCGTCGGGCTGGTCGGTCCCAACGGCTCTGGCAAGACCACCATCCTGCGCGCGCTGGCTGGCTTGATCGAACCCCGTGCGGGGACTGCGATGGTGGAAGGCAAAAACGCCTCCACTTTGGACAAGCGTCTCCGCGCCCGCAAGATTGGCTGGGTTCCACAGCAGGAAAGCGCCGCCTGGCCACTGACCGTCGTGGAAGTTGTCCGGCTGGGACGCGCTCCGCATCGCGGCTGGCTGATGCCGTTCACCAGTGAAGACATGGATATCGTCGAGTGTGCCCTCGCCCGTGCTGATCTGCTCACGCTCAAACATCGCCCCGTCAACAAATTGTCGGGTGGCGAATTTCAACGGGTATTGATTGCCCGTGTGCTGGCGCAGGAACCCGAAGCGCTGTTACTCGATGAACCCACCGCCAGTCTCGATATCCATCATCAAATCCAAGTGCTTGACCTCGTCCGCAGTCTGGTTCACGAAAAGGGACTCTCGGTGGTCATGGCAATCCATGATTTGAATCTGGCTGTGCGATATTGCGACCAGTTGGTCCTGCTCAACGGGGGAAAGCAGGTCAGCGCGGGCACGCCCGAAGAAGTTTTAACTCCTCAAAATTTACACACCGTATTCGGTGTCAACGCCCAACTCTACCGTGACCCGTGGGGGGCTTGGGCAGTTAGCGTGCAGTAATCTTAAACCACTGAGACGCGGAGACACAGAGAAAATAAAATTAACGCAAGTTGCCGCCTTATTGAAAATGGGCGCATCGCCCGACGAAAAACCCTCACCCTGCCCTCTCCCAACGGGAGAGGGGGAAGACACTCAAGTCCAAAAAAGCCATAATTGGGGTGAGGGTGGTTTTGGTAATCATGGTAGCAACTTGGGTGAAAATTAAAAACTCCGTGACTTGGTGTCTTCGTGGTTAGCCAAACAAGGAAAACTTATGCCTGATAAAAAAGGTTTACTCATTGTCAATACAGGCGACGGCAAGGGCAAATCCACCGCCGCGTTTGGGACTCTGCTCCGCGCCTGGGGACGTGGAATGAAAATCTGCGTCGTGCAATTTATCAAATCGGAAACGGGAAAATGGGGCGAGGTCAAAGCCGCGCAAAAAATGTGCATCGAATGGCTGAGCACGGGCGACGGCTTCACCTGGCTATCCAAAGACATGGATGAAACCACAGCCCGCGCCCAACACGGCTGGAAGCTGGCACAGGAAAAAATCATCAGCGGAACCTACGACTTGATTCTGCTCGATGAGTTCACCTATCCGCTTCATTACGGTTGGCTCGACACAGCCGAAGTTTTGGACTGGCTGAAAGTCAATCGTCCGCCCAACATGCACCTCATCATCACGGGACGTTCTGCCCCCGAAGCCTTAATCCAAGCTGCCGACCTTGTGACCGAAATGAGACTGGTCAAACATCCCTACGAGCAGGGACTCAAGGCTCAGGCTGGGATTGAATTCTAAATGTCATTGCGAGGAGCGGTAGCGACGAAGCAATCTCATATCATGTGGGGATTGCTTCGGGCAAAGTGCGCCCTCGCAATGACAGGATAACAAGATGAAAAAAAGCTTACTCATCGTCAACACAGGGGATGGTAAAGGGAAATCCACCGCCGCATTGGGCGTGCTCATGCGCGCCTGGGGACGTGGAATGCGCGTGGGCATGTTCCAATTCTTGAAGAGCGGAGCCGCCGACTATGGCGAATATCAAGCCGCGCAAAAACTCGGGATCGAAATTTCCTCGCTGGGCGATGGCTGTTCCTGGGAGAGCAAGGATTGGGAAGTTTCGCGCGAAGTCAATTTGGCGGCGTGGGAAAAGGTCAAGGAGAAAATTACCAGCGGCGGGTACGATGTGCTCGTTCTGGATGAGTTCACTTTCCTTTTCCATTTCAAATGGCTGGACGCCACCGAAACCGTGGATTGGATTCTCCAGAACAAGCCGCCGACCCTGCACCTCATCATCACGGGACGCTACGCTCCGCAGGAGTTGATTTCCGCCGCCGACCTCGTGACCGAAATGCTCGAAGTCAAACATCATTACAAAGAGCAGGGACTGACCTCCATGCCTGGGATTGATCGCTAAAATGACCTCGCCCCGCTTTGTACTTGCAGCCCCATCGAGCGGCAGCGGAAAGACCACGCTTGCCGTCGGTTTGATGTCCGCGTTTGCGGAACGCATGACCGTGCAAGCCTACAAAGTTGGACCCGATTACATCGACCCTGGCTATCACACCGCCGCCACCGCCCGCCCCTCGCGCAACCTCGATACGTGGATGATTCCCCCTGAGCGCGTGAAGGAATTATTTTCAAGCAGCGCAGTCAACGCGGACATTTGCATCATCGAAGGCGTGATGGGACTCTTCGACGGCTACGACGGGCGCACCGAATCAGGCAGCACGGCGGAGGTCGCCAAACTGCTTTCCGTGCCCGTTGTGCTGGTCATCGACGCGGGTAGCATGGCGCGCAGTGCGGGGGCGATTGCGCTGGGATTCAAAACCTTCGACCCGCACTTGAACCTGGCGGGAGTCATCCTCAACAACGTGGCAGGCGCGGCGCACGCGCAATGGCTGACCGAAGCCGTGCAATCTGTCGGCTTGACCGTTTTGGGCTGTGTGCCGCGCAACCAGAATCTATCCGTCCCTGAACGTCATCTCGGACTTTACATGGCGGGCGAGCGGACTGCGGCAACCCAAAAATTTATCGCAGCCGCAAAAGAAGTTGTCCGCCAGAATATTGATTTATCCACGCTTGAAGCGTTGGCGCGAAGCGTGCCTGACAATTTGCCTTCCTCTGTGCGCGAAGCGTCTGTAAACTCTGTGGTGAAAACACGTATTGCCATCGCCCGCGACGACGCCTTCTGTTTTTACTACGAAGACAATTTTGACCTGCTGCGCGAAGCGGGCGCAGACTTGGTTTTCTTCAGCCCGCTGCGCGACTCATGCCTGCCCGCAAACTTGAGCGGACTCTACCTCGGCGGCGGATACCCCGAACTATATGCGACTCAACTCGCGGATAATGTATCCATGCGGATGGCGTTGAAATCTGCCATCGAGTCAGGAATCCCGACCTACGCCGAGTGCGGCGGGTTGATGTCTCTGGCGGAATCATATTTCGACGAAACAGGAATCGAATACCCGATGATGGGCGTCCTGCCTGGCTCCACCCGCTTGACGGGCAAACTCAAAATGGGTTACCGTGAAGTCGTCGCCTCGCAACCCAGTCCGTTGCTTGGAAAAGGTCAAACCGCGCGCGGGCACGAATTCCATTATTCCGAGTGGATTCGCCCCGAAGAAAGCAGTTCCTTCGCATACGAAATCCAACCCCGCATGGGAGGCGAGTCCCAGCCCGAAGGCTTCGCAAGAAATAATTTACTCGCCTCGTACGTCCATTTGCATTTTGCATCCAACCCAAACCTGGCGCGGAATTTCGTCCACGTTTGCCGCGCATTTCAAAGCTGACATGATTCAGACTTCGTTTGCTTCACTTCCCACTTTGCAGACATCCTCCTCGTCAACGGGAGTCGGCAGGGCGTTTGGCACTTGCGGCGAACTGGCTCAGGGACAATTCGACTCGGGCGAAGATTTTCTCATCACCCTGCCTGTGGACATGTGGTCGGAAGTGCAAGTGACGATTGATGTAATTTCAAGCAAGGTGCGGGGCGGGCTTCAGCCCCGCGATTCTCAAAAAACAAAAACCAGCCTTGCCATCCGCAAAGCGCTTGATTATCTTGGCTTCCCAAATTGGGGCGCGACCTTCCAATCGCAAAGTGACCTGCCCGAAGGCAAAGGCATGGCGAGCAGTTCAGCGGATATCATCGCCGCCTGCCGCGCTGTATCCGCCGCGTTGAACCTTCCGCTTTCCGCCGAAGAGATTTCACGCATCGCAATTTCAATCGAGCCGACAGACGGCGTGATGTACGAAGGCTCCGTCTGCTACAACCATCGTGCAGGCAATTTGCTGGAAACGCTGGGGAAGCTGCCGCCTGCCAACCTGCTTGTCCTTGACTTTGGGAATCAGGTGGACACGGTTGCCTTCAACCAAATCCCCAAAAACTACACCGCCGCCGAACTGGACAAAATCAACCAGGCACACGAACTCGTAAAGACAGGCATTCAAATGCAAGACCTTGCCCAAATCGGACTGGGAGCCACGCTCAGCGCGGAGGTTAATCAGCGTATTTTGCCCAAGCCGCATTTTGAAAAAATTATCCGCATCATGCGCGAACATAATGCCAACGGAGTCTGCGCGGCGCACAGTGGAACCGTGCTGGGGCTGCTGTTTGCGCGGCGCGCTTCGCACAGAATCACAGGGGCGCGGCGTTCCATTTTGAACGACGTGGATCGCAACATCAAATTGTTTGAAACGCAGACGTTGTAGCCTGCAAAAACATAAAACAAAAGGAATCTTAATATGTTGGAACAAATCATCGCACGCATTCAGGAACCAGACCAGAAGTCCGCAGCCGCCGCCAAAGCTCGTCAGGATATGCTGACCAAGCCTCAGGGCAGCATGGGACGTTTGGAGGAATTGTCGATTCAACTGGCGGGAATTTATCGCAAGCCGATTCCCGCGATCAAAGATAAAGTCATCGTCACGATGGCTGGGGATCATGGAGTCGTCGCCGAAGGCGTCAGCGCGTTTCCGCAGGAGGTGACTCCGCAGATGGTTTTGAATTTCCTCAACGGCGGCGCGGGAATCAACGTGCTGGCTCGGCATGTCGGTGCGCGCATTGTTGTCGTGGATATGGGCGTGGCAAGCGACTTTGAGCCGCATCCGCTACTGGTGGTCAAGAAGGTCGCCAAAGGTACGGCGAACATGGCACAGGGTCCAGCCATGACCCGCGCCCAGGCGGAGCAGGCAATTCTCGCGGGTGTGGAAGTCGTCGAAGCGGAGATCAAGCGCGGGCTGGATATCGTCGGCACGGGCGACATGGGCATCGGCAACACCACGCCATCCGCCGCCATCGCCGCCGCGCTGACGGGTGAGTCGCCCTCAAAAATCGCAGGTCGCGGCACAGGCGTGGACGACGAAGGTCTCAAGCGCAAGATCAGCGCCGTGGAGCGCGCGCTCGCTGTCAACCAGCCCAATGCAAAAGACGGTTTGGACGTCCTTGCTAAAGTGGGCGGCTTCGAGATCGGCGGGTTGGCGGGCGTCATCCTCGGCGCGGCTGCCAACGGCAAGCCTGTCATGGTGGATGGTTTCATCTCCACCGCCGCCGCGATGATCGCCGTCGCCATCGCTCCCGCAGTGCGTCCCTATCTCATCTCCGCGCATCGCTCGAAGGAAATCGGTCACGGCATCATGCTCGACTGGCTGCAACTCAAACCGCTCTTCGACCTCGACCTGCGCCTCGGCGAAGGCACAGGCGCGGCGCTCGGCATCAGCGTTGCAGAAGCCGCCTGCAAGATTCTCTCCGAGATGGCAACCTTCGGTGAAGCAGGCGTGAGCGACAAGGAATAAAAATTTGAACCACGGAGGCACTAAGACACGGAGAAAAATTAAAACCTCTGTGTCTCCGTGTCTCCGTGGTAAAAGCTCTTTACCATGAAACATCTTCTGACTGCCTTCAACCTGATGACCACCCTCCCCCTGCCCGCCAGCAAAGACTGGCAGGCGGGCGACAGCGGACGCGCCTCGGTTTGGTACCCATTCGTTGGATTGGTCATCGGCGGATTGACCTGGCTTGGCTGGATGGGCGCGACCCGCTTGTTTCCTCCGCTTGTAGCTGGGATTCTGACTCTGATAGTTTGGGTTACGCTGACAGGTGGTCTGCACCTCGACGGCCTCGCCGACTGCTGTGACGGTCTGCTGGCAAGCACAACCGTTGAACGCCGCCTCGAAATTATGAAAGACCCGCGTCTCGGCGCATTTGGCGGAATTGGATTGCTTCTGGTTTTGATGCTCAAAGCCGCTACACTTTCCGCTCTCACCCCTCAATCTGCTTTTGGAATCATGCTTGCCGCAAGCCTCGCCCGCTGGTGTATCCTGCCTGCTGGATTGCTTTCGCTTGCCCGCCCCTCAGGTATGGGTGCGGACTTCAAAGCAGGCTTCTGTAATTGGTTCATTTTTGCTGGCGCAGTCATACCGCTTGGCTTGGCAATCGCCCTCGGCACACACGGACTCATCTCTCTGCTGGCAGGCTTGATTGCCGCCGCTCTCGTTCTTCGCCTCGCCAAGTCCCGCATCAACGGCATCACAGGCGATGTGTTCGGCATGACTGTAGAGGTGGTGGAAGTTGTTTCACTGCTGGTGTTTGTGAGTGGTAATTGGTAAGTGGAGATTGGAGATTGATAATATGAACGCTGACTGTCCATTACCAATTACTAATCACCAATTACCAAGCGGCATCTCCATCTCGCAAACTCCCAAAGTGATCCACGTCCGCTGTGCATCGCCGCTGAACGTGCTATCTTCCGCAATCGTCGGCAGTGGATTTCGGCGCGTCTCGCACCTCCTCAACGTTCACGTGGACAAAGACTATAATTCCACAAATCCCAAGGCAGATTTGCGCGCCCTCGCCCGCCGCTCTGGTGTGGATGGTCCATTTGTCGGCTTGCTCACAGCGGTTTATTTACGTAAAGCGCGTTCGGCATTTTTTGAAGAAGATGGTCTGTCTGTCGGCGCATTAATTACAGCTGGAGTCGGCAACGCCGCCAGCGCGGGAATCACCAAGCCATATTCATATCAAGCAGGCACAATCAACATCATCCTTTTGCTCAATGCCAACCTGACTCGCAGCGCCATGCTCAATGCCTTCATCACCGCCACCGAAGCCAAGACCGCCGTCATCCAAGCCCGTAACATCCACACGCCCGATGGCGACCTCGCCACAGGCACATCCACCGACACCATCACGATTGGGACAACTGGCAAAGGCAAGACTCAAAATTACGCTGGTTCTGTCACAGTCCTCGGCTGGCTCATCGCCCGTGCGGTTCGGCAGGCATTGGGTGAGTCGCTAGACGCTAGGTAGAAATTGGTAATTTCATCCTTCACCCTTCCCCTCATGCCTCTTCTCGCCATCCTTCTTGACCTCCTCCTCGGCGACCCGCCGAATCGCTTCCATCCCACCGCATGGATGGGGAATTTTATTGCCTTCCTCCTGCGCTGCCGATGGCGTCCGCGCGGAAATCGCGTTGCCGAATTGACATACGGCGTTTTCATCCTGTTTTCGGGTATTACCCTTTCTGTCCTTGCAGGCTTGGCAATCTCCCTTCTCATCCCCCGCGCCTTAATCCAGATCCTGCCCAACACCAATTACCAATTACTAATTACCATCATCACCGCCCTCGCCCTCAAACTCACCCTCTCCCTTCGCGGACTTGACCACGCCGCACGTGAAGTACAATCCGCGCTTGAAACAAACAACCTGCCCGAAGCGCGGAGATTGCTCTCGTGGCATCTCGTCAGCCGTGATACTTCACAACTGGGTGAATCCAAAGTCTCAGCCGCCGCGATTGAATCTGTGGCGGAAAACGCATCTGACGGAATCGTCGCCCCGTTATTTTTCTTCGCCCTTGGCGGATTGCCCGCCGCGTTCGCCTATCGCTTCATCAACACCGCGGATTCCATGCTCGGCTATCACGACGAAGAACGCGAATGGCTTGGCAAAGTCCCTGCGCGCTTGGATGACCTGCTGAATTTCATCCCTGCGCGATTGGCTGGATTGTTCATTGTTTTGTCCGCGCCGTTTTGCGGAGCCAGTCTTTCGCAGGCATGGAAAATCATGTGGCGGGACTCAGGTCAGACCGCCAGCCCAAATGCAGGAATCCCGATGAGCGCGATGGCAGGCTCGCTTGGCGTGGAGTTGGAAAAGATCGACCACTACGCCCTCGGCAAGGGACTGCGCCTGCCTGATTCTGTTGACCTTGCCCGTGCGCGGCGGATGTTGGTTGTCGCGGTTGGCTTTGCCGCGCTTGTTTTCTCACTTTGGAGTTTCTATGTCCAGCCGCGTTGAGCCAGCCATACACGGCGCACTTGACTTCGCCGAACTCGAACGTCTTGGACTTCACCCCGATGACGTGTTGGATTTCAGCGTCAACAGCAACCCGTTTGGACCGTCGCCCAAAGTTTGGGACGCCATTCGGCAAACTCCACTCGAACGCTACCCTGATCGCGAGTCGATTGTTCTGCGACGCGAATTATCTCAACGGCTGGATGTTTCAGCGGAGCAAATCGTCGTCGGCAACGGCACAGCGGAGTTGATTCAACTGGCGGCGTTTGCTCTCCTTCGGGGCGGAAAAAAAGTTTTGGTTGCTGAACCAACTTTCGGCGAGTATGAACGCGCTGTCCGCTTGATGAGTGGAAACCTTCATCGCTGGCAAGCCGTCACCGAAACAGGATTTGCTTTCCGTCCCGATGAAATCCAACAAATCCTGAGCAGACAAAATATCCGCATGATGTTTGTTTGCAATCCCAACAACCCAACGGGACAAATTCTTCCGCTGGATGTTTTGGATGGATGGACAGAAGATTTTCCAAACACCTTGTTCATCGTGGACGAAGCCTACCTCGCCTTTGTCCCTGATATGAAATCCGCAATCACGCTGCGCCGAAAAAATATCCTGACTTTGCGCTCTATGACCAAGGATTATGCTATTGCGGGTTTGCGGCTTGGTTACGCTGTTGCGGACGAAGCCATCATCCAGTCACTGGTCAACATCCGCCCCGCGTGGAATGTGAACGCGCTGGCGCAATCGGCGGGGCTGGCGGCTTTGCAGGATGAAGCTCACCAACGCGAAACGCTCTCGCAGTTGCAAATCGAAAAACAAAAACTGATTACAGGCTTGCAAGACCTCGGCTTCAATCCCGTCCCATCCCATACGAATTACTTCCTCCTCCCCGTCACCAGCGGCGCGGACTTCCGCCAGAAGTTGCTCACACATGGTATCCTCGTCCGCGACTGTGCTTCGTTTGGACTCCCCGCCTTTATTCGCATTGCCACGCGCACAGCCGAAGAGAATACGAGATTGCTGGAGTCGATCAAGCAAGTAGACAAGTAAACACGGAACACGCCACATTCATCCTTCATAATTCATCCTTTCCCCATGAAACTTCTCCTCATCCGCCACGGACAAACCGACTGGAATCTTGCTCAACGCTTTCAAGGTCAAAGCGATATTCCGCTGAACGAAATGGGGCGTAAGCAGGCGCAGGCTCTCGCGGAACGTCTTTCCGCCGAGAAATTTGACGCCGTCTACGCCAGTGACCTGCAACGCGCCACCGAAACCGCAAAAATAATTTGCGCGTCACAAATCTATCCCGACCCGCGCCTGCGCGAGGTGAACTTCGGCGATTGGGAAGGTTTGACCTATGACGAGATCAAAGCCAAACATCCCGAACCGCTTGCGGCATGGGAAAACGATATTTTCAAAAGCGCCCCGCCCAATGGCGAGACACTCGAAGTACTAGCGGTTCGCGTTCAATCCATACTGGACGAACTTCGCGCCAAACACCAAGATCAATCCATTTTGATTGTCGCTCACGGCGGCGTGTTGCAAACCTTGATTTGTCTCGCGCTCAAACTTCCACCAACGATGTATTGGCAGTTTCATCTTTCCACCGCCTCGCTTTCGGAACTCGCCTTCTATCCCGCGGGCGCGATTCTCAATTTGCTCAACGATACGAGTCGCCTGCCCAAGGCTCCGCTGAAGAAGGCATGGAATCCGCTCTCTCGAAGGAAGAATTCATGACCGCAAAAGTATTGATGGTTCAGGGGACAAGTTCATCCGCAGGCAAGAGTCTGCTCGTCACTGCGCTGTGCCGAATCTATGCGCGTCGCGGAATCAAAGTCACTCCGTTCAAGGCGCAGAACATGTCGAACAACGCGGCGGTTTGCGCGGACGGTTCCGAGATCGGGCGCGCCCAAGCCTTGCAAGCCGCTGCCGCGGGACTCGCTCCCTCCGTGGACATGAATCCCGTCCTCATCAAGCCCGAAGCCGACTCGCGTTCGCAGGTCATTCTGATGGGTCGTCCGTGGCACACGCTCGAAGCCAAAAATTATTACGAGAAAAAAACCATCCTCTGGGAGCATGTCACCGCCGCCCTCGACCGACTGCGCGACGCCTACGACCTCGTCATCATTGAAGGCGCGGGCAGCGCGGCGGAGATCAACCTTAAGCGCGGCGACATCGTCAACATGGCGGTGGCGCGTTACGCGAATGCGCCTGTCCTGCTCATCGGCGACATTGACCGCGGCGGCATCTTCGCTCAACTGCTCGGCACGCTCTGGCTGCTCGATCCCGACGAGCGCGCCCTCGTGCGCGGGCTGATGGTCAACAAGTTTCGCGGCGACCTCGCGCTCTTTTCCGACGGCGTGCAAATCCTCGAAGAGAAGGGAGGCGTTCCCGTTTTGGGCGTCGTTCCCTACCTGCGAAATTTGAACCTGCCAGACGAAGACGCTGTTTCTGTGGAAGACGTTTCGCGCAAGCCCTTTGCCTTTTCCAATGCTGACAGCGCTCCCGCTTTCACGCTTCAGCCTGATTCTGTTTCCCAAATCGACATCGCCGTTTTGGCTTTGCCGCGCATCTCCAACTTCGACGACTTCGACCCGCTCAAAGCGGAATCTCCGCCGCTGAGTTTGGCACTACGACCGCAGTCATCATCCCTGGCACAAAAAGCACCATTGCCGATTTGGACTGGCTGCGGAAAACAGGCTTGGCAGAAGCCATCACAAAGTTTGCAAAGCAAGGCGGCGTGGTGGTCGGCATTTGTGGCGGATACCAAATGCTCGGCGAATCTATCAACGACCCGCATCACGTCGAATCAAAAGTGGAACACACTTCGGGCTTGGGCTTGCTCCCCGTCCACACGGAATTTTCGAAGGAGAAAGCTACGTTTCAGGCGCAGGCGCGAATCAACTGTCAGCGCGGATGGATGGCGCGGCTGGACGAATCAACTGTCAGCGGGTATGAAATCCACATGGGCGAGACTCCGAGTCAAACCTCATGGCTGGAAATATTTTCTCGCAACGGCGACCAGGTCAAGGTGGCGGATGGAAGCGTTTCGTCAGACGGTAAAATCTGGGGCTGTTATCTGCACGGGATTTTCGTCAACGATGAATTTCGTCACGCATGGCTGGAAAGTTTGGGCTGGAAAGGAAGCGCATTGTCGCAAAGTGAAATTTTCAATCACTCGCTGGAGACTCTCGCAGACACGGTGGAAGGCGCGTTGAATATGGATTTGCTGGAGAAAATAATATGGGACAAATAACCTTGCTGCTCGGCGGCGCGCGCAGTGGAAAATCTTCGTACGCTCAACAGCTTGCGGAAAAGTCGGGTAAATCGGTGACCTATCTTGCGACCGCACAGGCTCTGGATGACGACGAAATGTCAGCGCGGATTCAAAAGCATCAGTCAGAGCGACCTTCGCATTGGCAGACGCTTGAAGTCCCGCTCGATGTGGCGGCGCATGTCGGCGAAATCAAATCTGACCTCGTGATTCTGGATTGCATGACCCTGCTCACCACCAACCTGTTGATGAAATTCGAGAAGGACGAACTCGTGGACGAAGCGCCCTTCACCGAAACCGTTTACAGGGAAGTGGCTGACCTGCTTTCCGCCATCCGCGCAGGCAGACAGGATTGGCTTGTCATTTCAAATGAAATTGGTTTGGGGCTTGTCCCGCCGTATCAAATGGGACGAGTCTACCGCGACCTGCTCGGCTGGGCAAATCAACGCCTCGCGCGCGAAGCGGATAGAGTCCTCTTTTTGGTAGCGGGAATTCCGATGGTGATGAAGTAAAATCGAGTAGGGAGCGGCGGCTATCCGCTGCACTGGCTACTTAGTCATCCGCCCAAATTGATGGAGTAAAACAGTTCTCTTTGTGACATGAACGGACATAAGTGGACAATTGTCTCGACTTTAACAAAATGCCCATAAATTGCTTGACTTTCTCTATGTCCCCATATAAAATGAGCCCTGTACAGGTTGCTTCATCCGTCAGCTTTTTTGGATTTTTGGAAGAAATTTTCCCAGCCCATTGATAATGTTTTTTGATAAGGCTTGTGATCTGAGGTTATAGCCGTCCTAACCGTAATAAAATGTAATAAGTATTGCATGACATTCTTCCTGTCTTCGCAAGAAGTTACAAAAAAAGCCCTAAAAGGGCTCAAAATTCAACTCATCGTCAGTTAGCCAAAATGTTACGCACCGCGGGTTCTATCCCCGTCGGGACCGCCAAAGCTAAACAAAAAAACCGCCTCTTTAGGGCGGTTTTTTTGTTGCTTTTTGCTGATTTTAGCGTGAAAACAGGGGATAGAAATAGTTACGCACCGCGAGTTCCATTATCGGGCATCTTTGTACGAACCCGCGATCTAACCGGTAAAACCACGCCTTAGAAATGAGTTCCATTATCGGGCATCTTTGTACGAACCCGCGATCTAACCGGTAAAACCACGCCTTAGAAATTTGACATGGCGCACTCCTCTTTCTATTCGTATTTACCTTTCAAAATTCGGGCGGATGAACGAAGTAACCAGCACAGCCAGAACAGGAGCATATTTTTTTTATGCCCTGTTCTTGTATAAAGCAGACAGGGCGGCGCCTATGGCTTGTGAAAGGTCACCAAGCGTGGCAGGGATGATGCTAATGAAATCACGCTGCGAGGGCCAAAGATATTCGCGGGCAGTTGAACGCACAATACCAAGGTAGCGTTCACGGAAAGCCGTGGTTGTCGCTTCGGGATCCATTAATCCGCCGCCGATGACTACAAATTTAGGGTCGAGCGCCATAGCCAAATTGGCGACATGCAGTCCCACAGCTTTGGCTTGGAAGTCGAACATTTCTGTCGCGAGTTTGTCGCCCTTTTGGGCCAATCCGCGCAGGGCAAAGGCACGCTCCTTTAGGCTGAGGGGCGATTTTACCAGATCGTGACCAGGATATTGCTCCAGCTTTTCAGCAAGCAAGTAGGGTAGTCCCGAGAGGCTGGTGTAGACCTCGATACAGCCCCAGGTGCGCCCGCATCCACAAGGGTAGGCTTTGGCGCCCAGCAAATGCAGTGGCGCAATCATGTGACCGCCTTCCATCCCCGCCAACGTATCGCCATCCAGCGCCAGTCCGTTCTTGTTGATATAGGCGCATCCCAACCCGGAGCCAGGAGCCAGCATAAGCACCGTCCCGTTGCTGTTGCCGCGCGCATGCTGGGCTTCGGCCACACCACCCATGTCTCCATCGTTGCCAACTGTCAACGGGATGGCACGCCCTGCGCGTTTGGCCAGTGCATTACTATAAACGGCATGCACATCGAACCCAGTAAAATTTTCGGGCAGGTTTGCCGAACGGTCAAAAACGCCATAACGTTGGAATGGTCCGGGAACAGCCAGCCCCACCCCGCCGACCTGTTCCCAAGTCAGGTCATGCTCGGACAGATAAGCATTGATGCCATCAACCCAACTGCGCACAACAGCTTCGGGACCATGCGTCGAATTAGTGGAGGATTGCAATAGTTTTGTAGAGATGGTTGAGCCGTCGCTCCATACACCACCCACCTTGGATGTCGTCGCACCGCCATCGGTGCCAATAAAAATAAATTTGCTCATGTTTACTTCTTTTCCCTTCCAGTTGATTTTTGTCTGTCGTGTTAAAGCGGACAGTATTTATTTTTGAATAAGAGGATTATTTAAAGGAGGAGATTGCTTGGCTCGTTGAGAATCGCTTGCTTGCAACGACATGAAAACCACAATTTACCAAAACGCCAAATAATTGAAAGCCAACTTTGACAGACCAAAACGAAATTGACTCAAATTGCAATCTTATTTCGCTATCATTTCGTACACAACAGATTTCTATGTTTTCGAAGGAGTTTATGCTTCAATAGACTTGGCTTCTTCTTTAATTTCTTCTGTTTCCTCAACTTTTTTTGGAGTGCTATTTAAGAAATTGAAGACAATCACCGCCAGGGTTGAACCTATCAATGGACCAAAGAGAAAAACGACATACGTGTAAACGCTGGTAAGGCTTGGGGCTGCAAAAATGCCGGCTGCCAATGTACGCGCAGGATTCATCGCATCGCCTGTAAAGAGAAAGCCAACCAAGGTTGTGAAAGCCAATGTTGCGCCAATTGCCCAACTAGCAGACACACCGCCCTTATTTTCAACCATTGTATGCAAAATGGTATTAACAAGGAAAAATGTCAAAACAGCTTCAAGGACCATTATCAGAATAGGATGGGAATCGGTAAAAAGGCCGTTCGTTACAATTGTATGAATATCAGCGCCCAAAGGCTCCATAAGCGTTTTTAGAAAAAACACCGCTAGGATCGCACCTGCAAACTGAGCAAGCCAATAAAAAACCGCCTGCATCCATTTCACAGTTCCGTTGAGTGCAAACGCAAAGGTGACAGCAGGGTTCAAATGTGCGCCAGAAATATGTCCGTAAGCATAAACAAAAACTGCCAGCGTAAGTCCATACGCAATGGCAATACCAACAAGATTCCACTTTGTGACGATACCTGCGCCCATGCCAATGAACACCAGTGCGAATGTGCCAATAAATTCGGCAAGAAACACTTTTGAATTGATCATTTTTTTCTCCAATGATATGATTTGAAAAATATTATCTGGGCGTTCTTGTCTAAAATGCCTTACGGTTTGAATTACTGGCGGGTGGGTCGGCGTGGACAACGCTTGGGAGCAGTGGATACTCGAATAAACAATACCAGACAGGTTTTCGCGAAAACCTGTCTGGTTCGGAAAAATTGGATTCTAGTGGATATAAGGTTTTAGTGTGTCGCGTGAAAGATAGAAACCTCGCTTAACAAGTTCCTCATCACCTTCATAGTTGCGGTCCTCGTGCTCGATACTGACCACGTAATCGTAATGGACGGCCTTTAGGGCGGCAATAAATTTTTCCCAGTTGACGTCACCCAGCCCCGGCAGGCGCGGAATCTGCCAGCCCATCCCAAGGGAGAGCACCCCATTATTGTACAGACCTTCCTTATCGATGTGCAGGTCTTTGGCGTGGACGTGGAAAATCTTGCTCCCAAACTCGCGCACGACGCGCTTATAGTCAATCATTTGCCAGACGAGATGCGATGGGTCAAGGTTCAGTCCAAAGTTATCGTCTGGGATGATTTCCCACATTTTGCGCCAAATGGCCGGACTGGTGGCCAGGTTTTGGCCGCCGGGCCATTCATCGTAAGAGAAAATCATCGGGCAGTTTTCGATGGCGATTTTAATGCCGCGCTCTTTGGCAAATTTGACAATGGGTGGCCAGATTTTAGCGTAGTCCTCAAAGTTTTGCGGAACGGTTTTGTTCTGGTTCTTGCCAACGAAAGTGCCCACCACCGGAACTTCGAGCATGGCGGCGGCTTCGATAACCTTTTTTAGATGTCCGCTGACAGTATCGCGGTGGTCTGCATCCGGATGAAGCAGGTTGGGATAATAAGCCAGGGAAGAAATAGTCAAACCGTAACCATCCAACATTTTTCGGATTTTGGCAGCCCCAGCTTTATCCAGCGTGGTAACGTCGATGTGGGTGACGCCCGCATAGCGGCGGGCGGCTTTTTCGTGCGGCCAGCAGGCAATTTCGATCGCCTGGAAGCCGCTCTCCGCGCCCCATTTGGCAATTTGTTCGAGGGTGTTATTGGGCAATACAGAAGTTAAGAATCCGAGTTTCATAGGGTTATCTCCAAGGTGGATTTCATTCCCATTTACAACTGGCAATTACCTCCGCTTCGGTCAATTCAGGGGGAGGAGGGAATGGTCAAACCATCTGACTATTCAGGTTAATTTTGATTGCCTAACAAAACTTTTGTCGAAAAGTCCGTATTTCGGGCAGAAATCTGTAAGGTAATTATGGTTAACCTGAATAGTTGTCGGTAAAGTATTGTTTTACTTAAAACACAGGATCTAATTATTTGATTTAAACTGTATTAGATTTTCACGGTTCTGCCTGTCTCAGAAGACTCGAGGGCAGCCAGGACAACCTGCAACCCTTTATACCCATCTTCGCCGCTAATGAGGGCGGGCTTCTTATTTACAATCGAATCGATAAATGCGTCGATCACACCACTGTTTGATTGGCTATCATTGGTTTGGATTTTGCCCACTTTGTAGAGAGTTTCTTCCCCTGCAATGTTCGAAATCTGAACCGAGTAAGTAGGATCTGCGTATAATTTCATGATCCCTTTTTCACAATAAAGTGTGGTGCTGTTGTCTTCTGGTCCGTAATAGGTCCAGCTTACAGCCAGTGTTCCGACTATGTTCTTTTTCGTTTTCAACAGACACACCATATTATCGCTCACACCAATCGGCTTGCCATCAGCGCCTTTCTTATCGAGGCTGCCCACCAGACCGCTGACTTCTACAATTTCATCATCTAACAAATAGCGCATCAAGTCAATCTTATGCATACCCAAGTCGCCCGCAACGCCGAACACAGATTTATTCTTTTCAAAAAACCAGGTGGCTTTGCTCTTAATTTCAGACCAATACTCGGGGCCTTTATGTCCAAATGTCGTCCTGAAAGTGATTACCCGGCCCAATTCGCCACTTTGAATAATTTCCCTTGCCTTTTGATGGGCAGCAGCTAATCTTTGGTTGTGAGCTAGCATGAGAATCTTGCCAGATTTTTTGGCAGCATCCAGCATCTCTTGGGCGCCTTCCAGAGTAATGGCGATAGGCTTCTCGCAGAGCACATGTTTTCCACTTTTCAGAGCCTGGGTAGAAATCACGTGGTGCATTTCGTTGGTCGAACAATCGCTAA
>JFJP01040518.1_pt1 | contig 18547 bp, 13 predicted proteins | sample 431651 | NCBI WGS metagenome assembly JFJP01 (sample SAMN02602958, study PRJNA72255) | Microbial mat metagenome, whole genome shotgun sequencing project. | biome: fresh water; feature: sink hole; material: water; isolation source: purple microbial (photo- and chemosynthetic) mats found in...
TGTCGGAAGGAATGACCATGCGCTGCCGTGGATGTGGATTCGGAACCTGTTTTTTTTATACTAACGCAAATATACCTAAATAATTACATTTTTTTTTCGTTATTCGTTGTTGGGATTTTTCAATAAACGATAAGGTTATTACTTCCACCCTCCACAATTCCTACTACCCAAAAGAACCATTGTGCAACTACGAATTAAATGCACAGCTCCAGAAGCCGCGCCAAGCCGTCAAAATTCGTATCGACAGGTTTGGGAAGTTTGGCTGCCGGCTTTGGCACTGGACATCCGAGGTTATGAAGGGTAGCTTGATCATCGGGGGGCGGGGAATTGACGATGCCCAAAATACAAACTGTACTCTGAATAAACAAGCGCCTTCGCGATTTTTTGAATTCGAGGGCGGTATGCCGCGCGCGCAGTTGAGGAACAGCAGGTGCTTCTTGACCGGAGAAATTGATTTTGCCCGTGTCAATCCTTTTTGCGCTACCCACACACTTTTATGAAGAATCGATTTTTTTGGCATTTCGGCACGGCCCCGCTATCTTTAGGCTTTGGCCCCGCGTGGGGGCTTCCCAACTAGCTTCAACCATCAACAACAAAATAAGATGCAGAACCAACGCGACCCGCATACTTTTTCGAACTATGAGGTAATCAAGCTGTTCCACATGGATTTGAAAATCAGGGTGAATTTCGTACACAACATCCTGAGCTCGACGGTCACCCTGTACTTCAACAACCACACCGGCGCGCGCCAAGTGGTGCTCGACACCAACCAGTTGGAAATCCATGAGGTGCTGCTCGACCCCAACACGCCGGCCCATTTCGAGCTGGGTGAGGAGCGGCCCTGGCTGGGGCGTCCGCTGATCATCGACATCAAGGAGACCTCGCGGGAGGTGACCATCCGTTACACGACCTCGCCCCAGGCGGCGGCCTTGCAGTGGCTCAAGCCCGAGCAGACCTTCGACAAGAAGCAGCCGTTCTTGTTCACGCAAGGGCAGGCCATCCTGACGCGATCTTGGATCCCTTGCCAGGACACGCCCTCGGTGCGCTTCACCTACGCGGCCTACGTGGACATGTACTACGGCTTCTGGCCGGTCATGAGCGCCCATAACTACGAGGTCTTCAGCGACAACCCGCCCTACTACCTCCACATGAACGTGCCCATCCCCAGCTACCTCATGTCCCTGGCGGTGGGCAACATAGCCTACAAGAAGATCAGCAGGCGCACCGGAGTTTACGCCGAGCCGGGAATGCTCGACAAGGCCCACTGGGAGTTCGGGCAGATCGAGGAGATGGTGGCCGCAGCCGAAAAGCTCTACGGACCCTACCAATGGCACCGGTTCGACGTGCTGCTCATGCCGCCCAGCTTTCCCTTCGGCGGGATGGAGAACCCCAAGCTGACCTTCGCCACGCCGACCATCCTGGCCGGAGACCGCTCCCTGGTCAGCCTCGTGGCCCACGAGCTGGCGCACTCCTGGTCGGGCAACCTGGTCACCAACGCCACCTGGAACGACTTCTGGCTCAACGAGGGCTTCACGGTCTATTTCGAACGGCGCATCATGGAGGCCATCGAGGGCGAATCTTACGCCCGGATGCTGGCCCAGCTCGGCCGCATCGAGCTCGACAAGACCCTGCGCGCGCTCGGGCACGACCATCCGGACACCTGCCTCTACCTCAACCTGGAGGGCCGCGACCCCGACGAGGGCGTCACGCCCATCGCCTACGAGAAGGGATTCTTCTTCCTGCTCACCCTCGAAAGCCTCATTGGCAGAGAGCGTTTCGACGCTTTCATGAAGGAACACTTCACCCGCTGGTCCTGGAAGAGCATCAGCACCCGCCAGTTCGTCGAAAGCCTCGAGCAGGGCCTCCTGGCCGAGATTCCCGGCCTGAGCGAGCGCCTGCGCCCCCACGAGTGGATCTACCAGCCCGGGCTGCCCGACAACTGCGTCGAGGTCCGCTCGGAGCGCTTCGAGGCGGTGCGTCAGGCCGCCGAGGGCTGGCAGGCCCAGACGCCAGCCGCCGAACTGCCCACCCAGGGCTGGAGCTCGCACGAATGGCTCTACTTCCTGCACGCGCTGCCCGAAAGCCTGGACCAGCCGCAATTGCAGGAGCTCGACGCCGCCTTCGGCTTCACCCAGTCGGGCAACTCCGAAATCCTCTGCGCCTGGCTCGAACTGGCCATCCGCAACCACTACGCGCCCGCGCTGGACGCCGCCGCCGCCTTCCTCCAAAAGTACGGCCGGCGGAAGTTCCAGACCCCGCTCTTCCGCGCCCTGCTCGACTCGGGCTACAAGGAGCTGGCCCAGGAAATCTACCGGAAAGCCAGGCCCAACTACCACTTCCTCAGCACCAACGCGCTCGATTCCCTCCTCGACTGGAAAGCCAAAGGAACCCAACCCAAAACCTTGTCATGAAACATGCCCTGAAAATCGGCGCGCTGGCCCTGCTCGGCCTCGCGCTGGCCAATTGCGGCGACAAGCACGAGCCCCGGACCCTCTACGAAAGCCCCGCCTTCACCCTCATGACCGACAAGGTCAGCGAAGGCGAATGGACGGCCACGGCCCTTTCGGACCACGAGCTCCAGTCGAGCTACCGCGTGGAGGACACCGAGAACACCTCCGGCCGCTGGGCCCTGTCGGCCAACATCGACCGCTACCCGGACTTCCAGACCGACGCGCCCCTGCTCGTGGCCCTGCACAAGCTCTCGCTCGAAGAGCTCGAAAAGCTGCGCACCCCCGACGGCAAGCTGCTCAACACCGGCGCCAAGTGGGCCGGCGTCTGGACCCGCGACGTCAGCTACAGCATCGTCCTGGCCCTGGCCTACCTCGACCCCCAGACCGCCATGGACTGCCTCCGCCAGAAGGTCAAGAACGGCAAGATCATCCAGGACACAGGAACCGGAGGCTCATGGCCCATTTCGACCGACCGCATGACCTGGGCCCTGGCCGCCTGGGAAATCTACCGCGTCACCGCCGACACCCAGTGGCTCAAGGAAAGCTTCGAAATCATCGCCGCTTCCGCCAAGGCCGACACCTACATCGCCTTCGGCGAGGGCACCCTGGCCCTGGGCGAGTCCTCCTTCCTCGACTGGCGCGAGCAATCGTACCCCCGCTGGATGGACCCCGTGGACATCTACGCCTCCGAAGCCCTGGGAACCAACGCGGTGCACGCGGCCACCTACGAAATCCTTATCCGAATGTCGGAGCGCCTGGGCCTGCCCGCCGAGGCTTACGCCGAACGCCGCGAGCGCCTGGTCGCGCAGCTCAACGGGCGGCTCTGGTCCGATTCGCTCGGGTATTTCCAACAGTTCACCTACGGCAGGCACTACCCCGCCCTCTCGCCCCGCCCCGAGGCCCTGGGCGAGGCCCTCTGCGTCCTCTACGACCTGACCGACAGCGAGCGAGGCCGCAGCATCCTGCGCCAGTTCCCCGTTACGCCCTACGGCACGCCCTGCTTCTACCCGCAGATCCCCGACATCCCGCCCTACCACAACGACGCCATCTGGCCCTTCGTCCAAGGGTTCTGGAACCTGGCCGCCGCCAAGGTCGGAAACCAGGACGCCCTGCTGCATGGCATGGCATCGCTCTACCGCGCCGCCGCCCTTTTCCTGACCAACAAGGAGAACCTCGTGGCCAGCACCGGCCACCCCGACGGAACCGAGCTCAACTCCGACCGCCAGCTCTGGAGCGTGGCCGCCAACCTGGCCATGACCTACCGCGTCCTGCTCGGCATGGCCTTCGAGCCCGAGGGAATCCGCTTCGCCCCCAGCGTGCCCGAGCCTTTCGCCGGAACCTACACCGCCGAGGGATTTCGCTACCGCCAGGCCACCCTCGACATCACCGTCGAGGGATGGGGCAACCAGATCGAGCGGTTCGAGCTGGACGGCGAGCCTGCCGACGCTTTCCTCCCAGGCGACCTGCAAGGAAACCACACCGTCCACATCATCCTCAAAGCCAATGGTTTCACCGCCGACAAGCAGAATTTGGTTGAAAACCATTTCAGCCTGCCCGCGCCCGAGGCCGTGGCCAAGGAGGACGTGTTCGTCTGGAAGCCTGTCGAGTGGGCCGAGCGCTACATCGTCTTCCGCGACGGCAAGGCCTGGGCCAGCGTCGCCGAGCCCACCGAGTTCAAGGTCGAGAGCCCGGCCCTGGTCGTCATGCAGGTGCTGGCCGTGGACAAGCTCGGCTGGCAGAGCTTCCTGAGCGAGCCGGTGCTCTTCCACCCCGAAGCCCTCTTCGTCGAGGCCGAGACCGTCGGCACGGCCAAGGCCGACGGGGCCACGGGCTTCAGCGGCAGTGGCTTCATCGAGACCACGCAGGAGCTCAACAACGAACTGACCTTCAGCTTTGAAGCACCCGCAGAAGGCGAGTATTGGCTCGATTTCCGCTTTTCGAACGGCAACGGCCCGCTCAACACCGAGAACAAGTGCGCCATCCGCAGCTACAAGTTCAACGGCGAGTACCGCGGGGCCTTCGTCTTCCCGCAACTGGGCGAGCCTGGCGACTGGAGCCATTGGGGATACTCGAACCCCATCCGCGTGGAGGTGCGCAAAGGCCAGAACGAGCTGGTCCTGTACTACGAAGCGATGGACGAGAACATGAACGGCGCGGAGAACCGGGCCTTCCTCGACCACCTGCGCGTCATTCCCGCACGCTGACCGGGCCACGGCGACGCATCCGCCCACCCAGGCCAGGCCCCCAAGCCCCATCGCGGGCCGCGAGGAGGCCTGGCCTTTTTTTGCGTATTTTCGCGAGGCTTGGGCGGGCCGCTGGTCTTGGCACGCGCTCCGGAGGCCAGGGCCTGCGTTATGCTTGGGCGCGCGGCTTTCCGGTCCTGACCCGCAGGTGGCCGCCTTTGGCCCAAGCCCGCCTCCCAACCTCCAAACTCTGCTCCATGCGCCAGCTCGTCTCCCTGCTTTCGCTGCTCTTGCTCCTGGCCTTGCCCGCCGTGGCCCAGCACAATGCCGTCAACCCCGACGGCCCCAACGTCTTCCGCTACCCCGACGGCACGGTTTCGAGCGAAGGCCCCATGCGCGGCGGACAGCCCGACGGCTACTGGAAGACCTACTACCCGAGCGGCCGGCTCAAATCCGAGGGCAACCGGGTGGACTACCGCCTCGACGGGCCTTGGATCTTCTTCGCTGAAAATGGCGACACCAGCCAAGTGGTGAGCTACCGCGCGGGCAAGAAGAACGGCTATACGCTTGGCTACCAGGCCACCGACAGCCTGCGCGGACGGCGCAACCTGCCCAGCTCGCGCGAGCTTTTCCTGGACGACGTGCAGCAGGGAACCTCGTTCTACTACCATCCCGACGGCAGCCTGCGCGAGCGTGTGCCGTACCAGAACGGCCAGCGCGAGGGCCTGGGCTGGGAACACGCGCCCGATGGCCGCGTGGTGAGCGTGCTGACCTACCGGCACGGCCGGATGGTGGCCCGCGAGAACATCAACCGCTTCGACGACCAGGGGCGCAAGCAGGGCCTGTGGAAGGAGTTCCACGAAAACGGCACGGCCAGCCTCGAGGCCAGCTACCGCGACGGGCAGTTGCACGGCCCCTGGCGCCGCCTCGACAGCCGCGGCAACGTCCTCGAAAGCCAGCTCTACCAGGAAGGCCTGCTCATCGAGGCCCAGCCTGACGAGGACCCGAAGGTGGAGATACGCGAGCGCTTCCACCCCAACGGGCAAATGGCCAGCAGCGGCGGCTACCGCGAAGGCCGCCCGGTGGGCGTCCACCGCGAGTTCGACGCGCAGGGCCAAGTGGTGGCGGCCACGACCTTCGACACGCTGGGCGCCCCGGCGGCCCGCGGCGTGGTGGACCTGGCGGGCAAGCCGCAGGGCGAATGGACCTACTTCCACCCCGGCACCGAGCAGCCCCGGGCCGTCGGCCGCTACGAAAACGGCAAGCGCAACGGCGACTGGAAGTTCTACTACCCCGGCGGCACGCTGGAGCAGTCGGGCGGCTACGGCGGCGGCCTCGAGACGGGCACCTGGAAATGGTTCTCGCCCGAGGGAAAGCTGATCCGCGAGGAATCGTTCTACCGCGGCAAGGAAGACGGCCGCAGCGTCGAGTACGGCCCCGACGGGCAGGTGCTGGTCGAGGGCGAGTACATCGAGGGCTACCGCGAGGGCCTCTGGAGCTACCACGTGGGCGACCACAGCGAGCAGGGCGAGTACCGCAACGGCCTGCGCCACGGCATCTGGAAGCACTACTACGCCGATGGCAGCCTGCGCTTCGAGGGCGAGTACATGATGGGCGGCGAGGCGGGCGTCCACCGCGAGTTCTACCCCGGCGGCAACCTCAAGTGGCAGGGCGAGTACAGCGGCGGACGGCGGCACGGCCTCTGGAGCTTCTACGACCCGCAGGGCACGCTGAGCATGACCATCACCTACGAGCTGGGCAAGGAAGTCCGAATCGACGGGAAAAAGGTCGAAAACTAAGCAGGCTGGCTATCTTTGGCCCCAACGCAAACCGCACCGCACGATGGATTTCAGGAACCCCAAGTTTTCAGAGAACGAACTGGAGCAGGACCGCAAGCTGCGCCCGCAAGGCTTCGACGACTTCAGCGGCCAGCCCAAGGTGCTCGAGAACCTGCGGGTCTTCGTCAAGGCCGCGCTGCTGCGGGGCGAGGCGCTCGACCACGTCCTGCTGCACGGCCCCCCCGGGCTGGGCAAGACCACCCTGGCCAACATCATCGCCAACGAGCTGGGGGTCAACCTCAAGCTAAGCTCCGGCCCGGTGCTCGACAAGCCCGGCGACCTGGCGGGCCTGCTCACCTCGCTCGAAACCAACGACGTGCTGTTCATCGACGAGATCCACCGGCTCAGCCCCGTGGTGGAGGAGTACCTCTACTCGGCCATGGAAGACTACCGCATCGACATCATGATCGACAAAGGGCCCAGCGCTCGGAGCGTGCAGCTCGCCCTGAACCCCTTCACGCTGGTGGGCGCGACCACCCGCAGCGGCCTGCTGACCAGCCCCCTGCGGGCGCGCTTCGGCATCAACTCGCTGCTCGAGTACTACCACGAGGAGGTGCTCACGCGCATCGTGGTCCGCTCGGCGGCCATCTTGCAGGTGCCCATCGACCTGGTCTCGGCCACCGAGATCGCCCGGCGCAGCCGCGGCACGCCCCGCGTGGCCAACGCGCTGCTCCGCCGGGTGCGCGACTTCGCCCAGGTCAAGGGCAACGGCGCCATCGACCTGGCCATCGCCCAGTACGCCCTGGAGGCCCTGAGCATCGACAAGAACGGCCTCGACGAGATGGACAACAAGATCCTCAACACCATCATCGACAAGTTCCGGGGCGGGCCTGTCGGCATCTCCACCATTGCCACGGCCGTGGGCGAGGACGGGGGCACGCTGGAGGAGGTCTATGAGCCTTTCCTGATCATGCAGGGCTTCATCAAGCGCACGCCCCGCGGCCGCGAAGCCACCCACCTGGCCTACGAGCACTTGGGCAAGACCCGGATCGACGGGGCGCAGGCCTCCTTGTTCGGATAAGCGCCGCGAGAAGCATCGACTTCGTTTCCAAAACCTCGAAAAACGCATCCCCACCATGTCCCTGAAAATCGCCCTGGCCTGCGACCACGCGGCCTACGAAACCAAGCAGGCCCTCAAGCAGCACCTGCTCTCCCTTGGCCACGAGGTCGAGGACTTCGGCACCCACGGCCCCGAAAGCGTGGACTACCCGGACTTCGCGCACCCGCTGGCCCTGGCCGTCGAGCAAGGCCGCTGCCAGCTCGGCATGGCCATGTGCGGCTCGGGCAACGGCATCAACATGACCCTGAACAAGCACCAGGCCATCCGCTCGGCCCTGTGCTGGACCCCCGAGCTGGCCCGCCTGGCCCGCCAGCACAACGACGCCAACGTGATGGCCCTGCCCGGGCGCTTCGTCAGCCACGAGCAGGCCCTCCAGATCGCCGACGCCTTCCTCGAGGCCGAGTTCGAAGGCGGCCGGCACCAACGCCGTATCGACAAGATCGCCCTCTAGGCCCAAGGCCCAAGGGCGTTTTTGGGGACAAAATGCGCAAAAACACCTGATTTCAAGGCTTTTTGCGGAGATTAAGCTACTAAAATCCTTGTTTATGCTTAAATTCGTGGCCCTACTTTTACCGAAACGCCAGACCCAGACCTAAACCCAAGCCCAATGCTCTCCAACACCTGCAAATACGCGATCCGTGCCGTCATTTACCTGGCCATCCACAGCAACGAGAGCCAAAAGATTGGCATCAAGCAGATTTCCCAAGAACTGGACATCCCGTCCCCGTTCTTGAGCAAAATCCTGCAAAACCTGGCCAAGCACAAGCTGCTGCATTCGACCAAAGGACCGCACGGAGGTTTCTGCCTGGGCCGCCCCGCCGAGAACATCACCCTGATCGACATCGTGGAAATCATCGACGGGCTGGACGTTTTCAAGGTCTGCATGATCGGGGTCCAGATGTGCGAGGACGCCCCCGAGACCGTCGAGCGCTGCGCCTTCCACCCCAAGTCGGCCCCCATGCGCCGCGAGCTGTTCGAGACCTTCCGCCGCCAGACCCTGGCCGAGCTGGCCGCCGGCATCGGCACCGAAAACCCCGTCTATCTCTGAGCGCCCACCCGGCGCCGCCACAGCGCGAACACCGCGAACGCGCCTGCGCTGTTGGCCACGAAGTCCCAGAAATCGCCCTGGCGGCCCTCGACCCAGAAGTGCTGCGCGAACTCCACCGCCAAGCCAAAGGCGCTAATAGCCAAAGCGTTCCACCAGCGCCCCACGCGCCCGCCCCGGCCCAGCTCGAACAGCCAAAGGGCCATGAAGACCGCGTAGAAAAGCCCATGCGCCAGCTTGTCGAAGTGCGGGAAAGGCTCGAACGGAACCGACAGTGGCGACTTGGGCCGCAGGCTCAGCACCAGCACCAAGGCCGCCCACGAAAGGGTCCTCCAGTAGGTCTTGAATCTTTCCATCGTCTAGGGTTTGCGTGAATCCAGGCCGCCAAGATAGGCCCTAATCCGCAAGCTCCGGCCTGACGACCACCCCAAAAAATTCCCTCCACACTGATTTCCAGCCCCTGCCCATGCCAAACGAAATGAAACTCGAGGACTTCCCCCTCCGGACCTTCGACAAGATCCGCTACGTTGACACCGATCGGCAAGGCCATGTCAACAACGCGGCCTTCTCATCGTTCCTGGAGACGGGCCGGGTCGAGATCCTCTACAACCCCGAGCAGCCCATCTTGGCCGCGGGGGCCAGCTTCGTGATTGCTTCCTTGAAAATGGACTTCCTGCGCGAGCTCGAATGGCCCGGCCAGGTGGACATCGGCACGGGAGTCTTGAAAATCGGGAACAGCTCGTTAGCACTCTTCCAGATGCTGTTCCAGAACGGAATCCGGGCGGCGCGGGCCGAGACCGTAATCGTGCAGGTGCGCGACGACAAGGGCGGCAGCGCGCCCCTCGGACCTGGCGCGAAAGCCACCTTGGTCCAATGGCTCATCCCGGAGCGAGCCTGAAAAGGAGCCGATACCCCTGGCTGGGGATTCTTGTGCCGCCGCGAGCGGAGCGGAGCGGGCCAGGACGGATTATTGCTTAACTTTGGGCATTGCCTTCCCAAAAAACAATCTTCCTTCCACCATGAAAAAAGCCATCTTGATGATCCTCGACGGTTGGGGCATCGGCGACAAGAGCCGCTCCGACGTGATCGCCCATTCCAACGTGCCCTTCGTAACGGGCCTCTACAACCACCCCGACTGGGCCTACACCACCCTGGTCACCTACGGCGAGCAGGTCGGCCTGCCCGAGGGACAGATGGGCAACTCCGAAGTCGGGCACCTGAACATCGGCGCCGGGCGCGTCGTTTACCAGGACTTCCTGCGCATCAACATCGCCGTGCGCGACGGCAGCATCGCCGAGCAGCCCGCGCTGGTCGAAGCCCTGGAGCACGCCCAGCGCGAAGGCAAGGCCGTCCACTTCCTGGGCCTGGTCTCCGACGGCGGCGTCCACTCGCACACCCGCCACCTGATGAAGCTCTGCGACGTGGCCAAGCAGCACGGCCTCCACAAGGTCTTCATCCATGCCCTGACCGACGGCCGCGACACCGACCCCCGCAGCGGAGCCGCCTACGTCCAGGAGCTCGAAGACCACCTCAAGGGCAGCGTCGGCCAGATCGCCTCCGTCTGCGGCCGCTACTACGGCATGGACCGCGACAAGCGCTGGGAACGCGTCAAGAAGTACTACGACGCCATCGTCCACGGCATAGGGGCCCCCGCAGCCAGCGCCGCCGAGGCCATCCAAGCCTCCTACGACGCCGGGCTGACCGACGAGTTCATCCTGCCGGCCATCATCACCGACGCCCAAGGCAAGCCCACGGCCACCCTCCAGCCCGGCGACGTGGTCATCGGCTTCAACTTCCGCACCGACAGGCTCCGCCAGATCACCATCGCCCTGACCCAGAAGGCCTTCCCCGAGCACGGCATGGAACCGATGGACCTGCACTACGTCACCATGACCCGCTACGACGACAAGTTCCAGGGAATCAAGGTGATCTACGACAAGGACAACCTCCAGAACACCCTGGGCGAGGTGCTGGCCGAGGCGGGCCGCACCCAGATCCGCATCGCCGAGACCGAGAAGTACCCGCACGTCACCTTCTTCTTCTCGGGCGGGCGCGAGAACGAGTTCCCTGGCGAGCGCCGCCTGATGGTCGCCTCGCCGAAGGTGCCCACCTACGACCTGCAGCCCGAGATGAGCGCGCCCGACATCCGCGACGCCATCGTCCCCGAGCTCCGCGCCGGAGCCGCCGACTTCGTCTGCCTGAACTTCGCCAACCCCGACATGGTCGGCCACACGGGCGTCTATGAGGCCATCCAGAAGGCCGTCGAGACCGTGGACCAGTGCGCCCAAGCCGTCGTCGAGGCCGCGCAGGCCGGCGGATACAGCATCATCATCATCGCCGACCACGGCAACGCCGACTACGCCATCAACCCCGACGGCTCGCCCAACACCGCGCACAGCACCAACCCCGTGCCCTGCCTGGTCTTCGACCCGAAGTACAAGAAGGTCAAGCCCGGCAAGCTCGGCGACATCGCCCCCACGCTCCTGACCCTCATGGACATGGAGATTCCCAAGGAAATGACCCCCGCGCCCCGCACGGACGGGCATCCGCAGGCCACCCCCAGGGGCGGCGGCGGATGCCCGTCCTTCGTTTTTTGGGGATGTTGCTTTTCCTGTTTTCATCTTTGGGACACCCTGAAAATTCGTTTGACATTTCATATAGCTCCGTTTGGTCTTCGTCCATTTTTAATCTTTTTGGATTTTATATGTTTGAGTCCAGTATAAAAAGCCATTATTTGCATTTTATATTTGTAACCAATTGATAATCAAAAGCATTATTTGAAAAAGAATTTTGGAAATGACCTTTTAAACCGCACTGATATTTTGAATCCAGCAAAGTATGCGATTTGGTACATAGTATGAGTAAGCCTTGCTGCTTTTTTATGGACCCTGGATTCAAGTCGCAAAAGCAACAGGTGATTCTGGTTTTTGATATTGGATTACTGCCTCAAGCAGCAATTGGTTGGTCTTTTTGTATCAGAACCGCTTTCTTGGCCTTTTGCTGAGGTTCTGCGCGACCTCCTGCACGAATATCAACACCAATTGTTTAGAGAACTTTATACTTTCTTCTTGCTTTGGAAATAATTTGTACTGACGAGCTTTCTCCTTTACTCTTCTTTTTTCGCAAAAAAATAGGCAAATATACAGCGGGACACCCAAATCCTAAAATCTATCATTGATTTTCAATTACTTACAGCCTTTTTGTGAGGAAGTGCTGAAAACAGGCGAAGTACAAGAAGGTCAAGCCCGGCAAGCTCGGCGACATCGCCCCCACGCTCCTGACCCTCATGGACATGGAGATTCCCAAGGAAATGACCCCGCACGGACGGGCATCCGCAGGCCACCCCCAGGGGCGGCGGCGGATGCCCGTCCTTCGTTTTTTGGGGATGTTGCTTTTGTGTGCCAGGTGGGTTTCATCACCTGCCGCGCTCGGATATTCCATCACCGGAAGCAGCTTGGCATAATGCCAAGTTGCTTTCGATGGGTGAAATGGCCCAAGCGCCAGCCTCCGACAAAATCGGGCTGTTCCGCCCATCCCGAAGGGATGGAATGTGGATAGCCCCGGATGAAATCCGGGGAGCAGAGAACCACAGCGAACCAGAACCCCGCAGGGGTTCAATGCGAGAGCAAAGACGCTTCAAGGCAATCCATCACGTTTGAGCGCAGCTCGGCATAAGGCGTCGCCCTTGGGCGGTTGCAGGAAAAAGGAACAGCCCCGGTGGACTTGTCCAACGGGGCTGTTTGGGTTGTTGCTCTTGAAGAAGGCCAGTGCCTCAGCTTCCGGAGGCGCTGAAGGATGAGGCGCGGCTGATTTCCTCGGGGGTGATGCTCATCACGGGGATCGAGGTGCTGTTGACCAACTGGTGGGCGAACGAGCCGAGCAGGAGGTTCGGGAGCCGGCTGCGTTCCTGTTCGGTCATGATGATGATCAGGTCGGCGTTGACCTCCTCGCTGTAGTCGATGATCAGCTCGGTGGAGTTCTTGCCCCGCTTGGTGGCCTTCTTGTAGTCGATTCCGCTCTTAGCCAAGATCTTGCAGATCTGCTCGGCATAGACGTCGAGCTTGAGCTGGAGGTCGGGCACGGTGGTGGTGGTTACCTTGACCACGTGGACGGTCGCGCCGAAGGCTTCGGCCACGGCGATGGCCTTGGGCACTTTCTGGCGGCTCTGTCCGGAGATGTCGATGGGCAGGACGATGTTCTTGAACGACTCGGGCACGTCGCCGCGGCGGGTGGAGATGACGGGCACGTCGGTGGAGGTGATGATCTTGTAGGCGTGGCTGCCCATGAAGAGGTTCTCGAATCCGGAGCCGCCGTAGGTGGAGGTGATGATCCAGGGGTTGTCCACGGACTTGGCTTGGGCGTTGATCTCTTCATGCACCTTGCCTTCGCGCAGCTTGAAGGTCAGGTCAACCGTGGCAGGAAGCATTGGCTTGTAGGTCGCGATGACCTCTTGGGCTTTGTTCTCGGCCAGCGCCTTGGCGTTCTCGAGCTCCTTGTGGTAGAAGGAGGTGTTGGGCTTCTGCACGAAGACCAACTGGATGTTGCACTCGATTTTCTGGGCCAGGCTGATGGCCAGCTCCAGCCCCTTCATGGAGCCTTCTGAGAAGTCTGTGGGAACGATGAATGTCTTCATGCGGGATTTGTTTTGAATCTAAATTTACGAAAAAATGGCGACAATCGTTGGGAATTGACAAGAGCGATGCCCATTTTTTTCCGCCTGGACGCCATGGGCCCAGGCGCCTGGTGTCGAAAGACATGATTTCATGAAATTGGGCATGATTCCTTTGCGCGAAATTCTTTTGGTTCGGCTCATGGTGGTGGGCAAGCGGCTTCTCTTCTTGACGAATACGTCGCCGCGGCTCGGATCATTTTAAGTTGACGGATTTTTTGATCTCGCTCAGCACGTTCAGGGCCTGGAGCGGGGTCAGGTTGTCGAGGTCGAGCTTGCGGATGTGGTCGCGGACCTGCTTGAGCACGGGGTCCTCGAGCTGGAAGAAGCTGAGCTGGTAGCCCTCGCGCTGCTGGGCCAGGCCTTTGACGGGCTTGGAGAGCTCCTGCCCCTCGCGGCTTTTCTCGAGCTCGGCCAGGATCTCGTCGGCCCGCCTGACCACGCTCGGCGGCATCCCGGCCATCTGGGCCACGTGTATGCCGAAGCTGTGCTCGCTGCCGCCGGGCACCAGCTTGCGCAGGAAGATGACCTTGTTCTCGACCTCGCGCACCGAGACGTTGAAGTTCCGGATGCGGGGGAACTGGGCCTGCATCTCGTTGAGCTCGTGGTAGTGCGTCGCGAAGAGGGTCTTGGCCCGGGCGCTGGGGTGCTCGTGGATGTGCTCGACGATGGCCCAGGCGATCGAGATGCCGTCGTAGGTGGACGTGCCCCGGCCCAGCTCGTCGAACAGCACCAGGCTCCGGGCCGAAAGGTTGTTCAGGATGCTGGCCGCCTCGTTCATCTCGACCATGAAGGTGGACTCGCCCTGCGAGAGGTTGTCGGAGGCGCCCACCCGCGTGAAGACCTTGTCCACGTAGCCGATGCTGGCCGAGGCCGCCGGCACGAAGCTGCCCATCTGGGCCATGAGCACGATCAGGGCCGTCTGGCGCAGCAGGGCCGACTTGCCCGCCATGTTGGGGCCGGTGATGATGGCGATCTGCTGGTCTTGGTCGAGCAGCACGTCGTTGGCCACGTACTCCTGCCCCACGGGCAGGTTGCGCTCGATGACCGGATGCCGCCCGCCCTTGATGTCGATGCGAAACTCGTTGTCCACCAATGGCTTGGCGTAGTTGTTCTGCTGCGCCACTTCAGCCAGCGAACAGAGGCAGTCGATCTGCCCGGCCACCTGGGCGTCGCGCTGGAGGGCCTCGAGCTGCTCGGCCAGCCCGAGCACCAGCGCGTTGAAGAGCTGGGTCTCCAGGTCGAGGATGCGCCCTTCCGCGCCCAGGATCTTGGTCTCGTACTCCTTGAGCTCCTGGTCGATGTAGCGCTCGGCCCCGACGAGCGTCTGCTTGCGCACCCACTGGGCCGGCACGCGGTCCTTGTGCGTGTTGCGCACCTCGAAGTAGTACCCGAAGACGTTGTTGAAGCCGATCTTGAGCGAGCTGATGCCGGTCTGCTCGGCCATGCGCTTCTGCAATTGGGCCAGGTAGTCCTTGCCGGATCCGGCCAGCGAGCGCAGCTCGTCGAGCTCGGCGCTGACGCCGGTGGCGATGACGCCGCCTTTCTGGACGGCGTTGGGCGGCTCGGGGCGCAGCTCGCGCTCCAGGCGCAGGCGGGCCTCGTCGCAGGGGTCGATCTGCATGGCGGCCTGGCGGAGCAGCTCGTCGGGCAGGGCCAGGCAGGCCTCTTGGATGGGCGGCAGGGCGCGCAGGGCCAGGAGCATCTGCCAGAGGTCGCGCGGGGTGGCCCGCTGCGAGGCCACCTTGGCGCAGACCCGCTCGAGGTCGCCCATCGAGCCGACGAGCTCGGCCAGGCGTTGGCGGGCGGAGGCCTCGCGCGACAGGGTCTCCACGGCGTCGAGCCGGCGGGCGATGGCCTGGGTGTCAATCAGGGGCAGGGCCACCCAGCGGCGCATCAGGCGGGCTCCCATGGGCGAATGCGTGCGGTCGAGCACGCCCAGCAGGCTGCTGGCGCGGCCGTGCTGGGCCTCGAGCAGCTCGAGGTTGCGCTGGCTGAACTTGTCGAGCCAGACGTGCTGGTCTTGGTCGAGGCGGGCGATGCCGCGCAGGTGGCTGGTGTGGTGGTGCTCGGTCAGGTCGAGGTAGTGCAGGATGGCGCCGGCGGCGGTGGTGGCCAGCTCGAGCCCTTCGATGCCGAAGCCCTTGAGCGAATGGGTGCCGAACTGCCGGATGAGCCGGTCGTGGGCCGTGTTGGGCGAGAAGGCCCAGTCCTCGAGGGCGAAGCTGTAGTAGCGGTCGCCGAAGCGCTCGCGGTACTCCTCCTTCTTGCTTTTTTCGTGGAGGACCTCCTTGGGGGCGAAGCTGCTCAGGGTCTTGTCGATTTGCAGGTGGCTTCCCTGCCCGGCGAAGAACTCGCCCGTGGACAGGTCGAGCAGGGCCAGGCCGGCGCCTTTCTTGTCGAAGCGCAGGCAGGCCAGGAAGTTGTTCTCGCGGTGCTCGAGCACGCTGTCGCCCAGGGCCACGCCCGGGGTTACGAGCTCGGTTACTCCCCGCTTGACCAGGGTCTTGGTGGCCTTGGGGTCCTCGAGCTGCTCGCAGATGGCCACGCGCTGCCCGGCGCGCACCAGCTTGGGCAGGTAGGTGTCCAGGGCGTGGTACGGGAACCCTGCCAGCTCCACGAAGCTGGCCGAGCCGTTGGCCCTCTTGGTCAGGGTGATGCCCAGGATGCCCGCGGCCCGCACGGCGTCGTCCGAGAAGGTCTCGTAGAAGTCGCCCACGCGGAAAAGCAGGATCGCGTCCGGATGCTTGGACTTGATCTGGTAGTATTGCTTCATCAGGGGCGTCTCTACCGGGTTCATGGCGGGATTCGGGCTTTGGTTCGATTTCCAAAGATAGTCCATCCGCGCCAAACCATCGACCATCGGCGCCCCCTTGGGCGCGGCGTGGCTTTTTTTCGTTACTTCGCGGCCGTCCTGGACCTCCCCCAAAAAAAACATCGCCATGCGATCATTGCTAGAAACCGCCATCAGCGCCGCCCTCGAGGCCGGCGCGCGCATCCTGGAAGTTTACGAATCCGGCGACTTCTCCGTAGAGAGCAAATCCGACAACAGCCCCCTGACGAGGGCCGACAAGCAGGCGCACGAGGCCATCGCCCGCATCCTGGCCCCCACCGGCCTGCCGCTGCTCAGCGAGGAAGGCCGCTCCATCCCCTACCACGAGCGGGCCGCGTGGCCGATCTTCTGGCTGGTTGACCCGCTGGATGGCACCAAGGAGTTCATCAAGCGCAATGGCGAGTTCACCGTCAACATCGCCCTGGTGCGCGATGGTCAGCCCGTGGCCGGGGTCATCTACACCCCGGTGCTCAAGGAGCTGTTCTTCGGGCAGGTCGGGCAGGGCGCGTACAAGGTCTTCGAGGCTGAGCCTTCCGAGCGGGCCAGCCTCGACCGCTGGGAGGAGAGGGGCAAGAGGCTTCCCTTGTTCCATTCCTGCGACGTGCTGACCGTGGTGGCCAGCCGCTCGCACCTCTCGCCCGAGACGGCCGAGTTCATCGCGCGGCTCGAGCGGGAGCATGGCCAGGTCAAGAGCGAGTCCAAGGGCAGCTCGCTCAAGCTGTGCATGGTGGCCGAGGGCCTTGCCGACGTTTACCCGCGCTTCGCCCCCACCATGGAGTGGGACACCGCCGCCGGGCACGCCATCGCCGTGGCCGCAGGGGCCAGCGTCCTCCAGGCCGACGGCTCGCCCATGCGCTACAACAAGCCGGACCTGCTGAACCCCTGGTTCATCGTCCGACGCCAAGCCTGAGGCCGATGCGAGCGCTCAACGAGAGCTTCCAGGCGAAAATCCCGGGCCAGTACGTGGTGATCGGCCTCATGTCCGGCACCTCGCTCGACGGCCTGGACCTGGCCAGGGTCCTCTTCCGGCCAGAGGGCCATGAGGGCTGGCGCTTCGAGCTGATGGACAAGGATACCTTGCCCTACCCCGAGGAGTGGCGCGAGAAGCTGGCCTCGGCACACCGGCTCCCGGCCTTCGACCTGCTGCGCCTACACTCCCAGTACGGAACCTACCTGGGCGAATGCGTCCGCGACTTATTCCGGCCCGGCTTCGAGGAATACGCCGATTTCGTGGCCTCGCACGGCCACACCGTACACCACCGGCCAGACCAAGGAGTAACCTTCCAGCTCGGCTCGGGCGACGCCCTGGCGCGGGCGGCCCGCCTGCCGGTCTATTGGGACTTCCGCAGCCACGACGTGGCCCTGGGAGGCCAAGGCGCCCCGCTGGTGCCCGTGGCAGACCACCTGCTCTTCGGCCAGTTCGACGCCTGCCTCAACCTGGGCGGATTCGCCAACGTCTCCTCCCCCTGGGAGCCCCGCCCGATCGTCCTTGTGGAGGCGATCAACCACAGCCGTGTCGAGAACCCAGCGCGGCGGCAGGCTTTCGACATCTGCCCCGTCAACTTCGTGGCCAACCTGCTGGCCCGGCGCCTGGGCCGGGAGTACGACCCCGAGGGCCAGATCGGCCGCCAAGGCCAGCTCTTGCCCGACTTGCTTCGCCAGTTGGATGACCTGCCTTTTTACCGCCTGAATGGGCCGAAGTCCTTGGGCCGCGAATGGGTCGAGACCGCGTTCATGCCCCTGCTCGAGGCCCATCCTGCTCCGGTGGAGGACCTTCTCCGGACTTTCTACGAGCACGCGGCTCGGCAGATCGCCCAACATTTGCCCCGCCCTGCCGCCTCCAAGGTGCTCGCGACGGGCGGAGGCGCCCTCAACAGCTTCTTGCTCGAGCGCATTCGCAAGCACGCGGACGCCCAAGTCGTCCTGCCCGAGCGAGCGATCATCGACTACAAGGAGGCCATCGCCTTCGCCTTCCTGGGGCTTCTGCGCCACCTGGGCCAGCACAACGTCTGGGCCTGCGTCACGGGCGCCTCTGCCGACTCCTGTTCGGGGCTATTGAGCCTGCCTTGATGGTCCGAGGTGATGCCAATCCACTCGCTCAGCCTTGCAGCGAGCGGACGACGTCCTCGGGCAGGCCGGTGAGCCGGGCCACCTCGGGGGCGGGAAGGCCCAGCGCGAGGAACGCCCGCGCGCTCTCGAGGGAGCGGGCGCGGGACGACTCGAGCTCCCGCCGCGCCTCCTCCTCGCGCATCCGTGCCTCCTCGGCCATGCGCCTCGCCTCCTCCTCATGCATCCGTGCCTCCTCGGCCATGCGCCTCGCCTCCTCCTCATGCAGCCGCGCCTCCTCGGCCATGCGCCGCGCCTCCTCCTCGCGCTGGCGCGCCTCCTCCTCCAGCCTGCGGGCCTCATCTGCCTGTCGCCGTGCCAGGTCGAGGTCCTGCTCGAGCTCGCCTATTGCGGCGAGGTAGT